>OGRO01000150.1_pt1 | contig 70805 bp, 50 predicted proteins | sample 1553451 | NCBI WGS metagenome assembly OGRO01 (sample SAMEA2580021, study PRJEB22360) | human gut metagenome | reverse complement strand
TCCTTTTTTATTGTTTCTGGAAAAATTTCCCTACCGAGTAAAATTTTATACTAAGGGAAGGAGACGGTCACAAGCGAAGCATGCAATGAAAATGACCGAAAGCGACTCTTCTTTCACTTTCGGTCATTTTTAAGGAAACGCTGAGAGGGATGAGTGGCTGGTGACTAGTCACCAGTCACCGCCTCAAGCAGTCTCTGCAGTACACTTTCCAGAGAGCCCGTATTCTCTATGATTTCGTCCGCCGCCTTGCGATAGAGGGCGATGCGCTCATGGTAAAGCGTGTAAACTTTCCCGCTGCCTTCGGCAAGGAGGGGACGGGTGCTGACTTCTACATCGCCTGCGATGTCTTCGGGGCGGCGGTCGATGAAATAGATGGTGCCGGTTTTCTTCAACCGCTCGATATTGACCGAGCGCTTCACGACGCCGCCGCCGGTCGCGATGACGAGGCTTTCCCTCGCGGCAAGGGCTTCGATGGTGCGTTCTTCCGCGTCGCGGAAGCAGTCTTCGCTCACGGCGAAGAGCTCGGGGATGCTCTTTCCTTCTTTTTCTTCCAAAAAGGTGTCGGCATCCACGAAGGAACGATGCAGGGACTCAGCCAGAGCGCGCCCCAGTGTAGATTTCCCGCAGCCGGGCATGCCGATCAGGATGATATTTTTCATGAATGCTCCTTTGGGAAAATGGGCTAAGGATTAGCCTCTCGAGGCGTGCTGCCCCTTTGATTGCGAATGAAAGAGGGGGAGCGGGTTCTATAGGTTCAAGAGGTTCAGAGGGGCTGGTGCGGCGCATAAAAATATAGAAGCGCCGCGGAGGTTTGAAACCAGCGGTTTTCTCGTATCGCAAACCTAATCCCCAGCTGCCAATCCCTAGTCACTCATTCCTGCCTTCAAACTTGTAGTGGCGGCTGCGCCGCCATGTTAGATGATGGTATTCTCGCATCGTCAGCCTTCCCCTCGAGGGGAAGGTGCCCCGAAGGGGCGGATAGGACACAGGCGGCATGAAAGACAAATGAGGAAGAAGGAAAACATTTTTTGCACAAATCGCCGCTAACAAAAGTCCCTATCCACCGCCGCAGTACGAATAGTGCGATGCCCGAAGGTCTGCGGGTAGCAGGTTTCCCGTTTGAAGTCTCCAAACATCGACCACTGGACCGCGAATGACAAAGATTTCTCGCTTCGCTCGAAATGACGATATGAGGGCCTGACGTCTGAAGTCTAATGTCTCTTAGTCTCTTAGTCTCTTAGTCTCCTAGTCACTAGTCACCAGCCACTAGTCACCGCTCCCCCATCTCTTCCGCGATTTCTTCTGCGATGCGATCAGGGATCTCTCTTCCCAGCCAGATCTCTTCTGCCGCGATGGCCTGCATGACGAGCATGTACATGCCATTGGCCTTGTCCGCGTGCGAAGCGTCATGGAGGAGGCGGGTTTCTTTCGGATTGTAGATGATGTCGATGACTTTGGCGAAATGCCGGGCGGCTTCTTCGGAAATCGGCGAAACGCCGACCTTGGGATGCATACCGACAGGGGTGGCGTTCACGAGAAGCGCGCCTTCCGCCTCTCTTTCAAAAGAGGCGTAGTCCATGAGGCGGACGCGGCGCTCTTCCGCGAAGGATTTGAAATCGGAGTCCACCTTCTCCGGATGGCGGGAGATGATACGGATCTTTTCTGCGCCTTCGTCATAGAGGCACTGGATGATGGCGCGCGACGCGCCGCCGTGACCGAGGACGACGGCTGTCTTCCCTTTGACATTGGCATCGATCTTTCGGAGCGTGCGCTGGAATCCGAAGTAGTCGGTGTTGTATCCCATGAGCTTCCCGCCAGCCTTGGCGATGGTATTCACTGCGCCGATGGTCTTCGCTTCCGGGGAAATGTCATCCAGAAAGGGAATGACATCGAGCTTGTAGGGGATGGTGACATTCAGCCCGTCGTAAGAAGCGAGGGCTTCGCGGAGCGCTTCCTCGAAATGGTCTTTGGAAATTTCGATGAGGTCATAGCGTCCGGGGATGGCGAGCTTGTGAAATAGTTTTTCGTGAATTACAGGAGAGAGGCTGTGTCCGAGCACTTCTCCGATCAGTCCGAGTTTCATAAAAATCTCCTTGGGGTTAAGGAAACGCTGATTCAATCGCAGAGTCAGTGTCTCCCTAGCAGATTTAACGGGTTCTATGGGTAGGGCGGATTCAATGGGAAGGCGGCGGCTTCGCCGCATTTTAAATGATGGTATTCTCGTATCGTCAGCCTTTCCCGGTGGGGAAGGAAACGAGTGTCGGCCTTGCCGATTTTTATATAAGGCGATGCCCGAAAAGCAGTGGATGGCAAAGATTTCTCGCTTCGTTCGAAATGACGCTGCGAGGGGAGCTGATGTCTCCTGATCTTCCTGAGACTAGCCACGCATCACTCCTAATCCCTAATCCCCAGTCACTAGTCACCAGCTACTAATTTTTACACGACGGATAATTTCCTAAAACCTTGAAGTACGTGCACATAGAAGCGAGGCCGTGGAGTGTCTGCGCGTTGGAGGGGTCGTGGATACGGCCTTTGACGTCGATGTGGAAGAAGTACTCGAAGGGACGGCCTTCCATGGGGCGGGACTCGAGGTGGGTCATATTCATGCCGCCGTAGAAGAAGTAGCCGAGGACATGGTAGAGGGCGCCCGGCTCATGCTTGACAGAGATGACGAGGGTGATCTTATCCGCGTCTTCAGCGATTTCCATCTTCGGCGCGATGATGAAGAAACGGGTGTAGTTGCTCGCATTGAAATAGATATTTTCCGCGAGGACGGAGAGCCCATAGAGGCGGGCCGCGGTACGGCTGGCGACAGCGGCCTGGTTCTTCTTGCCGTCTTCGGCGACACGCTCGGCGCTCCGAGATGTGGAGAAATACGGCTCGAGCGTCCAGTCTCTGTGCTCATTGAAGAAGGGGCGGCACTGACGGAAGCCCTGCGGGTGGGAGTAGACAGTATCGATATCGTCCAAGGTCGCTCCGGGAATGCCCAGAAGGTTGTGCTCGATCTTCACCAGCTGCTCTCCGACGACGGCGCAGTCGTATTTCTGAATGAGGTCGTAGACTTCGGTGATGCCTCCGGTCGAGGAATTCTCGATGGGGACGACGCCGTAGTCGATGCTGCCGTCTTTCACGGCTTTCACGACGTCTTCAAATAAAGGGAAATAGGATTCTTCCCGTTCCCTGCCGGCGAATTGCTGCTCCATGGCTTCGTAGGTGTAGGAGCCTTTCGCGCCATAGCAGCCGACTTTGAGTGTACGTGTCATAGGATGCCTCCGAAAAAAGGTTCAGGGTTAGCCCGTGGGGCGGAGCGTCCCTTGATGGTAGATGAAAGCTCAACCCGAATGAGGAATTAGGGAATAAAGGTGACGGCTTCGCCGTAAATATATATGGGGCAATGCCCGAAGGCTTTACGAGCGGATGCTATTCTCGTATCGCCAGCCTTCCCCTCTAGGGGAAGGTGCCCCGAAGGGGCGGATAGGGTGACTATGGTATGAAAGAAGAATGACCGAAAGAACCCTAGTGACCAGTCACCAGCTACTCATCCTTGCTTTCAAACTTCAGGGTTGTGGTGCGGCGCATAAAAATAGGGAAGCGCCGCAGCATTTAGATAGCGTTTCGCGCCGTCGTCATCGAAAGCGCAGCCGAGGGCCCCCTTGCACTGCGGTCAGTATCACATAAGAACCGGCAGGGAAACGACGCCTTGGTATACGTATTTCTGCTTTCACACATGCATCGTTTATCGGTCTGCAAGAAAGATTTCTCGCTTCGCTCGAAATGACGATACGGGAGTCTGATGCCTTCCAGTCCCCAGTCCCCAGTCCCCAGTCACTAGTCACTGGTCACCAATACCTCGTCCAGAATGACAAGTGCCGCGGCGGTCTCAATGACGGGGATCGCGCGGGGGATGATGCAGGGGTCGTGACGGCCGCCGATGGTGAGAAGGGTGTCCTTCTTTCCCGCGAGGTTCACGGTGGGCTGGGATTTTCCGATCGAAGCGGTCGGCTTGATGGCGAGGCGGAAGATCACGGGGCTGCCGCTGGAGATGCCGCCCAAGATACCGCCATTGTGGTTGGTCGTTGTTTCTACCTTCCCATTGGCCCAGTGCATGCAGTCATTGGCCGCCGAGCCTTTCATTGCCGCAAGGCCGAAGCCGTCGCCAAATTCGATGCCTTTCACGGCGGGGATGGAGAACATCATGTGGGATAGCTCGCTCTCGAGCGAATCGAAGAAGGGATCGCCAAGGCCTGCCGGAAGACCGGTCACCATGCATTCGACGATGCCGCCGACGGAGTCACCTTCCGCCTTGGCATCGAGGATGGCTTCTTCCATCTTCTCGCCGACGTCCTTGGTAAGGACGGGGAGCTTCTCTTTGCGAAGAGAAGCAAAGGTTTCCTCACTCTCACCCAAAGGGTCGAAGCGGCGGTCTTCGATCCCCGCGATGCGGGTGACATGTGCGCCGATGTGGATGCCCTTGGCAGAGAGCACCTGCCGGGCGATGGAGCCTGCAAAGGTCAAGGGGGCGGTGATGCGGCCGGAGAAATGTCCGCCGCCGCGGTAGTCATTGAATCCGCCGTATTTCACATGGCCGGTATAGTCGGCGTGCCCGGGGCGCATATTGTCTTTCAGGATGTCATAGTCCTTCGAGTGCTGGTTGCCATTGCGGATCTCCATCGCGAGCGGTGTCCCCGTCGTGTGGTCATTGAAATAACCGGAGAGGATTTCAAAAGCATCCTTCTCCTTGCGCGGGGTCGCCAGCGCACTGCTGCCCGGAGCGCGGCGCGCCATATCTTGGCGCACGGCGTCCCAGTCGATGGAGACCCCTGCGGGAAGTCCGTCGATCACGCAACCGATGGCCACGCCATGGGATTCACCGAAAATGGTGACTTTCAGTTTTTGTCCGAATGTATTGCTCATAGAATATGTCCTTTGATGGGTTCAGGGTTCAAGGTTCAAGATTCGGGGTTCAAGGTTCGGGGTTGTGGTGGCGGCTTCGCCGCAATTTTTAGACTATGATGTTCTCGTATCGTCATTTCGAGCGTAGCCGAGAAATCTCTATTGCAGTACGGAAACCAGCTATTTAAGGAGGGTTATGACGAAGCCATGTATAAAAATTCTTGTAAAATCTGACTCTGCTATTTAATCAGCGCTTCCCCAGCATGTATGCGCCATTCAATAAACGAAGTTTTGGTGCTACGTTGTTCTGCTATCTCGTACTTACTGCTTATCAATCTGCAAGAAAGATTTCTCGCTTCGCTCGAAATGACGATACGGGAGTCTGATGTCTTCCAGTCACCAGTCACTAGCCGTCCCCCGACCCGCTTGAAATCCTCCCAGAATGTCGGGTACGATTTCCGGACGCTTTCAGCGCCCTCGATGGTCAGAGGCGCACTGCATTTCGCAGAGACGGCGGCAAGGGCCATGGCGATGCGGTGATCGTTCCACGAGGAGACGGCGCCGCCTGTGAGGTGGTCTCGCCCGTGGATCAAGAGGCCGTCCGGCTTTTCTTCGATGTCCGCGCCGAGCTTCGCAAGCTCGACAGCCATGGCATGGAGACGGTCGCACTCTTTGAGGCGCACGCGGGCGGCATGAATGATCTCGGTCGTCCCTTCGCTGACGGCGGCAAGCGCTGCGAGCGCGGGCACAAGGTCGGGGCAGTCTTCAGCGTCGATCACGGTTCCCCGTGTCTTCGATGGTCTGGCGGAAATCGTACCGTCCTCTTCGCTGATGTCCCCACCCATCTTGCTAAGGATAGAAAGGATCGCTTTGTCCCCCTGTTTCGATGCACGCGAGAGGCCTTTCAGTTTGATTTCCTTCCCGGAAAGGCCAGCCACGAGCCAGAAAGCCGCCTGCGAGTAGTCGCCTTCGACGGCAAAGGTGCCGCTCCGGTAGGACTGCCCGCCCGGGATCTCGTAACGCTCGGGGTTTTTCTCATGGATGGTGATGCCATGACGAGCCAGCGTATCCAGTGTCATATCGACATAGCTCTTCGACTCGAGCGTGGTCGTGCTGATGAGTACGGAGTCATCCCCGGCAAGCGGCAGCGCAAAGAGGAGACCGGTGAAGAACTGCGAGCTGACATCTCCGCGAAGCGCGTAGCGGCCGCCGGGAATCTGCCCTTTGACCGTGAGAGGGAGGCCGCCCCGGTTGTCGAAGGAAATGCCCTTCTCGTCAAAGATCCCGTAGTACGGTGTCAGCGGACGTTCCGAGAGGCGGCCATGCCCCACGTAGCAGACGGTATTCCCCGAAATGAGGCCGAGCGGGATGAGAAAGCGCAGTGTCGAGCCGGACTCTCCGGCATCGGCTTCGAGCCGTCCCACCTTTTGGGAAAGGCCGCCGGAAATATGGAAGGTGAGGCCGTCTTCCGTGATCTCTTCTGCAAAATGCGCGCCCAGCAGCGAAAGGATGCGGACGGTGGCTTCGATATCCTGTGACGGGGTCACGCCGGAGAGTGTCGTTTCCCCCTTGGCAAGCGCCGCGGCGATCAGCTCGCGATGCGTCATGCTTTTCGAGGACGGCACACGGATCACGCCGGAAAGCGGCGTGGGGGTGATGGTGATATGCATAGTGGTACTCCTTGGAGGAAAGGGTTCGAGGTTTAGGGATTCGGGGCGTGCCGCCCCTTGATTGGGGATGAAAGCTTTGCTCTCTAAGTTAGAAGTGAGGAGTTAGGAGTTAGGAGTGGTGGTGCGGCGCATAAAAATCAGAAGCGCCGCAAAGTATAAATAGGGCGATGCCCGAAGGTCTCTTGATCGCAGGTTTCCCTCGTATCGTCAGCCCCCCTTGCGGGGAAGGTGCCGAGCAAAGCGAGGCGGATAGGGCACAAGCGGCATGAAAGGTAAATGAATCAGCCGAAAATGCGTTCGTGTCAGTGTGCGGATAACGGCGGTACCCTATCCACCGCTAGCGCGGTCCCCCTTCCCCAATGGGGAAGGCTAAGTGGTACGGCGCAAAGCGCCGAATTTATATTTGCGGCGAAGCCGCCACCACAACCCTGAACCCTAAACCCCTTCTTCTATTCCGTCACGATCCAGTCGGCGAGCTCTTCTGTCGGGACTTTCACGAGTTCAGCGCGGCCGATTTCTTTCATGACGACTAAGGTGATTTCTTTACCGCGGCGTTTCTTATCGTGCAGCACATGCGGGATGAGCTCCTTTGCCGAAACACCGATGGCGGTCGGAAGAGCGAGCTTCTTCAGGACGGCGCGCAGGCGGTCGGTGCATCCGCGCTCTGTATAGCCGAGCTTCTCACTCTGCGCAGAGAGGAGACTCATGCCGATCGCGACGCCTTCGCCGTGGGTGTAGGTATTGTAATGGAAGTAACGCTCGATGGCATGCCCGATGGTGTGACCGAAGTTCAACATCTGCCGGCTGCCATTGTCGTACTGGTCTTCTTCTACGAATTTCGTCTTCTGCAGGACGCTCCGCAGGATGATTTCCTCGATGTTCTTCTCCAGATCTTCCTCCGTCTCAATGGACTCGAAGAGCTCGAAAAGCTCACGGTCGCCGATGCATCCGTACTTCACCGCTTCAGCCAGACCGTCATGCACATAGCGGGGCGGCAGGGTGGAGAGCAGGTCTGGATCGATGAAGACGCCCTTGGGCTGATAGAACGCGCCTGCCAGATTCTTCCCGCTCGGAAGGTCGACAGCGACCTTGCCGCCGACAGAGCTGTCGATCTGCGCCAGGATGGTGGTCGGGATCTGGAAGAAATCAATGCCTCTCATGTAGGAGGCGGCGGCAAATCCCCCGAGATCCCCCGGGACGCCGCCGGAGAGTGTCACGAGCGCATCGCTTCTTGACATATCAAAGCCGGCAAGCGCCTCCAGTACATCACCGAAGACACGGAGATTCTTGCTGGCCTCCCCTGCCGGTATGGCGATCACTTTCACATCAAAGCCGGCTCCCTTGAGGACCTCTCTGATCCTTTCTCCATAGATGCGGCGCACATGGTCATCCGTCACGACGGCGATCTTCTCCGCCTTCGTCAGCTGCTTCAGCTTTTCACCGACGCTTGAAAGAAGACCGCGCCCGATCTCGATCCGATACGAATCACTTCCCAGATCAACCTTCACTGTCTTCATGCATGAGTTCCCTCCTTCGTCTGCCTGCCTCATTCAGAAAATCCTCCATCCCCTCGCTGTCCTCTCTCTCGATCGCATCCCGCAGCACCTGCAGCTTCTCGCTGAAGCGGTCGATCTCATCCAGCAGCTTCTGCCGGTTCGACAGGAAAAGCGATGTCCACAGACGGTCATTGATATCCGCCACGCGTGTCTCATCGCGGAAAGAGCCGCCCATGAAATACTTCGTTTCTTTATTATAGGACTCGCTCTGAATGAGCGCCGTCGCGATGACATGCGTGAGATCGCTCGTGTAAGCGATCGCGCGGTCATGCGCATCGGCCGTCACCTTCGGCACATGCCGGCAGCCGAGAGCGCGCGCCATCTCCTCGATGAGCGCGATGTGCGAGGCACTGTTTCCCTCCTGCGGGATGATGACGTAGTTCGCACCGAGGAAAATCTCTGCGTCCGACTGCGAGAGTCCTGCGCCCTCATGCCCGCACATCGGATGCCCACTGATGAAATCCATCCCTTCCGGGAGCTTCGCCTGGATCTTTTCCGCGAAATCATTCTTCACGCCGGCGATGTCTGTCAGCACGGCATCCTTCTTCAAAAGGCCGAGTTTCTTTTCAATGAATGCCATCGTCCCCTTTTCCGGCGTGCAGAAAATGACGATGTCTGCGTCTTTCAGATCCTCTTCGGAAATCGAATCCACGATCCCCATCCGAAGCGCTTCCTGCGCGACACTGGTCGTGCGGTTGATCCCGATGACGCGGCTGCCGATGGCCTTAAAACGTTTGGCGAAGGAGCCGCCCATCAGTCCAAGGCCGATGACGGCGATCGTAAAGTGGCTAAAGTCGTGATTGCTGTCCATGTGTGTGCTCTTTTCTATTGAAATTGTGTTGCTATGGTCATTGTAATATATGATAGGGAGCGGGTTCAAGGGTTAGCCCGTGGGGCGTGCTGTCCTTTGATCGGGGATGAAAGCTTTGCTCGCCAGTGAGGAGTTAGGAGTGCTGGTGCGGCGCATAAAAATAAGGAAGCGCCGCGAGTAAAAATAATAGCGATACCCGAAAGTGGCATTTAAGTCACCAGTCACAAGTCACTAGTCACTCGAGGCTCCTAATCCCTAGCTACTAATCATCCCTGCTTTCGAACTTATGTTGGCGGCTTCGCCGCCATGTTAGATGATGGTATTCTCGCATCATCAGCCTTCCCCTCGAGGGGAAGGTGCCCCGTAGGGGCGGATAGGGCACCGGCGGTATGAAAGAGAGAGGAAATACGTCTCAAGGGCGGAAAATGAGAGTATCGCCTTCCCCGTATTGTCATTTCGAGCGAAGCGAGAAATCTTCCCTTGCACACCGGTGAAACGGAGAGTGTGAGATGAGCGCCTGAGCGGTTTTCTGAGCAGCCGCATGCATGCCGTACACCGCTGCGACAAGAAAAATCCCTCGGCTGCGCTCGGGATGACGAAACGGGAGGACGGGCTGTCTCACATTTCGTCTCATCCCGCTGCGGGAGCCAACCTCCGCCCCTTCGGGGCACCTCCTTCCAAAGAAAGGAGGGAGAAGTCCAAAGTCCTTCCCGCCATGGGGAAGGCTTAGGCGGAGCGACGCTTCGCGTCGATTTTTATAAAGGGCGATGCCCGAAGTCTGGAGGATAACAGGTTTCCCGTTTGGGATTTTCTGACATCGTACTTCTGACCGCAAATGACAAAGATTTCTCGCTTACGCTCGAAATGACGATACAAGAGTCTGCCATCTCCCAGTCACCAGTCACTAGTCACCAGTCACTGATTCCCCTATATTTCTCTTCCCACGATCGGGGCGAGTTTTCTGAGATTTCCCATCATATGATCAAAAGTCTCCGGCGTGATGGACTCTGCGCCATCGCACCATGCATGCTCGGGATCATTATGTACCTCGCACATGATGCCATCGGCGCCGGCGGCGATCGCTGCCATGGCCATGGACTCTACCATCCAGCGGCGGCCGGTCGCGTGGCTCGGATCGACGATGATCGGCAGGTGGCTCATGCGCTTCACCGCTACCACCGCCGAAAGGTCGAGTGTATTTCTTGTCGCCTTTTCAAAAGTACGAATGCCGCGCTCGCAGAGGATGACGTTGTGATTTCCTTCCGACATGATGTATTCCGCACTCATCAGCCATTCCTCGATCGTCGCCGACATGCCGCGCTTCAGAAGCACCGGCACATGGAGACGGCCGACCGCTTTCAGAAGATCGAAGTTCTGCATATTTCTCGCGCCGATCTGGATGAGGTCGACCTTCTTCTCCAGGAACATGCCGATCTTGTCTGCACTCATGAGCTCGGTCACGACGGGGAGCTTCTCTTCTCTGGCCGCGGAGATCAGCATATCGAGCCCTTTCTCGCCAAGTCCCTGAAAAGAGTAGGGGGACGTTCTCGGCTTGAACGCGCCGCCGCGCAGCATCGATGCGCCGGATGCCTTCACCGCCGATGCAATGGCGCCGATCTGCGCCGGTGTCTCGATGGAGCACGGCCCTGCCATGACGACGAGCTTCTTCCCGCCGACCTTCACGCCCGCGACATCGATGACCGAGTCCTGCGGATGGAAGGCGCGGCTCGCCCGCTTGTATGGTTCCTGCACGCGCATGACCTTGTCGACCCATTCATTACTCAGGAAATCGCGCTCATCGAGGCTCGTCGTGTCTCCGACAAGTCCCAGCACAACCTTGCTCGAGCCGCGGCTTCTGTCGACTTGGAAACCCTTCTCGCGAAGCTCATCTTCGAGTCTTTCGATCTCTGTCAGCGGTGCACTCTGTTTCATAACGATAATCATACGAATTCCTCCTCTTTGCCTTCAGGCAATGCTTCTATCCTACGGTATACGTTCTTCGAAAGAAATGGATTTATGGATTCAGGGGACGCCCACAAACTACGTTTGAAAGCGGGGATGAAGGATGAGTGGCTGGGGATTAGGGATTAGGAGTGACTAGTGACTAGTGACTGGTGACTTGAATACCGCCTTTGGGCATCGCCACTATTTATACTCCGCGGCGCTTCTGATTTTTATGCGCCGCACCACCATTCCTAATTCCTCATTCCTAATTCCTCATTCAGACAAAGTTTCATTCACAATCAAAGGGCGACACACCCCACGGGCTAACCCTGAACCATTCCCCTAACAAAAAAGGACAGGCTCTCGTGGGCCTGTCCTCGATTCCTATCCTGCTTATCTGGAAGGGGTGATACGCTCATGAGAATTCGTGTACGCCAAATAGCCGCAGCCATAATAATAGCTGACGGTAAAGTCATACGCATATGCAGTTCTCATGGTGTCAGAGATCTGTCTCATGGTGGTTCTTCCTTTCGTTCGAAGTTATACCAAGTATAGCCAGCGCCTTTAGGATTGTCAAGAAAATTTATTGGGGGCGTAGCGTGACTAGTGTGACTAGTGACTTGTGACTAGGAGACTAAGAGACTAATAGACTAATAGACTAATAGACTAGGAGACGGGAGACTTCAGATTTTAGACTTCAGGCTTCTGACTTCTAAAATCTCCTGGTCTCCAAGTCTAACGTCTCAAGCGGGCATCGCCACCATCTATACTCCGCGGCGCTTCTATATTGTTATGCGCCGTACCACCATTTCGCATTTCTAATTTCTCATTCAATCGAGGCGTTCAAACGCGATCTACAGGCAGCTGCAAAGCCTTGCCCCCTGCCCCTCGAACCGCTATAATAAAGTCACATTAAAAATTTCTCCGCACATGGTGCAGAAAGGCTCTCTCATGGCTGACAATACGATTCCATTCCCGACGAAAGGCAATTTCAAAAAAAATCTCAAAGCAGATGCATTCGAGTCCTACCTCAAGAAGGAAGGGCTGAATTTCTTCCGCCGTCAAGATGCACATGACTCCTACGACACGGTCGTCTTCATGACCGCGCTGCCTGCGGGCAAGCACCGGCTGGTCTGCGCTGTCATCACGGACAACAGCATGTACACCCTGATCCGCATCCACCTCGGCACCGCGCCGAAGGGCCCGGCCAGAAAGACCTTCGTCCCTTTCCTGAACAAGCTGAATGGGGAGCATGCCATCGTGAAATACACGATCGGCAGCGATGACAACGTCTTCCTCGATGTCTGCGTGACCTACACGAACGAACACTTCGACCCCGAGACCATCCGCGACACGCTGAATGTCCTCGTCTTCCATCTGGGTGAATGCTACGAAGACGTCGCCCGCCGTCTCGATAAACCGGGCGATGCCACAGACGGATTCTCGCTGTGATGGGGACTGGGGACTAGTGACTGGTGGCTAGGGATTAATAGCTGGGGATTAGGATTTCTGGACACCGAGACTTTGAGACTTCAGACTTCAGACTTCAGACCAAAAAGTCCCGCCGCTTCTTACGAAGCAGCGGGACTTTTTGGTTGGGAAATCCGTGTAAGAACAGAAAAAGTAATCCTAGTCACTAGTCACCAGCTACCAGTCCCTAGTCCCCGATTTCCTCAAGCAGCTTCTTCGCATGCTCCTTGGCGAGCGCGACGAGCTTCTCTTTGTCAGCCTCGGTGGAAACGCCCGGGATGAACATCGCGCCATAGGTTAGGATCGGCTTGGCCATTTCCATACCGGTCATAGCCGCCATGACATAGAAGTTATCGAAGAATTCATCGAGCGTATGGCCCATGCCGGCGGTGCTGTACGCGCCGTCCGGAGCGCCGGCCGTCGCAGAGATGATGAGCTTTTTACCCTTAAGCCCGATCGCACCTTCGCCGTGTGCGAAGCCCGGAGTAAAGACTTCTTCGTACCAGTGCTTCAGCATGGCCGGTGCATTGAACCAGTAGACAGGGAACTGGAAGACGATGGTGTCCGCTTCTTTCAGAAGAGCCTGCTCCGCTGCCACATCCAAATGGCAGCAGCCCTTCTCTGCGATATCATCGATCGCGATCGATGCACCGCCTTCGGCAGCCTTTTTCAATTCTTCCAGAATGGTCTTGTTCATGATGGAACGTTCCAGATGCGGATGACCGGAAATTACAATAACCTTTGCCATAATGATTCCTTCTTTCGTATAATAGAAAAAAGCAGATTCAATGGGTCCTGCCGGTTCAAAAGGACTCTCCCAAACAGGCCGGTGACCCCTTTTCCCCATTTTACCACGTTCCCCCTCCCTCAGAAAGGATATCTCATGAAAAGAGACATTGTGAAAGACATCATATTTCTTCAGCAGAAGGCCGCGCCCGCCGCTCGCGAGGACAAGGCCATCGCCGAAGACCTGAAAGACACCCTCGCCGCCCATAGAGACACCTGCGCGGGGCTCGCTGCGAACATGATCGGCTTTGCGAAAGCCATCATCGCCTTCCGTCAGGGGAAGGATATCGTCGTCATGTACAATCCCGAGCGCCTCTCCGCTGCCCGTCCCTATGAGGCCGAAGAGGGCTGCCTCTCCCTTTCCGGCGAGCGAAAGACCACGCGCTATGAGGAAATCGAGATCAAGTATCGCGATGAGCTCTTCCGCGTGAAGAAAAAGAAATTCAAGGGCTTCGTCGCAGAAGTCATCCAGCACGAGATGGATCATCTGGAAGGAAAGTTAATTTAGCCCCTGGGGCGTGCCGTCCTTGATGACAGTTGAAAGTCTCGCTTGCATGAGAAATGGCAGTGCCATGAGCTGGCACTCCAGTCATTAGGGCTCTTTCGGTCATTCATCTTTCCTACCAAAGTCACCCCCTATCCGCCCCTTCGGGGCACCTTCCCCTCGAGGGGAAGGCTGATGATACGAGGGAAGCCTGCTATCAAGAGACTTTCTGGCATCGCCATTATTTATACTGCGGCAAAGCCGCCACCACAACCCTGAACCCTTATTTTTTGAAAGAAGGCATCCCCATGTCCCTGACCATTTTCCCCACATTCTTCCCTGACTTCCGCTGCAAGGCAGGCGCTTGCCGGCACACCTGCTGCCAGACATGGGAGATCGACATCGACGAAGACACGAAGGACTATTACCAAACGCTCAAGAGCCCGCTGTGTCAGGAGATCCGGCAATGGATGGGAACGTCGGAGGATGGTTCCACCTGTTTTACGCTGAACGAGAAAGGCTACTGCCATTTCCTGAACAAAGCCGGCCTCTGCCGTCTGGTACTGGAGCTCGGCGAGGATGCGCTCTGCGACATCTGCCGGGAGCACCCGCGTTTCTACAAATATCCATGCGGCGCCGAGCTCTCGGGTACGGGGCTCTGCTGTGAGCGCACGGTAGAACAGATCGCCGAGCACCTGCCCCTCACATTCGATCTTCAGGATCCGGAAGCAGCCGGGTATGACGGCATGACCGTGACATTTTCCCAGCTCATGGATGAACTGCTTCTGTCCCTTTCCGACAAAGAATGCCATTTCACCCTCGACCTTTCCATGAAATCCGTATCCGCCATGCTGCGCGCGATGGAAGGCACGGAGCCCATCGATGCCGCGTGGACAAGGGACCTCGCATGGATGCAGGCGCACGCCGAAGAGCTGGTGAACGAGGCCAAGGCGCACCCGCCCAAAGTCCCTGCGGGATTCTGGGATGCCATCTACCAATACATCCTCTATCGCCAGCTGGACCTTGCCAGCCCCGAAGACTGGGATCAGCCCGCCGTTCCCGTCTCCGTACTCGCCCGGTTTGCCGAGGAGAGTACGCTCTTCATCTACCTTGAGGCCGTGCACACAAAAGATCCCTTCCGCGCCGTCTCCCGCTGGTCGGAGCAGATCGAGTACGATACGGATAATTGGAGAAATCAGATCGAGGAGCTGACTTCTCATTTCCTAATCCCCAGTCACTAGTCACCAGTCACCAGCCACCAGTCATCGTCAGAAAGGCCTCCATCATGACCCCATTTGATCCCGCGCCGGGGCTCATCGCTCCGGACTTCGAACATCTTTCCCTCCGCCTGCCCGCCCGCTGCCTCTTCGCCTTCCTAAGCGAAGCACGCATCGAGCGTTTTGCCATGGAAAAAGGCGGAGTGCCCCTCGGATACTTCGCCTCGATCACAAAAAGTTTCCCCATCTATGAGATCCAAACGCCCGCCGGCCCCATCGCGCTCATGCAGGCCCCCGTCGGTGCGCCTGCGGCCGTTCTGATGGAGGAGCGTCTCTATGCCTATGGCGGAGAAAAGATCCTCGCCATAGGCTGCTGCGGCGCGCTCACTGACCTGCCGGAGAACGCCTTCCTCCCCGTAGAAAAAGCCTTCCGCGAGGAAGGGACGTCCTTCCACTATCAGGAGGCTGGAGACTGGATTTCCTTCGATGAAGCACCGCGCCTTCGTATCGAGGCATGGATGAAGGAGAAGGGCATCCCCTTCACGCCTGCTGTCACATGGACAAGCGACGGCTTCTTTCGCGAGACGAAGGAAAAAATAAAAGCCCGCCGCAGGGCAGGCTGTAACGTCGTCGATATGGAAGCCGCAGCACTCGCTGCGTGCGCCCGCTTCCGCGGGAAGGAATTCGCACAGATCCTCTTCACCGCAGACACGCTCGCCGCTCTCTCCCACGACCAGCGCGGCTGGGGCTACTACGGAAGAAATGCTGCACTGGAAATTGGGATGGAATCATTAAAAGTCATGTGAGTGCAGGTTCAGGGTTATCCGCTCGGGCGTACCGTCCTTTGATTGCGTGTGAAAGCTCTGCCCAAATGAGGAATTAGAAATGAAAAATTAGAAATGGTGGTGGCGGCTTCGCCGCGAGTATATATAGGGCGATGCCCGAAAGTAGTATTCAAGTCACCAGTCACTTGAGGCTGGTGAGTAAATACTACCTTTGGGCATCGCCACTATCTTTACTTCGCGGCGCTTCTATACTTTTATGCGCCGCACCACCATTTCGCATTTCTCATTTCTAATTTCTCATTCAAGCGAGGCTTTCAATCGTAATCAAGGGGACGCTGCGCCCTAGGGGCTAACCCTGACCCCTTCTTCTACCATCCCGCCGGAAGCATCCCTGCCATGCTGGCCAGCGCGTAAAGACCGGCCGCGGAGAAGATGACGATGAGGAGGTGCTGGATCGGACGGGCGGCGATCCAGCCGCAGGTCCAGACGGGATCCATATCTCCCGATTTCCTGGCTCCCCGCAGCATGAAGACGGGGAGGATGGACATGATGATGCCGCCGAACGTCCCCGCGAAGAAGATGGCATTCACGAAGCTCACCGCGCCGAAGAAGGCAAGAAGGAATGGCGGAAGGACGATGAAGGCGAGCATCGCGATCCTGGTCGGGACATGGAATTCATCCTTCAGCTTGAACTGGTCGACCATGTTCGTCAAGAAACTTTCCGAAATGACCCAGAAGGATGTCAGCATCGCGCAGAAGGCGAATACATTCACCAGCAGGTAAAAGATCGGATGCGAAAGCGCCCGGCCCCAGGAGAGCGACGCGACCTCAGTGATTTCTGAGAGCGGCAGCATCAGGAAGACAGAGAGCGGAACGATCGCAAGGATCACGAAGGAAATCACAAAGCCCGCGAGGATCGACGGCACGAGTTTCCCCGGCTGGTGCGCAAAGCCGCGCGCGACTTCCGGCACCATGTACTGCACCGCATAGCAGAAGACCGTGATATTGAAGATCGGCATCGCATACGTCCAGTCCGCGTAGAGGATATCCCCCACCGGCACGCGTGAAGAGAGGAAAGAAGCGCCAGCCAGCACGAGAAGCATCGCGATCATGCCGCTGCTGATGAATTTCTCCGCGACGCCCGTCGCCTTGAGGCCGAACCAGATGACGCCGACCGCAGGCAGGATGAAGAGCAGACTCCCCGCCTCGAAGGAAATCCCCAGAAGGTCTGCAAGGATTTTCCCGCAGCCATTCGTATAGGCGATGAGGCTGCAAAAGCTCGTCGCCCCCACCGCGAAGAAGAGAAGCCAAGAGCCGGCTTTGCCGATATACTTCTCGGCAAGCCCCGAGAGCTGCAGGGGCAGGCGTGTCCTAAGCGATGCCTCGGCGACATAGAGCATAGAAACCGCAGAGATCAAAGCCGCCACGGCAAGCCAGATGACAAGCACCGGCCAGCCCGCTCTCCGCGAAGCATACGCAAGTCCTAATACACCGGATCCGATGGTGGATCCGACGATCATCATCGCCGCTTCACAGAAGGTGAGGCGGCTCGTTTTGAGTCCGCTGGCTGCTGCCTGGCTCTTCACCGGTGCAGCGCTTTCAATGTAAAACATGAGGATTTCCTTTCAAAAAAGAACGCATCATTTGTCATCCATGCCGAATGGCATAAATTAGGAATGAGGAATGAAGGTGCGACGCATAAAATTTAGAAGCGTCGCGAATATAAAACCGGGCGATGCCAAAAGCAATGGATATTTTCTTAAGGAAACACTGATTAAATCGTTATCAGATTTTACTCTTGAAGTTTTATACATGGCGAGAAATCAGTATTTCTTTAAAACTTCGGCGCCTTCATATGATGATGCGCCGTACCACCATTCCTAATTCCTCATTCCTCCTAATTCCTCATTCCTAATTATAAAAAAAGCCGCACTCCAAAAGGAATGCGGCTCTTTGCGTGCAGCCATAAAAAAGGCATCCCAAGAGGATGCAGCTCTTGTACATTCGTCTCGGTCAGTGACAATCCAAGCGATACTTGTCGTGCGGCGTCAGGGCTTTTTCGGATACAGCTCCCGGGGATACTGCTCCGCCCTTTCTCTACGACCAAAAGAATACTCTATACGAACAGGCTTGTCAAGGAGATTTATGAGGGGAATATAGTGACCAGGGACGGGGGACGGGGGATTAGGGATTAGAAATAAATGTCTGACCGTCTGATGTCTCCTAGTCTCTAATTCTAAGGAAACACGGATTCAATCGTTGTTCGATTGAATCCGCGTTTCCTTAATCCCCAGTCACTAGCTACCAGTCACCAGTCACTAATCTCTGCTCTCATTCACCGCTGATCCGGCAGCGCTTGAATACCTTCGCAAAGATCCACGCGGTCGCGGCGGTGAAAGCCATACCGGGTGCTGCGGCGATGAGCATCAAGGTGAGGCCCTTGCCAAGGAGGAAGTACATCACCACGCGCGCGAGCGCTGTGCCAATGGGGCCGGAAATGATGTAGAAGAGTTTGTTTGACCCGGTCACAAGCCAAAGCGCACCGACGCCCAAGCGGAAGGACATCTGGATCGCCACATTGAGGAGCGTCGCTGTCCCGAGTGAGAGCCCGATGAGCGAAGCGAGGATCCCCGCCGTGATATATTTCTTGAAGCCGAAGACACCGCAGATCGCGACGGCGATCGGTGCGGAGAGCTGGAACTCCGTCCCGGGCACGATGCCAGGGATGCGGAAGGTACCGGATACGGCGATCAGGACTGCAAGGAGCGCAGTCTCACAGCAGTCGATGATGAGTTTTCTTTCACTGGTGGCGCTGATGGCCTTTTCATTTTGCATGATTTTCTCCTTTTTGAAAATGGGTGGACGGGGATAGCGGGTTCAGGGTTAGCCTCTGGGGCTAAGTTTGAAAACAGGGATGAGTAGCCAGGGACTAGTGACTGGTGACTAGGAGATTAAGAGACGGGGAGACTCCCGCATCGTCATTTCGGGCGAAGCGAGAAAGCTTTGTCATTCGCGGTCAGAGGCGCACGTTTTTCCCGTATGTGCCGCGCACCCCTCCGCTTTTCTCATCTGTTTTTCATACCATAGTCACCCTATCCGCCCCTTCGGGGCACCTTCCCCTAGAGGGGAAGGCTGACGATACGAGAATAGCATCCGCTCATAAAGCCTTCAGGCATCGCCCCATATATACTTGCGGCGAAGCCGCCACCTTCATTTCGCATTTCTAAGGAAACACTGATTAAATCGTTGTCAGATTTTACTCTTGAATTTTTATGCATAGCGAGGAATAACCTGACGCGAATAGCGAGCTATTTAAGGAAGGCTATGACGAAGCTATGTATAAAAATTCTTGTAGAATCTGACTCTGCGATTTAATCAGCGTTTCCCCAATTTCTCATTTCTAATTGGCGTAACCCCACCCTGAACCCGCCAACCTGAACCCTTTCTACCTCCAATGCCTCTTCATCACTTCCGCCGCGCGGTCGAGTTCATCTTTCGTGTGCGCGGCGGTGACGGTGAGGCGGATGCGGCTCGTACCGGCGGGTACCGTCGGCGGGCGAATGGCAGAGAGAAGGATGCCGTCTTCGCGGCAGGCCTCTGCATAAGCGAGCGTCCGCTTCTCATCACCGATGACGATCGGAATGATGGACGTATCGCCCGGAAGAACGGGGATGCCGGCTTCTGAGAGCTTCGCTTTCATGTAAGCGGTATTGAAGCGGAGCCGTCCCATGTAGAGAGAAGGATTTCCCTCCAGAAGTCGAAGCGCAGCCAGCGCACTCGCTCCTGTCACGGCAGAGATCGAGGTGGAGAAGATGAAGGGGCGGGAGGCATTCCTGAGATAGTCCGTGATCTCCTTCGAAGCCGCCGCGTAGCCGCCCTCGGCGCCGAGCGACTTGGAGAGCGTCCCCACTTGGATGTCGATGCCGCTCTCGTGATAGTACTCTGCCGTGCCGCGTCCGGTGTCGCCGATGACACCCACGCCGTGTGCATCATCGACGATGAGGCAGGCCTCGTATTTCTTTTTCAAAGAAAGCAGCGCCGGCAACGGGCAGATGTCGCCGTCCATGGAAAAAACGCCATCGGTCACGATGAAGCGCTGTCCTTCGCAGGGCGTCTCGGCCAGAAGCCGGGTGAGGTCCTCCATATCGGAGTGCGCATAGACGACGACCTTCGCTTTGGAAATCCGGCAGCCATCCACGATGCTCGCATGATTCAACGCATCGGAAAAAATCACGTCGCCCTTGCCGGCAAGCGCATACAGGACGCCGAGGTTCGTCATATAGCCTGTATTGAAGATCACCGCATCTTCTGCGTGCTTGAAAGCCGCGAGCGCCTTCTCCAGCTCGGAGAGTTCGAAAACAGCGCCCGAGGTCAGCCGCGCACCGCCCGAACCGGTGCCATAGATCACAGCGCGCCGCGCGGCCGCCATGACTTCGCTTTCATGGGTCATGCCCAGATAGTCATTGGAATTGAATACGATGTATTCCTTCCCGTCCCGCCTCATGCCGCGGGATGCCGTCACCATCCGCAGGTCTTCGACCCGCCGGAAACGGCCTTCGTCCGCAATGGCGGACAGTGCTGATGGAATGTCTTGTAGTTTCATGGGTATACCTCACTAAAAATGGGTTCAGGATTAGCCCGCGGGCAGGGCGCTCTTTGATTGTTTGCAAAAGAGGGGGAGCGGGTTCTATAGGTTCTATAGGTTCAAAGGGTTCTATAGGTTCAGCGGGGTGGTACGGCGCATTTCGTCATCCTGAACGGAGAAAAACGTCGTATGTTAAGGAAACACTGATTAAATCATTGTCAGATTTTACTCTTGAATTTTTAGGCATAGCAAGGAATAACCTGACGCGAATAGCGAGCTATTTAAGGAAGGTTATGACGAAGCTATGTATAAAAATTCTTGTGGAAGCTGACTCTGCGATTGAATCAGCGTTTCCTTAAATAATGGCTTATCTGAAATAGGAGAACTGAGTCGAAGGATCTAAGCGCCGCGGAATTTTGATAGCGCTTCGCGCCGTCGTCATCGAAAGCGCAGCCGAGGGTCTTTCTTGCACTGCGTCAGTATCACATGGGCACTGCAGGGAAACGACGCCTTTGTGCTACGTATTTCTACTTTCACACATCCTTCGTTTTTCGGTCTGCAAGGAAGATTTCTCGCTTACGCTCGAAATGACGATACGAGAGTCTGATGTCTCTTAGTCTCCTAATCTCCTAATCTCTTAGCCACCAGTCCCTACTCTCCCATCCGCACAAGCACGACCTGATTCTGCATATAGTCGTCATACTCCGCCGCATCGGTGCCGTGCTCGACGAAGAAGACACGGCCGCCTACGGGATCCCCCATGTCCTTCATGACAGTGATACGTCCATAGCCGAATTTTTTGGAGCCCACATAGCCTGTCACATAGTCCGGATCATCCGACCAGCAGAGCTCGGCGACCGTGCCGGGGCCATAGGCCACCTTCGAGGCGAGGACGAGGGCTTCGCGCGGATGATCTCCGCCGAGCCCTTTTTCTGCCATGCGCGCTTCATAGAGCGCCGTATCTTCGCAGTCCATGTTGCTGCAGCGCACACCGCGCTCGGCGCGGTCATCGAGACGCTCGCCCGTCACCGCATCCATCACGATCGCCCCGCGCATGCTGTCAGTCAAAGATTCCAGCTCACGGAAGGCACTCTCTACCGCGGTCTTGCTGACACCGATGCGGAGAAGCTCCTTCCTCGCAGCCTGCCGCCCCTCGTCCTTCGTTACGGTATTCATCTGGTACATCGGGATCAGCGGGCAGGTCATGATGTCTTTCTCTTTGATCTCTTCCACTTTCACCTGAATGAAATCGGCTCGCCCGCGCTCGTGCATCCTCGCACGGCGCAGCATGGCGATCACCTGCTCCTCGAGTCCATCCTCGGGCACGATCCTTTCGGCTCCGGAAATATGGCGTCCCCCCACGCCATGTGAGCCGCCAAGGCTCGAACGCATCTTTACACTGTACAACAATGGTGTCACTCCTTTGGAAAAATGGAGACTGGAAGACGTTTGACTTCAGATGTCTTCCAGTCTCTTCGTCTGATCCCTTCTTGCCTTCTTTATTTGTCAACATATATTGACATTTGAAGTTAACTATCATTTCAAAAAGATAGCCGAAGCCTCCGCTTCGGCTTATGACTAATAGTATAAAGAGGTTGACCGGAGATTGTCAAGATTAACAATGATGAATAACTAACAATAAGCGCAGCCAATCTGCTGCCTATTGTCCCATTGCATTCAGCGTTTCCCTAAGTTTGAAAGCAGGGATGAGTAGCTAGTAGCTAGTGACTGGTGACTAGGGACTAGGGGACTGGGAGACTGGGAGGCATTCTTCCTCATTTGTCTTTCATACCGCCTGTGCCCTATCCGCCCCTTCGGGGCACCTTCCCCGCAAGGGGGCTGACGATACGAGGGAACCTGCTATCAAGAGCCCTTCGGGCATCACCAGTATGTATACTTCGCGGCGCTTCCATATTTTTATGCGCCGCACCACCATTTCTCATTTTTCATTCGAGCAAAGCTTTCAACCGCCATCCATGGGCGAGGCGCCCGCGGGCTAACCCCGAACCTTCACTCTCCTATCTCCCACACCCTCCCATGCCACTTGTCCAATGTCGAGCGATGGCCCACGCTGACGACGGTGATGCCGGGGAGGGAGGCGAGATGCCCGTAGAGACGACTCTCGGTCTCCTCATCCATCGCGGATGTCGCTTCATCGAGGAAGACCCAGCGGGGCCGCTTCGCGAAGACGCGCGCAAAAGCGAGCTTCTGCTGCTCGCCCAGAGAGAGGATATGGCTCCAGTCGCCTTCGCTGTCCAGCAGCGGAATCAGGTGGGAAAGCCCGGAGAACGCAAGCAGCGCTTCCCACTCCTTCCGCGAAAGCCCGATATCCGGATATGCGACAGCTTCGGCGAGCGTTCCCATCGGCATGTAGGGTTTCTGCGGGATGAACATGGTTTCCTTTTTGAGAGGCAGGATCATCTCGCCCTTCGCATAGGGCCAGAAACCAGCGAGCACGCGAAGGAGCGTCGATTTCCCAGAACCGGAAGGACCCTTGATGATGACCTTCTCCCCCGCATGGATGACCGCATCCAGATGACGGCAGAGCACACGGCCGCCGGGGACATCGATTTCTACATCCGAGAGACGGAGCTCCTTCCCCTCGCGCCGCTCCATCTTCCCTGCGCGGTCCGTCTCTTCCCGGATGTCCGCCATGTGCGCATCGAAGGTGAGCAGCCTATCCACACAGGACTGCCACTCCGCCAGCGAGCTGTACACGTCGACGAAGTAGGACATCGACTCCTGCACCTTGCCGAAGCAGTTCGCCACCTGCATGAGCCCGCCTAAGGAAATATGCTTCGAAAGATAGCGGGGCGCCGCGACGACGAAGGGGAAAATGATCGCGATCTGCCCATAGGAATTGGTGAGCCAAGAAAGCTGCTTCTGCTTCTTGATGATGTAGATCGTATTCTCGATGAGCTTCCCAAAACGGGTAGAAAGTATCCCCCGCTCGCGCGCCGCGCCCTCATAGAAAGCAACACTTTCCGCCGTTTCGCGAAGCCGCACCATGGCATAACGGAAGTCTGCTTCCAGCTTCTGCTGCACAAAATTCAGCCCCACAAGCCGATGCCCGACCCGATGCGTGATCCACGTGCCGATGAGGGAGTAGATGAGCGCCGTCCACACGAGATAGCCATAGATATGATACGTCTCGCCGCCCACGGTGAAGGGCAGCGGCTCCGACAGCTGCCACAGCACGAAAATAAAACAGACGATGGTGGTGATGGCCTTCAGAAGCCCCGACATGAAAGAAAGCGTGCGCGCCGTGAAAAGATTGATGTCTTCTGAAATTCGCTGATCCGGATTGTCCGCCTCCTTGGAGAACATATCCATGCGGTAGTACATCTCCCGCTCCGTCCATCGGGCGAGGTATTCCTCCGTCAGCCAGCGCCGCCAGCGGAGCGCGAGCTGCTGCTGCAGATAGTACGCATAGACCGCAAAGGCGATGTGTGCAAAGGCGAGCCCGGTGAAACGGATCAGCCCGTGATAGACCGCATCCGCATCGTAATTCTGCAGCGCGCTGTAAAATTCATTGAACCAGTCGTTCAGGAGCAGTGTCATGTAGACCGCTGCGATCGTAAGGATCACGATGCCAAAAAGATAGGCATAGGCACTCTTCTTTTCTTCGGATCTCCAGTAGCGGCTCGTCAGCGAGAAGAGCTGCTGGAGAAAGGAAATCGACCATTCGCTAGATTTCATAGAAGACTCCTTGGGGAAAATATAGGGTTCAGGGTTAGCCCGTGGAGCGAGTCGCCCTTTGATTACGTTTGAAACCCTCGCTTGAATGAGAAATGAGAAATGGTAGTGCGGCGCATAAAAATCAGCATCGCCGCGGAGTATAAACAGGGCGATGCCCGAAGGGCTCTTGATAGCAGGTTCCCTCGTATCATCATCTAAAATGCGGCGAAGCCGCCACCACAACCCCTGACGTTTCAAAGCAGGGATGAGTAGCTAGGGACTGGGGACTAGTGACTTAAATACCACTTTCGGGCATCGCCCTTTATAAAAAATCGACGCGAAGCGTCGCACCTCTTAGCCTTCCCCATCGGGGAAGGGGGACCGCGGAGCGGCGCTCGGGTGCTTTCGTAAATCGTCGACTTGAGACGCTCCTTCCCGCTCTCTTTCATGCCGCCTGTGCCTTATCCGCCCCTTCGGGGCACCTTCCCCTCGAGGGGAAGGCTGACGATACGGGAATACCATCATCTAAAATGCAGCGAAGCTGCCACCACCATTTCTAATTTCTCATTTCTCATTTCTAATTGGCGCAGCCCCCTCACGCCAGCATATACATGTAAAACGGCACGAAGAATACGCCCAAAGCGAGCGAGACGCAGTTCACCGTCGTCGAGTACTCCGCATCCGCTCCGACCGCAGTCGCGAGGATCGTCATATTCGTCATCGCCGGCATCCCCGCCTGCATGAGAAAGACCTTGGAAGACATCTCGGAAACCGGAATGACGGGAAGAAGCAGGAAGAGGCAGAGCGGTGCCAGAAGGAAACGGCCCGCCATCGCCCCCACCAAGTCCTTATCGAAATGGATGGAGGAAAGAGGGATCTGGCTCATCTGGATACCGATGACCATGAGCGCCATCGGCGTCGCCATACCGCCCACATACTTCATCGCTGCCATCGCAAAGTGCGGGATGGGGACATTCACAAGGAGCAGGATGACGCCCGCTGCGAATCCCATGAGCGGCGGAGTGCGGAGCTTCAAGAGCATCTCCCGCGGCGTGAAATGGTGATCCCCGCCGGCATCCCGTATGATGAGGTACGCCCCAGCGCCCAGAACATCGTCGTATTCGCCAGATAGTACAGCATGCACGACGGCACGCCGATGAAGATGGCATTCGCAATGCAGCAGGTACAGATAAAAATGCCGCGGCGTCCCTTGGAGATATGAAGCACGGATGCGAGCACATGCCCAGCGAGGTAACTGGCGAAGATAGAAACAAAGGGCAGCACCAGATCCGGCGCCGCCGCGATCAGTGCATCATGCGTGAAATTCGCATACAGCGAATGAATCATGAGCGGCGGCAGCGCGACAGTCATCGTGAGCTATGTCAGATTCTTCGCCGCATTCTCCCAGAACCAGCCCTTCTTCGCTAAGAAAAAGCCCAGCCCCGCCATGAGAACCACTTCAAAAATGCCGGAAAGACCTTGCAATATGGCATCCATACATGTATCTCCTTCGAAAAAAGTTTTTTCTATTATACTACAAGAGAAACAGTTTGAAAGCAGGGATGAGTAGCTTGGGATGAGTGACTGGTGACTAGCCACTAATTATCTAAATTTCTCATCCTTGCCCATGAGAACGTCCCATTTTCCATATTTTGCAAACGCTTGACAGATGCATATCCCGTCCTGTATAATCAGCTCATCTTCACACGAAGAAAACCCTTTGAAGGGAAAGAGTAGTATTTCCGAGATCTTCTCAGAGAGCCGGAGTCTGGTGCAATCCGGCAGGACAGGACATATGAAAATCATCCCTGAGGTGCGGTGCTGAAACCTATTAAGCGCCGACGTCATTTCCACGTTACAGGAAACGCGTATGTTTGTACGTTGTAGAGCGCCTGGGATAGTCATATCCTTCAGGAATCAGGGTGGTAACGCGGAACCAGTATCCGTCCCTCAGTCGAGGGACGGATTTTTTTATTTCCAATCCCTGCTCTACCGCGAGTTTTGCAGAAAGAAGGGATCCTTATGGAAAGTGATATTGAACATTCTGCCTGAAAGGCTATGCCCCAAAAGACCGGCGGCATAGTCCCCATCCTCATTCGATCTGAACCCTGTATTCATTTCCCCAAGGAGCTCTACCATGAAAAAATGTTGTCAAATGCTTGCGAAATATTTCGGCGTCATGGCCGTCGTCTTTCTTGTACTCGGTCTTGTCACCCCGACTAGCTGGCTTTGGATCTTAGGCAAAGTCCAGGGCGTCTCCGTCCTCTCCGTACTGCTCAGCGTCATCATGTTCGGCATGGGCACCACGCTTGACCTCAAAGACTTCCTCGTCATCTTCCGCCGTCCGCGCGACATCTTCCTCGGTACGCTCGCGCAGTACACCATCATGCCATTCCTCGCCTTCGCACTGGGTACACTCTTTGCCCTCGAGCCTGGCCTCACCGCCGGCCTCAGCCTCCTCGGCGCCTGCCCCGGCGGCACGACGAGCAACGTCATCACTTATATGAGCAAAGGCGACCTCGCGTACTCCGTCACCATGACCTCCGTCTCCACCCTGCTTTCTCCGGTCCTCACCCCGGCGCTGACCTTCTTCCTCATCGGTAAGGAAATCGCCTTCGATCCGGTCGGCATGTTCCTCTCCATCCTGCAGATCGTCATCCTCCCCGTATGCCTCGGCCTTGCGCTGAAATACTTCCTCCCGAAAGCAGCCGCTGTCGCAACAGACTACACCCCCGCCGTCTCCTCTGTCACCATCTGCCTCATCATCGCCGGCGTCGTCGGTGCCTCCCACAAAGCCATCATGGATAACCTCGGCGTCATCCTCGCAGTCGTCGTCCTCTTCAATACGCTCGGCTATGTCTTAGGTCTTGCCGTAGCCAAACTCTGCGGCCTCTCTTGGAAGAAAGCCGTCACTCTCTCCGTCGAAGTCGGCATGCAGAATTCCGGCCTCGCCACCGGTCTTGCCAAAGTCCACTTCGCTTCCATGCCGGCAGCCGTCGTACCGGGCGCGATCTTCTCCGCTTGGTTCACCATCTCCGGTGCTGTCCTCGCCTGGGCCTGCGTCAACTACCTAAACCCGAGATTCAGCGAAGAAGAAGAAACCGAAGCCGTCAACGTCCGCGAGCTTGCGACAGACTAGTGCCTGGTGACTGGTGACTAGGAGACGGGGCACCGTCCCCGTTGAACCCTGAACCCTGAACCCTGAACCCCATTGAACCATACCCCAAAATCTACTACAATAGAAATCATCCATTTCCACACATCATTTACAAAAGAAGGCCATCCCATGACAAACCAGTTCCTCCCCAGCTATACCATCGGTACTGACGCATATGACAGCGTCTACGATGTCTGCCATCACTTCGGAAAGACCGCCGTCCTCATCGGCGGGCACAAGTCCAGAGCCGCTGCCGAGCCGCTCCTTCGGAAAGCGCTGGAAGGCAAGATGGAGATCCTCGACTCCCTCTACTACGGCGGCGATGCGACATTTGAAAACGCCGAAGCGCTGAAAGAAAACGAAGCCTTCCAGAAAGCGGACATGGTCTTTGCCATGGGCGGCGGCCGCGCCATCGACACGGCGAAGAAAGCAGCTGCTGAAGCAGGCAAGCCCTACTTCACCTTCCCGACCCTCGCCTCGAACTGCGCTCCCGTCACCGCTGTCGGCGCATACTACTACGAAGACCACACCTTCCGCCAGGTCTACTACGTTGATCGTCCGTCCTACCACACCTTCATCCATACCGGCGTCATCGCAAATGCGCCAAGAGAATACCTCTGGGCCGGCATCGGCGACGCGCTCTCCAAACAGTACGAAGTCGAATTCTCTGCCAGAGGCGATGTCCTCCCCTACGGCAGAAATCTCGGCGTCACGCTGGCCGGCACCTGCTCGCAGGGCCTTCTCGAATACGGCGAAGCCGCGCTGAAATCTGCTGATGAAAAGACAGCCGGCGAAGCCCTCGAGTATGTAGCCCAGAATATCGTCTGCTCCACCGGCATCATTTCGAATCTGGAACCGGAAGACTACAACTCCAGCGTCGCACATGCCCTCTACAATTCTCACACCGGCGTAGCCCATGAAGGAGCGCACCTCCACGGCGCGGTCGTCTGCTATGGCACCCTCGTCCTCCTCACCTTGGACGGACAGCGGGAAGAAAGAAACAAGCTCTACGCCTTCTGCGAACGCACGCATCTCCCGCACTCTCTTTCTGACATCGGCCTCACCGATCCGGAAGAACTCATCGCCAATGCACTCACAAAGCCGGACCTCAACAAGGTCCCCTATCCTGTCACCGCAGAGCTTTTGAGAAAAGCCATCGCGGATGTCGAAGCACTGAAAAAATAAAAAAGGCCTCGCCATATGGCGAGGTTTTTTAGTGATTGTGACTAGGAATTAGTAGCTAGGGATTCGGGATTAGGGATTGGGGATTGGAGTGACTAGTGACTGGTGACTGAAATGCCACCCTCGGGCATCGCCTTTCTTTATACTGCGGCGAAGCCGCCACCTGAACCCTTAGAACCTTCAGAACCCGTTGAACCCATAGAACCTGTAGCAATGAGTAGCCAGTGACTAGTAACTAAAATGCCAGCTCATGGCATCGCCCTATTTATACTCCGCGGCGCATTTCGTCATCCTGAGCGGAGTGAAATGTCGGATGTTCGATCATGTAAAGGCGGAACAGTGAGAACTGAGTCGAAGGATCTGGCACCGCACCACCATTTCGCATTTCTCATTTCTAATTTCTAATTCAAGCGAAGCTTTCGCCCGTAATCAAGGGAACAGCCCGCTCCACGGACTAGCCCTCTACAGGCTCACGCTAAACGTGATGACCCCATCCTTGTATGACACATCGAGGCTTCCCTTCATGAGCCTTGCCATGTCGCGCGCCATGGAGAGCCCGATGCCATAGCCGGACTTTTTGCTGTTGTGCGATGTATCTCCGCGATAGAACCGCTCAAAGAAGCGTTCATAGTCCTCAGACGCTCCCTCTTTGTAAGGATTGGAAACAGAGAGGATCACGCCCTTTTTATTTTTCTCCAGATGAGCGGTGATCGTTCCCTTCTCATCACAATACTTGACCGCATTGTCCAGAAGGATGCTCACGATTTCTGAGAAGAGCCGCGACTCGACCTTCGCGCGGATGCCGCTTCCCGCTTCTACAGAGAGCGTCTTCCCTGCGTCTTCGATCATCTGGCGGAAACTACCCGTACTGCTCTTCACCGCCTCCGAAAGATCCGTATCGATAAGCGTCAAGTCCTTGGCTGACGTTTCCCCGATCTTGGAGAGCAACACAAGGTCATTGATGAGGAGCGATAGGCGCTTCACCTGCGAAATGATATTGCCCGTCCACTCGTTCTTGCCGTTGATCAGCTCCATCGCCTCTGCATTCGCGGAAATGATCGCGATCGGCGTCTTCAGCTCATGGCTGGCATTCGTAATGAATCGCTTCTGGTTCTCCATATTTCTGACGAAGGGACGAATCGCGATCCCCGAAAGCACCGTCACGATACCGACGAAAAGCAGAAGACAGAGCAGCCCGAAGAGAGAAGAATATTTCAGGAAGGCCTTCACCGCCGAGAGATCGCGCGTGCAGTCCAGAATGACGACCAGCAGATCGCCCTCCGCAGTGCGGCTCACATGGTACGCATAGGTTCCCTTCTGTTTTTGGAAATAGCCTTCGCTCTCCCCCGTCTTCACCGCAGCCACCGCTGCCTCTACCGCACTTTCCGCCGAAAAAGCCGCGATGTGATTGATATTCGTCACCTTGGCTGTGCCATCACTGTCCAGCAAGACGGAAAAATAACGGGTCTGGTACGTAAATTCCGGCGTATCCTCGACCCAACTGCCATCCGGGAGCCAGCCTTCCCCGCTCGTGCGCCGCGTGGTGATGACGCCGCCATTGTCTGCGATGGTTTCCAGCACATTATGAATGTCCCCCCGCACAATGAGGTACATCATCCCATTGATGACAGAGAGCGCGACCGCCACGATGATAAACACCGCCAGCGTGGCCAGAAGTATGAATTGGCGGTGCAGTTTCTTGATCATATCCATGAATGAGGTCCTTGGCACATTGGATAACAAAAAGGGTTCAGGGTTAGCCTGGGGCGGGGCACCCCTTGATTACGTTTGAAAGCCTCGATTGAATGAGAAATTAGAAATGAGAAATGCGAAATGGTGGTGCGGCGCATAAAAATTATAAAGCGCCGCGAGTATAAATAGGGCGATGCCCGAAAGTGAGTGGGTAACAGGTTTCCCATTTGGGAGTTCCAAACATCGACTGCCGGACCGCAAATGACAAAGATTCGAGGGCTTCGCTCGAAATGACGATACGAGAGAGCCTACAGTCTCCTAGTCTCCCAGTCACCAGTCACTCCTAATCCCCCATCGCGCGCAGCGCAAAAGGGCCTTCCTTCTCCCCTTCGATCACCGCCTTGCCTCGGACGGCGGCGAGCTTTTCTTTCAGGAAGGAAATATACATCCACACGATATCTGCCGGTACGTCAGGCTCATCGCTCCACACATAGCGCAGGATCTCCTCCTGTGTGAGTGCTTTGCCGGCATTCATCATGAAATACTTCATGAGCTTTGTCTCCTTGCTGCCAAGACGGATCGCGCTTTCCGCCGAGAGCTCCTGCTCTTCGACATTGAGCGTAACGCCGCCTGCTGAAAGGACGGCGGGGGTGAAGGCATTCGCGCGGCGGGTCATCGAGCGGATGCGCGCCAGAAATTCGCCCATCGCGAAGGGCTTCGTCAGGTAATCATCTGCGCCCGCATCAAGACCTGCGATGCGGTCATCGACCTCGGTCTTCGCGGTGAGCATGATGATCGGCACCGTGCTGCCGCTCTCGCGGAGCTTGGCAAGGACTTCGATGCCATTCATTTTCGGCATCATAATATCAAGAACGATGCAGTCATACGCTTCGCGCTCCGCCATCTGCCAGGCAGAGAGACCGTCATAGGCCGCATCGACCTCATAGCCGAAGTGACGGAGCACCGCGACTTCGGCATCGGATAATGCTTTTTCATCTTCAGCAAGCAGGATTTTCATAGGTTTGACCTCAGTAAAAAATATAAGAGGGTGGGGATTAGGGGATAGAAGTGACTAGTGACTAGGGACTAGGGACCAGGGACTAGTCACCAGCCACCAGCTACCAGTCATGTCTTCCTTATCAGATTCCGTATCGTCTGCATGGAGAGGTCACAGGAAGCGAGTTCATCGGCGCAACGCTTGAGCTCGCGGCTGATGAGCGCCGCATTTTCCACCTCGTGCTTGTACTTCATTTCATGCTCGAGCGCCGCCCATGAGTCCATCGCGATGGTGCGGAGCTGGATCTCGATGAAGAAATGCCCCGGATTTCTGCCCTTCGCATCTTCATAGGGAGCGGTGACATCCAGGATCATATGATAGCTGCGGTAGCCATTGGGTTTGACGTTTTTGATATAGTCCTTTTCTTTTGCGACAACGACACCGGGGAGGGCTTTCAAGCGGGAGACGTTTTCATAAATGTCATCCACAAAGCGGCACACCATGCGGAATCCGATGGCATCCTTCACGGCATAGCAGGCAGACTCGGCGGTGAGGGGAAATCCTTTCCGCGTGAGCTTCTCCTTCATGCTGTCTTCTGCTTTCAGACGATACGAGAGATGCTCGTAAAGCATCTCTCCCGTCTTCTCTTTTTCTGCCTCGCTGTAGGCGCGGATGCCCTGCGCAAAGCCGTCCATGACAGCTTTGAGAGAGGCTTTATAGGGTCCGTAAATGGTCATAGATGCTCCTGAGGAAAAAGGTTCAAGGTTCAGGGTTAGCCCTGGGGGCGGCTCACCCCTTGATTACGTTTGAAAGCCTCGATTGAATGAGAAATTAGAAATGAGAAATGCGAAATGGTGGTGCGGCGCATAAAAATATGGAAGCGCCGCGGAGATTTGAAACTAGCGGTTTTCTCGTATCGCAAACCTAATCCCTAGCTACCAGTCACTAGTCACTAGCTACTCATCCCTGCTTTCAAACTTATGGTGGCGGCTTTGCCGCCGTATAAATAATGGCGATGCCCGAAAGTCTCTTGATAGCAGGTTTCCCTCGTATCGTCAGCCTTCCCCTCGAGGGGAAGCTGCCCCGTAGGGGCGGATAGGGCACTGGCGGCATGAAAGAGCGCGGGGAAATGCATCTCAAGTGCGTCGTTTATCGGACTACAAGAAAGATTTCTCGCTTCGCTCGAAATGACGATACGAGAACGTCTGATGTCTCCTGGTCTCTTAGTCCCTAGTCACCAGCCACTAGTCGCCGCCCAGCCCCAATGATTTCAGATAGTCTTCCAAAAGCTGGGGCAGACGGCTTTCGCTGCCCGGTGAGAGCGGGATGAATCTCAGGCTGTAGTCCTCATCGCTGCTGCCGGGGACTTCTCTGGGGAAGACAGCCCAGACTTCCTTGACTGGCCGGCTGTCGCGGAGGGACTGCGTTTCATCCATGTCGCGGTAGAATTTTGTATTCATATCGCGATAGCTGTTGAACTGGCGGCGCAATCCCTCGCCGCGGTTTTCATCGTTCCATAGGAAGAGCATGTCACGGTACTTGAAGTCGACGACCAGACAGCCGCAGTACATGTGCCCCTGATAGCAGTCCATGCGAAGATCGGGCTGGCGGTGGGCGTTATTGGTGTAGAGCGGTGCGGTCATGCGGTCGGTGTCGGCGGACGCAGCGGGGACGATGCCGTCGTAGGTGAGGCGGATCGCTTCTTCGCCCTTCTTCATGGTGATAACGGCGCCGGACTCCAGCGAGGAGAGGCGGTAGCGGCCATCCTCTTTGATGACGGACATGCCTTCTTCCATCTCCCATCCCAGCGAGGAGAGGGCTTTGATAAATTGGAGAAATCCCCAGAGCTCGTAGAGCTTATCCGTCCGTTTCCACTGGAACTGATAAAAATCAGCGACCGAGTAGCTTTCCTCCGGTTTCTCCAGATGCCGATGGAGATGGTAGAGGAGCGAGTAGCGCGGATCGCAGAGGACGGTCATGGGGATGAGAGGCGGCATCCGGCTGCCGGCTTCTTCGAACCATGCCGCGCGGGTGACGCGCTCGATGTCGCGAAGAATGGCGAGCGCCTGTTTCCGATAGTCGCGGAATTTGACGAGCGCCGCCTCGCCTCTTCGGTACTCCTGATTCTGCGTGTACGGCAGGAGCGCCTGACATCTGGCATCGAGGCGCGCGATGAATCCATCGACTTCACTGACGAAGTCTCGCAGATTCTTCGCGAGGCGAAGCAGGATGGCTTTGGCGAAACGGTTCTCCGCGACATCGTAGGTCATTTCCGTATACAGCAGATGCTGCCCGGCCGAAGGGCGCAGGGACTGGGGCGGGATGTGCGACGCCGCCGGAGAGACGCCGGCTGTGCGGGCTGGTTTCTTCCGGCGCACGAGGCGGCCGTTTGCCGTGCGGGCGAGCTCTCCCAGCACATGCAGCACCATGCGGGATTTGTCGCTGATGGTATAGAAGCGCAGCAGGAGATCGGGATTGATATCCAGCGCGCGCGACATGTGGATGCTCTTTTTCATGAAATCGAAGGACAGATGCTTGATTTCCTCCAAGAGCTCCTCGCCCATATCCTGCCAGCTCTGCTTGCCCATGTAGCGGGGCGTGATCTCCAGAAGGCTGTACCATGTCTCGCCGCGTCCCGTGACGGTCAGGACATAGTAGCCGGGGACTAAGGGAAAATCCTCCCCCTTGAAGAGGAGCGTATCCCAGGCGCGCCGCGGGCGGACCCATGTCTCTCCGTCATATCGCTCTTCGCCGGGGATCGTCACGATGTCGAGCCCATCCATGGTGAAGCGGAAATCCATCGGTGCCTCAAAGCGCAGGTAGAGATCCTGATTCTCCGTGAAGCGCCACGCCGGCGGCGCATCCTTGAGCTCCTCCGGGTGCGTGGTGAAGCGGGTGAAAGGCCGCATCGCCTCCCGCTTGCCGAGTGCCACGCTGAACGGCAGCTTACATGGTGTAGTCATAGAGCTTCAGCTCCCCGGCTTTCCGTTTCAGCACGGCCTGAGATTCCTGAAAATCCGAGAGCGCCTTAAACCGTACAAGGATCGCCGGCAGCAGCCCCTCTGCCGTATTCTTATCCGAAAGAGAGAGCAGCGCCGACAGCTGGTCAGCGGAGCCGCGAAGCTTCGTGAAGACGCGCTGCACGAGCTGGGCATCGAGCCCGTCTCCACGGCTGATCCCCGCCTCCTCGGGAATATTCTCCAGATAGCGTCCCATCTGCTGCGCCACGCGGAAGCCGATGCCATACGGCATACCGCTCTTCGTGAAGGCATCATTCAGCGCATCCAGCAGGTCGAGCTCCTGATCATTGAGCCCCATCCCCTCCTTCACGCGGAAATCATCATACGCCTTGGCCGTGATTTCCTTGTACGCCTTTCTTTCTTGCGGCTTCAGCTTCAGCAGATCACGGAAATGGCACTGGCTGAGCGTGATCACATTCGCACGATCGAGGATCTTATCCGAGAAATGGCAAGTGGACTCATCCACATTCACCGTCCCTGTGAAAAGCACATTGCTCCCCACCGGGATCTCCGGCGGATACTTCTCGCTGTTGTAGAGCCGCGGGGCGAGCGACGGATTGTACAGACGGATCATCGGATGATCCTCTTTCTCCAGCACAGAAATGAACTGTGCGAAATAATGCTCCACGCGCGCCAGATTCATCTCATCGAAGCAGACGATGTACTGCTTCTCCGGATGCGCCGCCGCGTCGATCAGAAGCTCAGCGAGCCCCGTGTCCGCGCTGCGGTACACCATATTTTTCATATCCACATAGCCCAGGACATCCCCGTCATCCATCCACGACGGACGGACCGGCAGGAAACGCACCTGCGCCTCGGGCAGCCCCAGCGCACGCCCGTAAAGACGCACCAGGCCGGACTTGCCGATCCCGCTTTTCCCGGCAAGGATGACCAGACGGGACGACTTCATGGAGATATGGAAATGGAACAGATCCTTCTCTGCATAGAGGAGCCCGTCATTTTCCGCCGCCTCCTTCAGGCGGGCGAGGAAATCCGCCTCCGTGAACGCCTTCGGCCTCTCTTTCACCGGCGCTGCCGACTCCTGATGCATTTCCTCAAAGGCAGGCGCCTTCTCTATCGCCTCTGCCTCATGGGAGAGACGGGGATCCCGCCGATTTCTTCTCGGGGCATACGCCTCTTCACTCGAAGCACCGATGCCAAGGCTCTGCACCAGATCATCGAGCGCCTTCTGCGTCATCTGCTCACGCACCTCATGGCCCGGCTCCCCCTCGTCCATCTCATCTGCGAAAGGATTCACCGCGACCCCGCAGTCCTTCAAGAGATCTGCATCCCGCGGCACAGGCTTCAGATTCAGCCTGAGATCCGCCAGAAATACCTCCGGTACGAACCAGAGCGGACTCTCCGCGCAGCGAAGGATGTGCGAGGAAAGCTCCGAATTCTGTCCGTCCACCACCGCATACCCCAGCTGACCGCGGTTCTTCACACGGAAATACGCTCCGCCCTCCCCGATCACGCGGGAATCGAAGGCCTCATCATACAGCGGCGCAAAGACCACCCACGACCCGATCTTATTCTCATAATTGCGCGTCGCCGCCACAATGAGCCGCGGCGGCACATCATTATTCCAGTAACGCTTCGACAGCCCCGGCAGCGGCCGATCCGTCAGCAGATGATGGCAGAACTTATTGATATCCCCATCAAAGACCGGCATCTCCTCCGTGCCGAAAGCCGGCACCGGATAATAATTCCGGTCCTCCTCCATGAAGGGCGTCCCCGCCTCCTTCACCATATCATCCAGCACAAAGTACCTGTTATTGCGGAGCGACGGTGTAAACGACACGAAACAATCCCCGAAGACGGACTCCAGATTCGCCAGTGCCGACTCCTCATCGGCGAATGAATTGTATCCGAAGCCGATACGGCTCATGAAGCCCGTGAAGCCGAATTTTTCTCCATCATCGAATCCCTTAGGCAGCGGCGAGACAGGATCCACAAAGAAACGGAAATCCTTCACCCCCGCCTGCGGCGTCGCGCTCTTCACCACAGCACGCACCCGCCCGAGCACCTTGCCATCCGCCTGACGGACAGCTGAATACGAATCATTCATATACATGTTTGCCATATGCATCCTTCTTTCGTTGGCAGCATAGAGAGCTAATTAGAAATGAGAAATGCAGGAGCGGCGCAAAAAAATAATAGAGCACCGCGGAGTTTTAATAGCGCTTCACGCGCATCGTCATCTCGAGCGTAGCCGAGAGATCCTCCTTGCAGAACGGTCAGCGCGCTAACTGCGCTACTTCAATCACCGCTTGCTTCTCATCCCTAATCCCTAGCCACTCATCCCTGCTTTCAAACCTTGTTTTTAAGGCTTGAAAGACACAAGCGGGCATCACCCTATATATAATTGCGGCGAAGCCGCCACCACCACCACTTCTAACTTCTAACTCCATCTCTATGCTGCGCTTTCTATATCTCTGGCGATATAGAATTCACCTGACCCGTGAACAGACACTGTCCCGGGCCGAAACGATTATACCGAATGGCAAAAGCTCTTTTGCCATTCCATCCTATTTTAGCACAAGAAGGGAAAAGAGGGTATAATGAGGAGAAGTGACTGGTGACTGGGGACTGGTAGCTAGTGACTAGGGATTAGGAGTGACTAGTGACTGGTGACTAAATACCACCTTCGGGCATCGCCATTATCTATACTCTGCGGCGCTTCCCTGTTTTTATGCGCCGCACCACCATTTCGTATTTCTCATTTCTAATTTCTCATTCAATCGAGGCTTTCAAACGTAATCAAGGAACGGCACGCCCCAAGGGCTAACCCCCGCCAGCCTTACTATTTCGCAAAAAGGATCCCCATCATGACCAAAGAAACCAAAATCGGCATGACTGCCCTTCTCCTCTTTCTTGCCATCGACATCGCTGCGCTCCTTCTGCATCCGATGGAACGGCTCTTCCCTACCACCTTTCCCGTCTATGCTGTCTTCGATGATGCGCAGGGCATCACGCCGGGGGCTTCCGTGCTCCACGCCGGCGTCAAGGTCGGGCGGCTGAAAGCCATCACCATCGAAAAAGGCAAGGCCGTCCTTCATCTGGAAATCAATCAGAAAGCCATGATCCCCAAGGATGCGGCATTCTCCATCACCACTTCCGGCCTCATCGGCGACACCTATGTCAAAATCTCGGGCGGAAATTTGTCTGCCGGTATCCTTGCAAGCGGCGCAACGGTCACCGAAGACAAAGACCCCCGCATGGATGCGCTCATGGAGAAAGCCAATCACCTCATGGACAGCGCCGAAAAAATGCAGCAGGCGATCGGGCAGTATCAGTGACTGGGGACTGGGGATGAGTGACTTGTGACTGGTGACTGGTAGCTAGTGGCTAGGGATTAGGGATTAGGGACTCTCTTGTATCGTCATTTCGAGCGCCAGCGAGAAATCTTTTTTATTCGCGGTCAGGCGGTCGATGACAGGAAACACAAACGGGAAACCCGCTCCCCAAGAACGCTTCGGGCATCGCCCTTTTTATACTCGGTGCGAAGCGCCGCTCTGCTTAGCCTTCCCCATCGGGGAAGGGGAACCGCGTCAGCGGTGGATAGGGTGCTTTCGTTAGCAGTGATTTGTGCAAAAACGTTTTTCCATCTGCATCACCCGCCTTTCATGCCGCCTGTGCCCTATCCGCCCCTTCGGGGCACCTTCCCCTCGAGGGGAAGGCTGACGATACGGGCATACCATCCTCTAACATGCGGCGAAGCCGCCACCTTTCCCCGCTCAACCTGACAACCACTTTCTCGACTTCCAGTCTATTTCCTTCTTGATTTCTTCCAGCGAATTACATATAATAAATTCTATGTTGTTTTATCAGAGATAGAGGAGAACCACAGAGTGATAGAAGAAATCGTCAAAAGAAGAAGCATCCGTCATTTCCTGCAGAAGCCGATCCCGCAGGAAGATCTGGATGAGATCCTGACCGCCGGACTTTGGGCACCATCCGAAAAAAATGCCCAGCCGTGGAAATTCGTCGTCATCCGCGGACAGGAACGCAAAGTCATGGTGAAGCGCCTGAAGGAAGGCATCATGAGAAACCGCAAGGGCGACGAGACGGCCATTTTCAGCAAGGGCTATGAGAAATTCATCCCATCTGCCATCTACACCGCACGCGTGCTGGAACAGGCACCGGTCATCGTCTTTGTCATCAATACCAAAGGCAATGACTACCGTAAGTCCTACACCAGCGACCAGTACATGATGGAGCTCGCGGATGTCCAGTCCATCAGCGCAGCGATCCAGAACATGTGCCTCGAAGCGACGGCGCATGACATCGGCAGCCTCTGGACCTGCAACGTCTTCTTCGCTTACGATGAGCTGAAGGATTGGCTCGGCGAAGAGGGGGAAATGGTCGCTGCCATCGCTTTCGGCTACACCGACAAGGAAGTCAAGCCGATGCCCAGAAAACCTCTCGAAGAAGTCGTCGAATACCGCGGCGATTACTCCGAAGAATGGAAGGCTATGCTGAAATAAAAAAGGCTGTAGACTTTGTCTACAACTTTTTTTATTGATGGGTTCAGGTGGCGGCTTCGCCGCCTTTTTAGTTGATGATTATCCTGCATCGCCAGCCTTCCCCTCGAGGGGAAGGTGCCCCGAAGGGGCGGATAGGGCACTAGCGGTATGAAAGAGAGTGGGGAAAAGCGTCTCAAGTGTGCTGTTTACGAAAGCACCCTATCCACCGCAGGCGGTCCCCCTTCCCCGATGGGGAAGGCTAAGAAGTGCGACGTTTCGCGCCGATTTTTATAAAGGGCGCTGCCAGAAGCGGTATTTAGTCACTCCAGTCACTAGTCACTGATGCAAACTCACCACGCCGACGGCAGCGATGATGAGTGCCATACCGAGAAGCTCGAAGAAGCCGAAGTCCTGCCCGAAGATAGCGAAGGCGAGGAGAATGGAGGAGAGTGGCTCTAAGGCTGCGATGATACTGGCTTCAGCGGGTGAAATATATTTCGTACTTCCCAGATAGAGGACGAAGGAACAGATCGTGCCAATGATGACCACGAAAAGGAAGGCCAGGCTGACGGGTAGATCCACCATACCGGTGAAGGGAAAGAGCCCCATGAAGGGCAGGAAAGAGAGCCCCGCGATGACCATGCCCCAGCCCACGACGATGGGCGCGCCGTACCTCCTGATTATGCCGACCGGCTCTACCGTATAGAGCGCGCACGCCACCGCGGCCAAGAGGCCCCAGAAGAGTGCCTTTTCAGACAGCGCGAGGCTGCCAAAATTTCCATGTGTCGCGATGAGCACGGTACCCACGAAGGCAAAGGCCGTACAGAGAATCTCCATCAGGCGCGGCAGACGCTTCTCCGAGAGGCAGTACCAGAAGATGATGAGGATCGGCATCAGATATTCCAGAACCGTTGCCGTCGGCGCATTGCTGTACTTGATGGCAGCAAAATAGCCGTACTGCGTCCAGATCATTCCCAGCATGCCAAAGACCAGGATCCGTATCCGGTCTTTTTTATTTTGCCATATCGGCCAGATGCTCGTTTGCCCTGTCAGTGAAAAAATAAAAAGGAGCAGCACACCTGCTGACAACAGTCGGCAGAAAGTCAACCACTCCGGGGCGATGTCGCGATTCACGAGCAGGTACTGCCCCGCGATCCCGCTCGCGCCCCAGCAAAGCGCGCCCAGCGCGCACTGCAGGATGCCTTTGATTCGAGTATTCAATGTGTCCTCCGAGGGGAAAATGGGTTCAATGGGTTGGCTCAAGGGGCGTGCCGCCCCTTGATTGTGTATGAACGCTTTGTCCGAATGAGGAATGGTGGTGCGGCGCATAAAAATCAGAAGCGCCGCGGAGTATAAATGGGGGGCGATGCCTGAAGGTCTCTTGATCGCAAGTTTCCCATGCAGCGTTTCCAAACATCGACCGCCTGATCGCGAACAAAAAAGATTTCTCGCTGGCGCTCGAAATGACGATACGAGAGAGTCCCTAATCCTTAATCCCTAGCCACTATCTACCAGTCACCAGTCACTAGTCATTTCAGATCCCTGTAATTCACGACCTTCACAGCTTTATCCGTGATCATCTTTCTCACCTTCGGCGAGACGATCGCCTGCATTTCCGCTTCAAAGTCATGCTCCCAGTCGCAGGCGGGGATGAGCTTTGCATTATCCGTGCCGGGATGCATCATGACCTCTGTCGTACCGGGACGGAGATCCTTCAGGATATGCTGGAAATGCCCTTCATGCACGGCTTCGCCTGCCACGATGCCCGCGAAATGATCCGGCGCGCGGAAATGACGGCGCTTCGCCTTCCACAAAGAGAGCTCCGCCAGCGTGAAGAGTCCGAGGCGGCCGATGAGCTGCCCCATGCCGGCAAAGGCCGTAAAGAGCGGCGTGCGGGAAATGCGGACTGCATCCAGATGCACGGACTCGGCCACATCCAGCGAGATGTCGATCACCCCCGGCAGCATGTGCATGTGCTGGTGGCTGTCGACATGCGTCAGGGAAAGACCGGTTTTCTCCATTTTCGCAGCCTGCGCCATGAGCTCACGCCGTACATCCTCCATGGCGATCTGCCCCTTGAGGAAATGCTTCACAAATTCGACATGGTTGTCAAGAAAGACGCCATCTTGGATCACGAGCGAGGGAATGTCCTTCGGGTCGCACACAGGAAATCCGTTCACAAGTGTCAGATGAATGCCGACACCCAGCTCGGGGTGACTTCTTGCCACCTCGACGGCATCATCAAAAGCCTTGCCGCCCGGCATGAGCGTCGCAGAGCGCAGACAACCGTCCTCCACGCAGCGCTTGACAGCCTGATTGATGAGTACATGCCGCCCAAAGTCGTCGGCATTCACGAGAAGTTGATAGTTTGGCATAGAAAGTCCTTTATAAATAGGGGGCAGAGCGTCCCTTGTTTTCGTTTGAAAACCTCGCTTAAATGAGAAATGCGAAATGGTGGTGCGGCGCATTTCGTCATCCTGAGCGGAGAAAAACGTCGTATGTTAAAAAACGGCTTATCTGAAATAGAAGAACTGAGTCGAAGGATCTAAGCGCCGCGGGATTCGGATAGTGCTTCGCGCCGTCATCACCCCAAGCGCAGCCGAGGGTTTTCCTTGCACGGCGGTCTGTAGCACAAAGGCACTGGCAGGAAACCGACGCTCTGGTGCTACGTATTCCTGCTTTCACACAGGCATCGTTTATCGGTCTGCAAGAAAGATTTCTCGCTTGCGCTCGAAATGACGATACGGGAGTCTGATGTCTACCAGTCACTAATCACCAGTCACCAGTCACCAGTCACCAATCACCAGCATACTACCCGATTATACCATTTTCGCGCAAGAAAAACCCCCGGAGTGTCTACTCCGAGGGGTTGTTATATTTTAGATTCAGAGCATATCCTTACGCCACAGGATGAAGGTGACGACGAGGGTCAAAAGGATACCGATCAGGATAACGCCAACGAAGCCGAAGGGCGACCCTTCGAAGGGGACAGGGACATTGATGCCCCAGAGACTGTAAATCAAAGTCGGGATCGCCAGGATAATGGTGACGGACGTCAGGAATTTCATGATCTGCGAAAGGCGGTTCGAGATGATGGAGGAGAAAGAGTCCATCATGCTCATCAGAATGTTGGTATAGATTTCCGCCATTTCGAGTGCCTGCTTATTTTCGATGATGACATCTTCCAGCAGGTCCTCATCCTCTTCGTACATTTTGAGGAGCGAGTGCAGCGGGCTGTTTCGAAGGCGCATCAGACGCTCCATCACGTTTTCATTCGCATGCAGGGCGAAGTTGAAGTACGTCAGAGATTTCTGCAGCTCAAGCATGCGGAAGAGCTCCTTGTTCTGCAAGGACTTTCTGACCTGCGTCTCGATGACATCGGTCTGCTTGTAGATCTGCTGCAGGAAATACAGGAAGGAAGAAGAGGCTTGCGAAAGGATCTGGAAAAGGAAGCGCGTCTTCTTGTACGTCTGGAAAGAAGTGAATGAGTTATTCAGAAATTTCTGAATGACTGTGTTCGGTTCCAGACAGACGGTGATGAAGTACTGGCGCGTGATGAAGATGCCGAGCGGCAGGGCATCATAGGCATCCGTCTCAAGGACAACCGGGGTATTCACGACGACAAAGATATAGTCGTCTTCGAGTTCGACGTGAGAGCGTTCTTCTCTATCGAGGGCGGTCTGGAGGGAATCAACGGGAATGCCTGTCAGTTCATTGATCCTGACCAGTTCCTCCAATGTCGGTGCCGCGGCATTGATCCAGGACCCTTTTTCCAGCTGTTGGAGCGGAACGGCGGACAGAACATGATTTTCATTGTGTTTGTATGCCTGTATCATGGCGGCCCCCTTTCTATTTCATAAGTAACTCGTGACCGATCTTTGCTTCCCGCGGTCTGCTGCGAGCTATCCTTACTAAATATAGTCAGAAAATCTTCCCCTGTCAATGAGAATCAATGGCAATCGGCAAATTTTACGTGGAATTGACAGGGAATAGCGGATTCAGGGGATGAGCGGCTGGGAAATAGGCGCCTCGAGTGACTAGTGACTGGGGACTGGTAGCTAGGGATGAGGAGTACCGAGTGACTGGAGTGACTAAATACCGCTTCTGGCATCGCCCTTTATAAAAATCGACGCGAAGCGTCGCTCCTCTTAGCCTTCCCCGCATGGGGAAGGGGGAACCGCAGAGCGGCGCTCGGGTGCTTTCGTAAATCATCGACTTGAGACGCATTTTCCCACCCTCTTTCATACCGCCTATGCCCTATCCGCCCCTTCGTGGCACCTTCCCTTCGAGGGGAAGGCTATGACAAAGCTATGCATATAATTCTTGCAAACGCTGATTCTGCGATTGAATCAGCGTTTCCTTAATACAGCACCGGTATCCAGTACGCTTCATTTCCTGCGATGCGTTCATCGCTGAAGCGGGCATAGAGCGCGGACGGGGTGTCGCCGAGCATGAAGCAAGAGAGTGTCACATAGCCTTCCATGATGCCGACATCCGTCTTCGTGATGATCTTCTGCTGCGGGACACAGCGCTGGACGAGATTCGAATCGCTGTCCCTCGCCACCACATAGTCATCGCTGTCGATTTTCTTCTGGTAGATCCGCTCCCCGCGGCCATTGATGATCTCGATACCGCGTCCCTCGCGGCCCCAGATGGGCTTGCGGATCCATAGAGAGTCTTCGGGCATATCCCCGAGTCTGAAATCACGCTGGAAATAGCTCTCTGGAAGGTAGGTGCGGATGATTTCCTTCTCCTTTTCCGTGAAGAAGGAGGGGCTCTTCTCCATCAGCGCATAGATGAGTGCCTGAAATCCCTTCGACTGCATGATGAGCGACTCCGGCGGATTCATCATATGGAATTTCCCCGCCTTGTATCCATCCATCAGGAGCTCGCCCAGAGAGGAGGCATCCTGATCCGCCGCCTCTTCGATGAGGATTTCCATCGGATGCATGCGATAGAGGAAGGAGACTGTCCGCCCGTCAGGAAGCGCGAGGCTCCCGTCTTCCATCACCGCCAGATGGTAGAAGGATTCAAAGACGATGGCGCCTCTCATTGAGGGATCGATGGCATCCTGCATGGCCTGCATGAGGAAGCGCGTCGTCCCGAGGTCCTCCACGTAGTCATCGAAGCACGAAAAGAGCACCGGATGCGCGAGCAGCTCCTCGCGGCTCTTTCCGCTTGAGCAGCGAAGGAAAATATCCTTCATCCAGTTTCGCAAACGATCCCACTCGCCTTCATTCGGATCCTCTTTGAAGAAATACCGCGCCGCGACGCCATTGGCATAGTAGGCCTCGATCTCCGCGCATGGCGTATCCGCATTAATTTCCACCATCTGAATCCGCCCCGACTGATCCATCACATAGTCAAAACGCGAGAGCCAGCTCGGAAGATCCTTCATCGCGTTGCCTTCATGAAGGTATCTTCGCATCTTCTTCGGGATTTCCATCTCATCGAAAAATTCATCGCTCTGCGCCTGAAAACGCCGGACGGCCTTGGCGAAGATCGCATAGAGCGCCGCGCTCACCCGCCGGAGAAGATCCGCCTGTTTCTTCTCGATCACGAGCGGCAGATGCGTCGGATAGCGGAAGGGATAGCCCGGGTACTCGACATAGGGAAATATCGTCCGGTCGATGTCATCCATGTACGTTTTTTCCATCAGGAGGCACCTCCGCTTCTCACGCCCGCGCCACCGAAGCCGGTCTTTCCGCCGGCCGGCGCACTGACAGAAGTCTTGCCCGAGGGCGTCTGCCCCTGCTTCACCGCCGTTCCCGACGTTGACCCGGCGGCCGTACCCGGCTGCTGGGTCTGCGTGTACGCCGGACGCTTGTCATTTAAGACATTGCCCGTATCCCTGTCATAATGCCCCTGATAGCCGCCGATGCCATGAAAGAGGAAGTAGCTCATCAGCATCATCGGAAGGAGCGAGGACATCCCGGAAACGTAGTTCAGGTTATCATTCTCGTCACGGCGAAATGTGACCTCGTCCCCATTGTCGTACTTCGCCGTCTCTGTGCCATCCTCATTCTTGATGAGATGGTACGTGCGCCCATTCTCATCCGTCAGCGCCTCCCCCTTCGGCGCCTCCTGTCCGCAGCCCGCCAGCATGAGCGGCGCGCTGACTGCCGTAAAAGCCGCGAGGATCGCAGCGGTCTTCGAACTGATATGGATCATGATGGATTCTCCTTCTTTGGGTACAATCATTTCTTTTTATTATAGCATAGAGATACGGGGTTCAGGGTTAGCCCGCGAGACAGGTCGTCTTTTGATTACATTTGAAAGCCTCGCGATCTCTGTAGTTGGAGTGAGGAGTGGTGGTGCGGCGCATAAAAACATGGAAGCGCCGCAGAGTATAAATAGGGCGATGCCCGAAAGTAGTATTCAAATCCCTAGTCACTAGTCGCCAACCACCAATTCCACGCAAAAAAGAGCCGTGATCTCTCACGACTCTTTCTCTTATGCCGGCCGCTTATTCATCGGCGAGTTCGCTGGTGACGACGCGGCGGAGTCCCTGCAGGGCGTGGGACTGAAGCCCCGCTGCCGCCTGACCGGCATCCAAGAGCTGCTGATCCGTGGCATCCAGCTTCAGCTGGCTGAAGTTGATATTTTTCACGGCCGCCTTGCCGTCTGCTTTGGTTCCGTTTTCTACACGAACCTGAAGTACGAGATCAGTCATTTTTGCTTTTGCAGTCATAGAAATGGTTTCCTTTCTTCCTTTTTCAAATATTTACATGCCATACAGTAGGGAAGGTTGATGGGTTCGGGCGTTCGGGCGTTACCGCGAGAAGTTTGAAAGCAGGGATGAGTAGCCAGGGATTAGTGGCTAGGGATCAGGGGTGCCGAGTGACTAGTGACTTGTAGCTTGAATAACACCTTCGGGCATCGCCCCGTTTCGTCATCCTGAGCGGCGAGAAACATCGTATGTGAGATAACGAATGCCAGAACAGCTGCGACCTGAGCCGAAGGATCCTGGCGAAGCCGCCACCTTCATTCCTCATTCAAGCGAGGCTTTCATCCCCAATCAAAGGGCAGCACGCCCCGAGGGGCTAACCCTGAACCCGCTCCCCCGGTTTCCTTTATTCCACTACTTCGGTGGTGGTGGTGACGACGGTCGCTTTCTCAAATCCGGTCACCGTCTCCCCGGAGGACGGAGAGAGGACGACCTGCAGCTTTTCCGCCGCGGTTCTGCATTCATCCAGCGTAAGACCATCCTTGGGATCTGCCAGAGAGACAGTCATGGCTTTGCCGGAAGTGTTGAAAACGAGATTCAGTTTTTTCATAGCATTTCTTCCTTTCTATACGAAAAATCATTCCGAAGGTCTCTCGCCGGCCGGCTCACTTGCCCTTCTGTCTATATAGTGTGTTTATGGGGCGGAAATATTGTCGTCTCTTCGAAAATAAAAAAGGGGGCTGTGAAGAAATGAATCCTCATTTCTTCACAGCCCCCTTTTTTATTTTGCTTTCATTTGGTTCAGGGTTCAGGTGGCGGCTTCGCCGCCTTTTTTAGAAGATGGTATTCTCGTATCGCAGCCTTCCCCTCTAGGGGAAGGTGCCCGAAAGGGGCGGATAGGGTGACTATGGCATGAAAGACAGCTGGGATAAGATTTCCCGGTCACTCTTATGAGAGCTGCAAGTCCCCGCAGCAGATTGAAAGCGAAAATGAGATGATCGTTATTTCACAGCCCCTAAAAGAGAGACAAGGATGTCCCGAGCATCTTTTCTGCATGTGGCATCGGGCGATGCACATCCCTCCTGCTACCGGTTCTTCTCCTCCCAGAGCATCTGATTGTACTGCTTCTGATAGTATTCTGATTTCTTTTTATCCACCCAGAAATTGCGGTCACTTTGGATCGCGAGCATTTCATCTACCATATCCTCCGCGCGCTCCGGAGCGACGTGGGTGAGGTAAGTGATCATGCGCGTGATGGTACTCTCCGTGCCCAGCTCGGCTGCCATCAGTGCGCCAAGCTCGGCAGGATAGCCGCGGCGGACAGTGAGTGTGATGAGTTTGTCCTTCAATCGTTCCAGCTGTGTCATGGGAGCTCCTTTCGTGATACCGTTGTTCTCATTATAACAGAAAAAGAAGGGTTCATGGTTCAGGTTGTTGGGTTCAGGGTTGTGGTGCGGCGCAAAGCGCCGATTATAAAATAGCGGCGAAGCCGCCACCTTCCCCGTTGAACCTGCTGAACCCTTTGAATCCGTTGAACCCCTGCCTCCCCGACACCCCCTCACCATTTGTGGTATCATAGATATAAAGAAAGGAGTGACACCGATGGAAGACGTGACAGACCTTTTGAACCGCATCAAAAACCAGATCGGCGGAGAGGAAAGCCTCTCGGATGAAGAGCTGAATCGCCAGCTGAATGCGATCTACAGCATCTATGCCACCGCGATGGGACCCGAGCAGCTGATCGTGCAGGCGAGCCGATTCAATGCCGTGAAATATATTCATGACGAAAATCCCAGAAGCCGCCTCATCGGCATGGAGCGCCTCATTCTGGAGAGCCGCGACTACCACCGCCAGCCGACGGATGAAGAAATCCCCGCCATTTTGGACAAGCTGGAGGATAAAGTCGCCGACATCCTCTCCCGCCAAGCCGTCGAGCGCTCCCTCGAGAAAAAGATCGAAGACCGTCTCGAAGAGCGGCACAAGGAGTATGTCGAAGAAGTCCGCCGCGAAATCATCGAAGAGGAGACAGGCAGCACAGAGACCGCCGAGAGCAAACGCAAGCTGGAAAAGCTGGACGCGATGGAAAAAGTCAGCCTCACCACGACGATCCTTCAGGTCGTCCGCCCGCAGTCACTTTCTGAAATCATCGGACAGGACCAAGCCGTGGAAGCGCTCGCCTCCCGCATTTCCTCGCCCTATCCGCAGCACCTTCTGCTGTACGGCCCGCCCGGCGTCGGCAAGACCACCGCAGCGCGCCTTGTCCTCGAAGAGGCGAAGAAGAAGCCCTACACCGTATTTCAAAAAGACGCCCCCTTCATCGAGTGCGACGGCACGACACTGCGCTGGGACAGCCGCGACATGACGAACCCCCTGATCGGCTCCGTGCATGACCCGCTGTATCAGGGCGCGCGGCAGGAGCTCGCCGATGAAGGAATCCCGGAGCCGAAGCCCGGCCTTGTCACGGACGCTCATGGCGGCATCCTCTTCATCGATGAGATCGGTGAACTGGACCCCATCCTCCTGAACAAGCTGCTGAAAGTCCTCGAAGACAAGCGCGTCCACTTCGACTCTGCCTACTATGACGAAGAAGACCCGCAGATCCCCGCCTACATCAAACAACTCTTCGAAAAAGGCGCCCCCGCCGATTTCATCCTGATCGGTGCCACGACAAGAGCGCCCGAAGAAATCAACCCCGCCATCCGCTCCCGCTGCGGCGAAATCTTCTTCGCTCCCTTAGAGCCCACGCACATCATCGCCATCGTGAAACGCGCCGCCATAAAACTCGGCGCTCATCTCGAAGCCGGCGTCCCCGAGCTCATCAGCCGCTACACCATGGAAGGCCGCAAAGCCGTGAACCTTCTCGCCGATGCCTACGGCCTTGCCATTTACGAATCAGGAAAGGCAGAGAGCGTCACCATCACCAAAGCCATCATGGAGCGCACCGCGCAGACGAGCCGCCTCAGCCCCTGCCTCCGAAAAGAAGCATCGGATACGCCGAAGATCGGACACATCTACGGCCTTGGCGTCATCGGCTCTTGGGGCAGCACGATAGAAATCGAAGCCGCCGCCTTCCCTGCCGCTGAACCCGGCAAGGGGAGCCTACGCTTCAATGACACCGCCGGCTCCATGGCGAAGGACTCCGTCAGCGCCTCGGCCGCCGTCGTCCGCCAGCTGACCGACAAGCGCCTCTCCGACTACGACCTGCACATCAACGTCATCGGCGGAGGAAATATTGACGGCCCATCCGCCGGCTGCGCCATCACCTGCGCCATCCTCTCGGCCATCGAAAAGAAGCCGCTCCATCAGGACATCGCCATCACCGGCGAGATCGCCCTCTCCGGCGAAGTGAAACCCGTCGGCGGCATCCACGAGAAAGCCTTCGGCGCCCGCCAAGCCGGCATGAAGGCCATGATTCTCCCTGAGAAAAACAAGAGCGACATCGACAAAGGGACAGCGGGGATCGAAATTCATCCCGTATCGAATATACAGGAAGTGTGGAGTTTAGTGACTAGTGACTAGTGACTAGTGACTAGGGACTAGGGACTGGGGACTGGGGATTAGTGGTTAGGGATTAGTAGCTAGGGGCTAGTGACTTGAATCCCACTTTCGGGCATCGCCCTTTATAAAAAATCGACGCGAAGCGTCGCTCCTCTTAGCCTTCCCCATCGGGGAAGGGGGACCGCGTCAGCGGTGCTCGGGTGCTTTCGTAAATCGTCGACTTGAGACGCATTTTCCCACCCTCTTTCGCACGTAATCAAAGGGCGGCACACCCCACGAGCTTGCCCCGAATCAACAACTTTCAACCAACAGTCATTACCAAAGGAGCATCTATCATGATCGAAAAAATCGAAAAGAAAATCATCGAACACGCCAACGGCGGCAAAGGCCACCTCATTCTGGAACCCATCGCAGGGCCGGACATTTTGAAAGACAAGTGCCGCCTCTACGTGAAAGCCACCCTCGAAAAAGGCTGCTCCATGGGCATCCACCAGCACAAAGGCGACGGTGAGATCTACTACATCCTCTCCGGCAAAGGCCTCTACACCGACAACGACACCACCTATGAAATGAAACCGGGCGATGCCGCCTTCTGCAAAAACGGCGACCGCCACGGCATCGAAAACATCGGTGACGAAGACCTCGTCTTCATGGGACTCGTCATTTACGACAAGTGATGTAAGTCACTAGTAACTAGTGACTGGTGACTAGGGATTAGGGCCTAGGGATTAGGGCCTAGGGATTAGGGATTAGAGGCTAGGGACTAGTGGCTAGTGACTTGAATCCCACTTTCAGGCATCGCCCTTTATAAAAAATCGACGCGAAGCGTCGCTCCTCTTAGCCTTCCCCATCGGGGAAGGGGGACCGCGTCAGCGGCGCTCGGGTGCTTTCATAAATCGCCGACTTGAGACGCTCCTTCCCGCTCTCTTTCATGCCGCCTGTGCCCTATCCGCCCCTTCGGGGCACCTCCCCTCGAGGGGAAGGCTGACGATACGAGGAATACCATCATCTAAAATGCCGCGAAGCCGCCACCACAAGTTTAAAAGCAGGGATGAGTAGCTAGGGACTGGGGACTAGGGACTAGGGATTAGGAAACTCCCGTATCGTCATTTCGAGCGAAGCGAGAAATCTTTGTCATTCGCGGTCAAGCGGTCAATGTCAGGAAACCCTAAGCGAGAAACCTGCCATCCGCAGACCTTCGGGCATCGCCCCATTTATACTCCGCGGCGCTTCTATATTTTTTTGCGCCGCACCACCATTTCTCATTTCTAATTCCTCATTCGCGCAAAGATTTCATTCGAAATCAAGGGCCAGCACGCCCCATGGGCTAACCTTGAACCTATTTTCATTTCTCTTTTTAGAGATGAAATAAACATAAGTATCGTGTTATAATGGAAAAACAATCTCATCTGATTCGTGATAAGGAGGAACCCTATGGCATTAAAAGAATTTGAATTCGGCTTTGGCAAGACCACCCAGAAAGTTTCCCTGCCGGAAGAACACATCCTCGACGTCCTCGAAGGCGCACCGACCCCGGCCTGCGATGTCGAAGCAGCCACCCTGGAATGCATGCGTCACCCGATCGGCAGCAAGCCGCTCACGGAAGTCGTTTCCAAAGGCGACAAAGTCTGCATCGTCTGCGCTGACGTCACCCGTATCTGGAACCATTCCGATCAGTACGTCATCCACATCGTGAATGAACTGAACCGCGGCGGCATCCCGGATGATGACATCTGCATCCTCTTCGCGCAGGGCACTCACCGCGAACAGACTCCGGAAGAAGATATCGCTGTCGTCGGTGAAGAACTGACCCACCGCGTGAAGCTCTACCAGCACCGCTGCAAGAAGATGGACGAACTCGTCCACGTCGGCGATACCAAGAGAGGCACTCCTGTATGGCTGAATAAACACGCTGTCGAAGCGGATAAGATCATCGTCGTCGATGGCATCACCCCGCACCTCTTCGCAGGCTACGGCGGCGGCCGCAAGCTGATCCTCCCGGGCGTTGCCGGAGATGAGACCATCCAGATCAACCACTGCCACGCTCTCGGTGAAAAATTCGGCTCCGGCATCAATCCGAAGACCCGCTCCACTCTCCTCAATGACAATCCGGTATCTGACGACATGCAGGAAGCCTCCGATATGGTGAAACCGGCTTTCCTCGTTCACTCCGTCATCAATTCCGAAGGCCAGATCTGCCGCATGGTCGGCGGTGACCCCTACGAAGCATGGCTCGAAGGCACCAAGCTCGTCTACAAGACCCAGAAAGTCCCCTACACCGACAAAGCCGACATCGTCTTTGCCTGCGCCGGCGGCTATCCGAAAGACGTTTCCCTCTATCAAGGCAGCAAGTGCTACGACCCGTCCGATGTCGTCACCAAGAAAGGCGGCGTCATCATCGCCATCATGGAAGCCTCCGACATCTATGAACCGGCCGCTTACCTCGACAGCTTCAAGTATGAAACCGAAGCCGATATGGAAAAGGCTCTCCGTGAACACTTCACCATCCCGTTCTTCGTCGCATTCAACCTCTTCTGCATGACCCACCAGTACACCATCATCCTGGTCACCAAGCCGGAGAACTTCGAAGCCATCCGGAAGACCAACCAGATCCCGGTCGCTACCGTCGAGGAAGCATGGGAAATCGCCAAGAAGAAAATGGAAGACGAAGGCAAGAAAGACTACACCATCACCGTCATGGCACACTGCGCTTCCATCGTTCCTTATAAAGACTAATAGAGATTCATGTAAAAAGGCTATCGCTCATCAGGCGATAGCCTTTTTTGTTGTGTTGAAAATACCTTTTCCCCCCGCTTCGTCATCCCGAGCGCAGCCGAGGAATCTTTCTTGCACGGCCGCCATAGGCACGCATGCGCCCCACTCAAACGACGCCTTGGTGCTTCCCTTTATCGCCTTTCTCTCACTCACGTTTTACCGGTCTGCCAAAAGGATCCCTCCACTTCGGCCCTCATGACACGCAAGAAAGACGGATCGTCTCATATCGTTTTTCATACCGTTGCGTAGAGTTATGCGTCTCCGAGGCACTCTATCCTGCGCCTTCGGCGCGGCCCGTTTGGCCTCACAGGAAGGCGCCTTAATGGGCAGGCTAGGCGCCTCTTTGGATTAGGCCAAATTCGGAAGTCCCTCTGCGGGACTTCCGTCTTCAAGGGCCTACTCGTATCGTTGTTATGACTGGTAACCCATAACTTGAATACCACTTTCGGGCATCGCCCTTTATAAAAATCGACGCGAAGCGTCGCTCCTCTTAGCCTTCCCCATCGGGGAAGGGGGACCGCGGAGCGGTGGATAGGGTACTCTCATAATCGTCGACTTGAGACGCTCCTCCCCCCCTCTTTCATACCGCCTGTGCCCTATCCGCCCCTGCGGGGCACCTTCCCCGCAAGGGGGGGAGGCTGCGATACGAGAATCCCCTCTTCTAAAAAGACAGCGCGCCACCCTTGTGAACCCATCCGCTCCCCCCTTCGTCATCCCGAGCGTAGCCGAGGGATCTTTCTTGCACTGCGGTTGGCATCTCACATGTCCCTGCAGAGAAACGACGCCTTCATCGGCGCCTTCATCCTGCGTTTTTCTGGCTTCAAACATACTTCGCCATCGGTCTGCAAGGAAGATTTCTCGACTTCGTTCGAAATGACGATACGAGAGTATCGCTATCCGCACCACCACCCTGAACCCGCCAACCTGAACCATGAACCCAATACAAAAACGAGCCTCTCGAAATGAGAGGCTCGTTTTTAAATGCCAAACTCCTATTTCACGACTTCATATGCTTCCTTGTCATTCGGTACGCCGAAGGCAAGAGACGAACTCTCCTTCTCCGTTTCTTCTTCCTTCTCCCGTCCATCACGGCCAAGCGTTCGGTCCTCATAGAGGCTCGCATTCATGACGCCTTCCGCCGTCATCGGGAAGCGCTCGCCGTTCACGGTGAGGCCGTCCTTGACGCTCGTCATGACATGGTCGGTCGCAATATCATAGCCACCAAGTGAAAGATTTCCGAAATGTTCCGCCTGGCTGCTGTCCAGATTCTTCTCGATCGTCACGCGGATCTTGTCCGTCGCAAGGAAACTGTCCCCGCCGATCGCGGTATTCGTGAGGCCGAGAGGTTCCCTGCCTGTGAGATGCAGGTGCTCGACCCTGCTATCCTTCACAAGAGTACCACCCGCAGACGTGGAGTGAATGCCTGCGTAGTGCGCCTGGCTCTGGCCATCTGCGCCGTTGATGGTGACATGCTGCGCGCCGACGCCTGCGAGATCATCGATACCGATGTTGTCCGCAGAGATCGTGAGATCCGCCGCATCGCCTTCGCCATTTGCCAGCGTGTCGATTTCCACCTTCTTCGCAGAGAGTGTGACCTTTCCGCCCGCAGACGAGAGCAGCGCGCTGCCCTTTCCACTCGCATCGAAATCATGCGGCTTCGCCTCGCCCGTGACAAGACTGCCTGCCGCGCCGCTGCCGGTGGTCGACCCTGCCGGCGTGCTCGTATCCACACCGTCCAGCTTGCCGACCGGCGAACGATCCGTGATGCGGATGTCTTTCTTCGCCGTCATCTCGATGGCGCTTCCGGAAATCTTCGCATCCGTCCCCTTCACAGAAATGCTGCCGCCTGCGTCCGCAGTGAGCTTGCCGCTTGCCTTTGCCTCATGAAGAACCATATCACTGCCGCTTGCAAGACCCGCATCGCCCGTTGTATGAATCTTCGTCGCATCGAGCGTCGTGCCTGCGTTCGCGGTCAGGGTATCCGCACTTGCACTTTCCAGCGTCATCGCACCGCCGCTTGTCAGCGCTGCGTGTTCCTTTGCATGCAGCGTCGTCACACCAAGTTTGCCTGCGGTCGCTTCGATCGTCGCGTTGCCGGCTTCTGCCTTCAGAGTGCCGATCTTCACATCCGTCTTCGCGGTGACTTTCGCATCGCCTGTCGTAGCCGTGAGCATGCCTGCGTTTACACTGCCGCCGGACGAGATAGCAAGCATACCCGCTTCTGCTTCGGTGAGCGTGACATCGTGATCGGCCTCGACGGTCGCGCTCTCCTTTGCGCCCAGCTTCTTGAGAGCGAGCTGTCCCTTGGCGGTGACCTTCACGTTTCCTTCTTTCGAAGTGAAATCGCTGCCCGAAAGGGACGCATTTTCGCTGCCCGTGTAGGTGAGGTCACCCTCTGCGGTGTACACGCCGCCACTCATCTTGCCCGCATTGGTGATGTCTGCGGTTCCGCCGCTAAAGTTGCCGCCGGAAATGGTGTTATTCTGCGCGGTATGGACGCGGAGGGCTTTGCTTGCCTTATAGCTGCCATCCGAGATGTCTCCGCGGCTGGTGAGCGTGAGGTCTTCGGCATCGATATCGATCGCCTCCGATGCCGCTTTTCCGAAGAGGGTGATGTCGGCGTCGCCCTTGGCATGTGCCGTGATGACGCCCGGCGTTTCGCTGCCGTCTTTGGCTTTTGTGCCGGTCACTTTCATGCCGAGGGACGCCCCACCGCTTGCGCCTTTGATATTCTTGGCGTTTGTGATGGTAATATTCTTCCCTTCGACGTTCGTATATGTGGTGCCGGTTTCGTCGCCGCTCGTATCGTGTCCGTCTTCGGCGAGGAGGCTGTTTCCGCCCACATCGAGACGGACGTCTCCTTCGGATGCGTAGATGGTATTGATGACGAGGTCGCCGTCGCTCTTCTTGAGGGAAACACCGACTTTCGCTCTCGCAGTGAGGACGCCCTTCCCTGCCAGCTTCGCCTCATGGATCGCGCCTTCGCCGGATTCGAAAATGATCTGCTTATCCGATGTCAACGTGACGCCGGCGACATTGTCTGCCGCTTTGAGGCGGATTTCATCGCCCGCCTTGAAAGTGCTGTCCCCCGCTATGCTGCCTTCGGTAACGAGATAAATCGCGCCCTTGTCTGCGGTCGCTTGGAGCTTGCCTTTCGCTTCCGCATCAATCGCGCGGATGGAAGACACCTTGACGGTATTTCCATTTACTACGGTGAAATCCCCGCGCTCTGCAGCGGAGAGAGCCAGAAGCTGCTCACGGGTAAGCCTCGTCATGTCAGAGAGGTCGATGGTCATGCCATCCTTCTTCTGTCCGATACTCCCCTGCGCCTCGCCCGCAGTCAGGGTGACAGCCTTGCCGGAGACGTGCGGTGTGCCTTTCAGCGTGGTATTCGTATCTGTGATACCTTCCTTGATGCTGCCCGGTGCGAAGGTGATGAGGAGATCCTTCGCCGACTTCGCAGAGCCGACGAGGACTTCTGCCTTTTCATCTTTCGTGAGGAAGTCATCTTTCGAGAGATCGTCTTTGCTCAGTGCGGCATTCCCGTAGATGCTCTCGCTCGACTGCTGGATGCCATCGGTGTAGCGCTTCACTTTTTCGGCGGTCCAGCTGCCGACGCCTTCTGCAAGGAGCATCTCATAGCGCGCCTGCTGTCCTTTGATGTAGGTCTTCACATCCTGTCCATCTGCCTCAAGCTGCCGGCGGGTCACATCATCGAGACTGTACTTGCCGTCTGCATTGATGTGCGTCCGCAAGGACTGGAACTCATTATACTTGCCTTCGACTTTGGCGATGAGGCAACTCTTCTGTTTGGTGACGGTCGCCTCACTGCCTTCGAGGACCGCCGCATTCACCCAGCCGAGGAGCTTTGCCGTAGCATCCTCGTCATTGAGATCGGTGTAGTTGTTGTCGATGAAGGAACCATTCGTCTTCAGGCTGACATCGCCTTCCTTGGAAATGACACTGTCAAGGTACAGGTCGCCGCTGGTATTTTCGATGGAAATATGTCCTTCCGCGCTGGCTTTGAGCCCATAGTCTTTGCCCTCGCTCTGACCTGCTTCGATGAGGAAGCTGCCATTTGCGCCCTGGATAGCGCCGCCGGAAACGAGCTCGACGCGACCCGCGTGGACTTTCGTCCCGGCCTGCTGCGAGATGTCGCCCTCGGCCTGGATCGCAGCCGCACCTGCGGTGATGCTGCCCGCGGTGACACCATGGTTCACGACCTTGACACCGAAGTCTTTCGCCGCGCTGCCGCTGACGGTCATAGCATTCGTCTTGATGGCCGCATCCCGCGTGCCAGCGCTGCCCGTCGTCGCCGTCATAGTGAGCGTATTCGTATCGATGTAACCGCGTGCGCCCTGCTGGATACCGCCCGCTGAAAGCGTCGCTTCACCAAGGCCATTGGAAATCGTCCCATTCACGATGACGTTTCCCGTGCCGCCATTGACATTGAACTTGCCACCAGTTTCATCGCCGATGAAGCCGATGCCGATGTCGTAGTCCGCCTTCTGCGAATACTGGTGAATGGTGGTATCATATTTCTTTTCCACCAGCTTGTAGTCAAATTTCTTCGCCACTCCCACCGTGTACCAGAGGCGTTTCGATTTCTGCGTAAAGGTCGACTCGGTCTTGTTATTGATGGTCTTCTCCGATGTCTTATACGCCTCGCCGGTCGGTCCGCCATTGAGATCATTCGTCGTCGTGATGATGGCACCACCATTCAGCGTGCGGGTGTACCCTTGCTGGTAGTCTGTGATAGTGCCACCCTGGTCCAGCACCTCCTGGCCGGTCGGTGTCTTATTCTCGATACCCCACCAGTCGACTTTGGTCTTGTGCAGTTCGTAAGTCGTGGTATAGCACCTATCCGTCCCGGTCTGGAGTGTGTAGTAGGAGCCTGCAACCGGCGTATAGGTGCCATCCGTCCCCGCGGTCAGTACCGTATCCTGCGCGTTGCCGGAAGGCGCACCATTCTGATAGTTCTGTACACTCATATGGATCTTGCCGCCATCCCGGGTGTAGGTGGTCTTGCGGGCAATCTTTCCATTTGCGCGGTCGAGGTCAGTGATTTCGATCCGCCCCTCGGTTCCTTCACCCGTGGAGAGCGTCTTGAGCTCGATGTCCTTGCCGCTGTCATTCTGAATGGAAATCTGCCCGTAACCGTCAAGTGCTTCGATACGCGCTTTCAACTTGTCATTCGTCGTATTGATGATAGTGCCGACGATGGAGACTTTGCCGCCGTGGACTTCGATATCATCTACGACGAAGCGATCAGTTTCAAAATCATAGGAGAGCTTCTCTGCCGCTCGTCCCGTTGCGCCTTCGACGCGAACGGTGCGGCCTGCCGGTACTTCACTCTTCGACTGGACATATGTCTTATTTCCGTTGACATCCTCATAGTAGAACCTGCAATTCTTCGGAATCGTCAGATCCCAGTCTGCGATACCGCTCTGGATCTTGGAATTAATATTCACATAGCGAGCAGAAATGAAGATGTTGCCATTCGCAAGGATGCCGGTGCTGCCGGTGCCAAGCTGGCTGTTCTGCTTGCCCGTATCATCGAGTGGCGCGCCGCCGACATGGAAAATGCTGTTCTTCCTGTCCGAGAGGGACTGGATGAAGTCGCCATTCTCCACCTTCATGTCGACCGTGCCTGCGTAGATAGTACCGTCATTGTAGACATCACCATTCTTGCTCTCCACGGTGACAGCGCCGCGCGGATTGTAAATGTAGCCCGCAAGCGTCGTGGTCGAAGCTGCGTAGTGCGGCATATCGCCATCCTTGTAGTCCGATGGCTGGAAGGTATTCTTCACCGTGATGGAGGGCACCGCTGTATCCTGACGCGTCGTGACAGCAAAACCGACATTCATGCTCTTGTCCTTATTTCCCTTTTTGATCGCTGCCTTCATATCTCCCTTGAGCTCGACGTCATTATAGAAAATCGTGCCGCCCTGCCCGGAGCCATCGATGCCGCCGCGCCCGACGACCTGGATATCGCCGACCGTCAGCGTATTCGGAGACGCATTCGTGATGGAAACCGACGCATCGCCCCCCCACGTGGAGTGTACCGCTGCCAGAGACATTGTCCCCTTCAAAGAGGATGTCACCAAGCTGCGCCGTAATGTCATCGATCTTCATATTGTGCGTCATCTGCTGGTAGACATTTTTGTGAAGAAGATAGTACGATCCCTCTGTGCCTTCTGGAACCGGATTGCCATTGCCATCGACCGTGATGACAGACGCGCCGTCCTTCGTGAAGACGCCATTCGCATCCGTGCCGCCATTCGAGTAGAATTTCTCCGTGGCAGAAATCTGGTTTGCGAGAAGCTCCTGATTCCCCGCGACCTGCTTCTGCCAGTCGATAGAAGCCTGTTTCTTCTGGTCGATCACTTCGCCTTTGGCATCGATGGCCGTACTATCATACTTCGTCACGTCCGTATCGATCGTATCACTGTAGTCTCCATTGTACTTCGTGACCGCATCGCTGTACGTCTTCGCGCTGGCATCGGCTGCCTTCTGACTGTTAGTCGCTGCTTCCTCAGCCGCACGGTACGCAGACGCCGCGGTGTTGTACGTTTGGGCAACCGTCTCGTATGCTTTGCTGCATTCTTTGTAATACTTGACACTCTCATCCGAAGGATGGGTCTGAATGTATGTCTCTACAGTTTGACTTCCCGCCTTCTGCTCGAGCGTCGCATACGCATTGTTCTTATTCCCTTCCGCTATATCTTTCGCATTGCCAGTCTGTTCCATAATGGTCTTCGCGGTATCGGCTTCTGTCTTTTTCGCATCTGCCAACGACTGCAATCCGAGATAATTCGTATGCTCGGTGCCAAACGCGGTGAGCTCCGTCTTCTGCTGATCCAGCTTCTTCTGATCTGCCTGACAGCTGTCAGTGATCTTCTGGTCCTGGCTCTTTGCATTTTCAAGGACTTTCTTCGCATCCTTGAGTTCTGACGTATCCGACGAGGGGAGCTCGATGAATCGCTTATTTTCTTTGTCATCGGTCTCGAAATATCCCAGCCCCTACGCAGCCATTTTTTCTTCAAGGAACTGAATCTCTGCCTCATACGCAGCTTTGGTGGAATCATCCGCGCCGAAGTCAGCGAGCTTCTCGCGAAGGGCGGCGAGGCGCTCGGAGAGCTCCTTCCCTACGATGGTAGTGCCACCACCATAGATATAGGAAATATCGCCATCACTCTTGACCGTCGTCTCCCAGCTGCCCTGCTTGTCCTGTCCGCCGATTGTGATGGACTTGTTTCTATGAATGCCCGTCTCGGCCTTGCCGTCCATAGTGACATCTGCCGACGAGGAGATTTCCTTGCGACCGATGGAGCTGCCGTCTGCCCCGAGCGCATCCGCCACTTTGTTAACCCAGTCCTTCACTTCGCCCGAACCGAGCGCCGTGAGGCTGCCCGCTTTCGCTTTCATGTGGATATCGCGGTCGCTTCGCATATTCGCCGCCGCATCCACGGTAAGCGATGCACGGCTGTCAATCTTCGCGACAGGATCCTTCTTGATGGAAATCGGGATTGCCGTCGCATTCAGGATGTCGCTGTGCGCACTGGCACGGATGGTGCCTGTCTCGCCCCGGCTGTCGCGTCCAGCCATGGCGGAAATATCGCCCTTCGCCGTTTCCGCGCTGCCAGCAAACGATGTGTTCGACAGACCCGTGTAAGTGACCCGGTTCTTCGAACCGGCATAGCCCGCCGCGCCGTAGACATCGACCAGCGTATCACTGTCAAGCTCGGCATCATTTCTCGTGCCGACCGCGATGGATCCGCCTTTATACGCGCTGCTGTACGGGCTCTGGGCTGCCCCTGTGTAAGACGCGGTCTTGTCCTTCTCTTTTGCTTTCTCTGTCTCGCCCGCCAGAAGCTGGCTGCCTTCTCTGACATGCACCGTGGTCGTCGCGGCGACGCTATTTGTATTCTTCACATGCGCCGCGCCGACGGCTGCGCCCGTGGAAAGCGTGCTTCTGTCTTTGGAAATCACGCGGCTCGCCGCATCGATCGCGATGGCATTCTTATCGTAGAGCGTCTTTCCTGCTGCCTTTTCTTCCACGGTGAGGTCAGACGCATTCGCCTTAATGGTGACCGCATCCAGATCGACCGTCGTCACGTGCGTGATGGATGTCTCATTCACGACGCCATTCCCGCTCGCAAGCGCTGCACCGATGCTGCTGACGTTCTTCTTGCTGCTACCATCCCGCCATGCCTTTTCGGTGACATTTTCTGCGCGGATAGCCGCCTCTTCCGCTGTCGTGATGGTGCTGCCCTGTCCTACACTGACACCTGCATCCGAGACAACCTTGACTTTCGTCTCGCCGCCCGTACCGCTGACACCACCCGCGCTGACAGAGTCCATTTCGACATTTTCTGTATCGCTATGCTCCGCTACGATAGTGGCCTTCTTCGCTATCATCGCGGAAGAAGCCTCGATGGAAACTTTCGTTTCCTGCGCCATATCGACAAAAGCCAGACCGACCGCACCGGAAACGACACCACCCGCGCCAGCGATGGCCTGCGCGTACGCATTGTAATCCTTTGCGTCCGCCGGTTTTTCCATGAGTGCCCGGATCCTGAGCGCTTCATCCGCCGAGAGCTTCGCCCCACCGCCGACACGAACCAGTGCCTTGTCCTTCGAATGCGCTTCAGATACGGTGCTACCGACGCCTGCGATGCCAAGGCCGGCAGAAACCGCCCGCGCCTCCAGGGTAGGGGTATTCTTCGCTGTGATGGAAGTGTTCTTCCCATGAATGGCGGTCTGATTTCCTACATCTGCCTTCGCTGCCACCTCCGAAGAAAACGCCACGCCCGTGCCGGTTCCGGCATAGGTGCCAAGTGCCGCACCGAGTGCTTTCGCGGAGAGCTTCGTATCCGCTTCCGCCTCGATCTTCGCCTCTTCCTCTGCGTCGATGGACGCACCATTCCCCGTGCCTGCTTCCGAAGAGCCGCTGACATCTGCCGTGATAACCGCGCCATTCAGAGCGTCCGACAGCGCAACCGATGCGCCCGTGAGCTTCGCATCGAGGCTTCGTACATTGCTCGAGGTAATAGCCGTCTGTCCGCCGGACGTGATGGACGATCCCGTCCCCGCCAGCGCGCGGACGATGCTCTATGCTCTTGTCCATCCAGGTCTCTTCCGTCCCCTGAGCGGAGATACCGCCGGAGAGGGACGCGCCGACGATGTCACTTTTCATCTGATGGTCAGAGCCCGCAGAAATCTGGACATCTCCCACCGACCGGATAGAAGAGTTCTCTCCCGTCTTCGCCTGCGTCAAGGTATCCGTGCGGACGACATTGACCGAGATGCCCGCCGCGCTGCCGCCTGCGCTGACATTGCCCATGAGGTTCGAGACGGAGAGCTTATCATCCGCCTTGATCCGGACGTTGTCTGCCGTGACAGTGCTGCCGTTCCCGATCTGGGCGAGCGTCCCTTTCTCACCCATATCCGGCGTCTCGCTTTGGAATTTCGTTTCCAGTTTATTTTTCACATCCGTAAGCGCATCTGTCTGGTACACACCCATGGCATTGCCCGTCTGGGACTTGTTGATTTCGCCATTCACCCAGTCGTCCATGGAGCTTTCGCCGCCATCCTTGCTGGTCTTGCCCGAGAGCATGGCAATATCGCTGTCACTCATGATACTGCAGAAGTTGTACACCGAGACGCTGCCTGCGACACCGAATCCACCCACGGCTGCCGCGATGGCATTCGTGGAAATGCCTTCCATGTGATCCGCCGCATCGATCACCAGCGCGCCATCCGTGTGGAGCTTGTTATTTTCCCCCAGGAACGCATTCGTCTGCGTGCGAATCGTACCGATATCTACCGCCGCCCCCAGTGCTCCTGCACCGACCGCCGCGCCTGCGACCGCGCTCGTCATCTTGTCAATATTGTGCTTCGCCTCGACCGTGACATCGCTGCCTTTTTTATCTGCCTGATTGAAAGAAACGTCATCTCCCGTGTACGCCTTGGTGACAGCGGAGAGATTCGTCACATTCACTGCGCCCGCAAGGCCGGCATAGAGCCCGCCGGCAGCCTGCACGGTGACATTCACGAAGCTTTCCTGATTCTTCGCGGAAATCTTCGTCTTCCCCGCGGTATCAATAGCGGCTCTTCCGCCCAGGAAGGCTTCTGTATCTTTGGAAATATTCGTCACGCCGATGGCTGCACCCGCGCTTCCACCGGAAATGCCGATGGACACGCCGCCATTGTCACCTTTGAGCGTTGTCTCATCGCTGGCCGTGACCGCGATCCCTTCTGCGTTTGCTGTCTTCGCCGAGAGCTGGCTGCTGCATAGGCTTTCGTGGTCGTCTTCAGCGCATTGACACCCACGGTGCCGGAGAGAGACGCCGTGCCGCCCACCGCGCCCGCGACCGTGCCATAGTCTACCTTCGTCAGCTGGGTTGCGGAAATATTGACTTTTTCCCCGCCATCGATAACCGCGTTCTCATCCGCATAAGCGGCGGTGTCTCCCGTGAAGGAAACCGTGGAATTCGTGAGCCCCATGCCGACCGTTCCCGCCGCACCGACGCTGCCCGCCGCCGCGCCCTGCGTAAACTTCGAATCGGCAAGAATCTCCGCGCCCTTCTTGACGGTAACTTTCGCATTCTTGCCGACATGTGCATCGGTTTCCTGCTTCATGAAGGTTTCCGATGCCGCTCCGGCAAGACCTGCCGTACCGCCGGCACCGAGACCGGCAGCACTGGTCACGCTGCTGCTGGTGTTTTCTGCTTTCACGGTGAGGCTGCTGCCTGTCACTTTCACATCGTCACCCACGATCGCACTAGCTTTTTTGTTCACCACTTCGACCGCTGCGGTGAGACCGACACCGGTATTTCCGCTGGCAGCACCACTGCCTGCGACGGTTTTCAGTTCCGTTTCATCCTTGGCGGTGGCAGAGACATCACCGGCCTCCGTCACTTCACTCTGGCCCAAATACGCTTTCGTATCGGTCGAGACGGAGTGTGCGCCAGCTGCCCCTGCCCCTGCGAAAGTACCGGCTCCGCCGGCGAGGGGCGCTGCGACAGAGGTCAGGTGTTCTTTCGAGTCCGCATTCACGGTGACGGAGGACGCATTTTTCAGGGACGCACCGTCGGCGATGCCTGCATAGGTGTGACCGTTGTAGGTCTGGACGTCGACAGCTGCGCCAATACCGCTTCCCGCGGAGAGGGACGCGCCGCCCGCGAGGCCGAAGAGCTTCGCGGTGCTTGTCGCACCTACCTGAGCCGCCTTTCGCCCTGCATCGTACTTGCCCTTGCCGATAGTCGCATCGGTCTTCTGGTCGATGACATTCACCGTGACAGAGCCGGAGCCCGCGAACTGCGAGGTGCCGCCAGCGAAGCCGACAGCGACGGTCCTAGCAGTCTTATCATCTGTATCCGAAGCCGCGCCATTGTACGCATTATCCGCCTGTACAGTGATGCCGTCCGCGGTGATGGTATGATTCTTATCTTTATCGCCGGTAAGCGTAGCTGCGACTTCCGACTGGTTCACCATAACGCCGATGGATGCGCCGGCGGAGTTTCCTCCGACAGCCGCACTGCCGACGCCGAGTGTCGCATTGCTTCCATTCTTCGCCAGGACGGAGAGCGCCCCTGTCTTCATGGTATTGTCATTGGAAATATGGGCATCCGTCTTCGTGTGGATCCAGTTCCCGCTCGCCGAGAAGGCCGCCACGATGGACTGGATCTGGCTGGTCTCATCCGCGGTGACGGAGAGGGCGCCGCCGCTGTTCACTGTGGTATCTTCGAGCGAAGAGGTGGTTTCCCCTTCGATGAGGTTTGCTGCGATGGACGCCCCCACCGCCGCTCCATTATTGCCAGCGGAAATCGCCACCGCGCCCGTGTAGGAGTCGATGGTGCCGCGGTCTTTGGCCGCGATGGTCGCCGCTTCATCCGCAGTGAGACGGCCGCCCTTCACATGGGCGTCGGTTTCATTATCCACCCAGTTCAGACTGATCTGGCCCGCGATGGCGCTGCCCTTTGCCGCACCACTGCCGCTCGCTGCGATATTTGTGATCTTCGCCGCGTTGTCCGCTTCGACAGTGAGGGAAGCGTCTTCCTTCTCGCTGCCTTGGAGCGTCAGCACTGCATCTTCGGCATAGGCTTCATTCTTGTCCGTGATGGCGTTGTACATGAAGCTCCCTGCGATGGCACTGCTGTTCTGCGAGAGGCCGAGGGCGATCGCACCCGCGCCTGTCGTGATCTTACTGTCATTGCCGGAACGGATGGCGAGCGCATCGGCAGTGACCATATTTCCTTTCGTATACGCCTTCGCCGTATCGGTGATACGATTCACGGAGACATTCGCCGCCGTGGCAAAGCCGCCCTTTGCGGTGCCGACGTTCTCACCCATGGACGCATCTTTTCCTGCGATGGTGTCCAGTGCGGAGTCGCTTTTCTGGATCTCTTTCTTATCTTTGTCCGACTTGCCTGCGTTCAGCAGTTTTTCTGCCAGTTCGCCGATCGAAGAGGTGCTCTGGCTGTCCTCACCTTCCTGTGCTTTCAGACCGGTACTGCCTGCGCCGTTCGCCTCGGTGCTATCCATGGTGACACCGCCGGCTGCGGACATGGCGTAGATCGCGCCGGTGTTCTTGGCGGTGACGGAGACGTCTTTCGTAGAAGTGACCTTCCCCTGGAGCGATGCTTCTGTCTGGCGGTCGATGTGGTTGTATGCGACGGTGGCGCCGATGCCTGCCTGTTCGGAGACAGCGATCGCACCGCCGATGTTGATGGTCTTGCTATTGTCCTCAGCACTGACGCTGACGTCACCGTCTGCGTTGATGGTCGCTTTGCCGACCGTGGCTTTGGTGGTGTTTTCGAAACGGTTGACATTGACTGTCCCGTCGATGGCAACGGTCTGCCCCTTGCCGCCCGCAGCCGCCATGGAAAGATTCGAGCCTTTGTTCTCCGCCGTGACGCTGACATCCTTCGCCTTCGTCACAGTCACGCCATCTTCCACGGTGGCTTCGGCGGTATTCTTCTGATGCACGGTAAGCGCCGCGCCGCCCAATGCGGCTTTCCCGCTGCCGGAGAAAGGACTTCCTCCAATGTCTTCCCAAAATCGAGGCTCCCCGGCTGGTCGCCGATCGGCGCTTTGATGTCGCCGCTGAAATTCACAGTGTGGATATCATTCTTCGCGCTGACATCGAGATTGCCATTATCGATGTCTACCTTCGTATCCTTCTTCACCGTTGCTTTCGCGGTGTGGTTGTATTCCATGATGTTCAGCGCCGCTGCGCCGGAGACTTTCTCGCCCGCGCCGACCGTCTGCGTCCAAGAGTCGGTCAGGCACGACAGTTCAAAACCATTATTCGGATCGAAAATGGTTGCCAAGTCATCCGCAAGATTTTCACCGAAGCCTTCAAGGTTCGACTGCCAGGGGCGCTTCGTTTCCGCGCTGACCTTCACATCGCCCTTGGACTTGATGTCACCCGCGAGTTCGGCTTCGGCCTTGTCATTCTGGTCGACGTAGTTCACCGCCGCCGCGATGCCGGCGCTCTTGTCCGCACCCTGGCTGACACCTGCCTTCACCTTCGTCCGCGACAAGGTCTCCGCGTGTACATCGACTGCGCCCGCACCGCTTGCTCCATCATAGCCGCGCACTTCACCCGAAAGGGACGCCTTCGCGCTGTTGTCACTGAAGAGGAAAGCCGTCGCAGCATTGAGCCCGAGGCCGCCGCCCGCGCTCGTCGCCGCGATCTGGTCAGCCGCGGTCGTCCCGGCGTCTGCCGCCTTCTTCTCCGTCGACTTATCACCCCAAAGCTTCTTGATGCCCGCCATGAGCTGGTTGCCCTTGCCCTTGGTCATCGCTACGTCCACGATGTCGTGAATGGGATCCGAGCTGGTGCCATCATCGCTTTCGCTCTCGCTCGTGATGTGGAGCGTATCGGGATCATACTTCCCATCTTCGTCCGATACCGTATTCTCTGACACTGACCTTGCCATTTGCATAGACTTTGCCCTGCACATCGGCCGTTGCCTTCGTCTCGGACTGGATGACGCCGACCGCGAGGCCCAGCGTGCCGTCGCCGCTGCTGTTCTCGACCTCGACGGAGAGATTTCTCTCTGCCTTCGCCGATACGTCTACATTTTCTTTCGCCTTCAGCGTCGCCTCTTTGTCTACATTGACGGATGCATCTGTCTTCGCTTCCGCCCAGCCAAGATCGATCGCGATGGGAAGATCTTCCGCGCTGCCCTGCCGCTGGAGATCGATAGCGTTACTGCCTTCCTCAGAAATCGCGAGATCCTTCCCTGCCGTGAGCGCACTTGTCCCCTGGATCTCTACTTTCGAGGAAACGTCCGCGATGCCGACATTGATCCCGACGCCGAGAGCGCCGCCCGTCTCACTGCCAATTTCCGACTTTACCTTCGAGGAAATCGTAAGGTCTTCCGCCGCGGTGAGCTGCGAATCCTTGACCGTCACGAGAGAGTCTGCGCCCGTCTTCACGACAGACGCCAGATTTCCCACCTGTTCATCAAAGGTCGCATGGAGCAGTCCGAGGATACCATCCTCTTCCGCAGCTGTTTTATACGCATCCGCCGAGCCGACCTTGCCGCTGACTTCCGTCTTCGCCGCAATGCCTACATGCTGCCCTTTGATGGTGGCATTCGAAATATCGACCGACGCCGAAGCCTGGCTGCCCATGAGATTCCCGCCATTCCGTTCCGCGCTGGCGATGACCGACGTGTCACCGCCTGACGCGTCAATGTATGCCTTGTCAATGACGATCGCACCCTTGGTCTCGAAGGATTTCGCTTCCGACGGTACACCGACAGCCGCCAGTGCGACATCGCCCTTGCCGAGAGCAGTGGCGACCGTAGCCGACGGGGTATTGATATTCACCAGCTGATTTCTATATTCATCGGCGGTTTTCTGCGCTGCGTAAGTGCCTGCATTATCCACATGCGTGCGTACAGCCGCACCGTTCAGAGATACATCGCCTGCGCCCACGATCACATCGCCTTGGGCATAGACCTTCCCCTGAAGCGTGATGTCACTGCCGCCAGCGACAGCCTTCGCCTGCGCCGTAGCGGACTGCGCCAAATGCTTCTCCATCCCGCCATTGTACAGCGCTTCGCCATACGCCGCATTCGTCCCCAGCGTCAGACGCCCCACATTGAATACGCCAGTCTTGCCGACCATAATGCCTGCATTCGAGAAGAAATACACGTCCCCGCCGATCTTATTATCCTTGATCGCATTCACCACGCCATCAATGTTGATGCGGTTCTTGACTAGGTTGATCTGGCGATCGACCGAGGAGCCGAGCTGAAGATTCGCCACGTCCTTCTGTCCGATACCGAAATCCGTGAACTTGTTCAGGGCACTGCCATTGTTGACCTGCTGGTTGTAGATGTCATACTGCGTGCCGCCGCCTGCGAGCGGGGTCTTATCCACCTTGCCAGTGTGAGCCGGATCCGCCACGTTGACATCTGCGTAAATGAAATTGCAAGCCGCGCCCCAGCCTGCGATAGCAAGGAGCAGTGCCGTCCCTGCGCGGGAGAGGATGCTCCCGCCGCGGCGCACGCTCTTCTTCCCCCGGTGCGTCTTCACCAGCTCCGAAGCGACCACATAGCAGCCACGCGTGGCATTCCAGACGACTTTGTAGATTTTATTCATAAGATGGTCCTCCTTTGTGTCGAAAGATCATGAAGATCGGTTGAAGGGTTTAAGGGTTCAGGGTTCAGGGTTCAGGGTTCAGGGTTGTGGTGGCGGCTTCGCCGCGAATATGTATGGGGCGATGCCCGAAAGCAGTATTCAAGTCACCAGTCACTAGTCACTCTTAATCCCCAATCCCTAATCCCTAGCTACTCATCGCTATAGGTTTAAGAGGTTCAAAGGGGTTGGTGCGACGCAAAATAATGAAGCGCCGCGGAGTTTTGAAACTAGCGGTTTTCTCGTATCGCAAACCTAATCCCTAGCCACTAATCCCTAGCTACTAGCCACCAGTCACCAGTCCCTCAAAATTACACATTCCTCTGCAGATAGAAATGCACTCTCGGCGATGCATCTCCGATATTTCCGGAATCCTTGAGCGGGATGCCGAGGACGGCCTTACCATACCAGCCGCCCTTGCTGCACTCCAGACCGAGGCCCGCGCTCGTGAGATAGTCCTTCGTTGTTTTGATGGTGAAATTGTTATATGCGACACCGTGGTCGAGGAAGACGAAGCCTCGCCATGTCTGATGGTCACTGCTGATGGGGAAGCCGTACTCCATACCGGTGAACCAGCCTTTATCGCCCGAAAGGATACTTTCCTGGTATCCGCGGACACTCCCCATGCCGCCCAGCGTGAACTGCTCCGTCGAGGGCAGCGACTCGAAGGCGGTGTATTGGCCGTAGAGGCGGTAGAGCATGTACTGGTCATTTTTGAGATTCTGCCGGCGCATGAGGTAGGCGCTATATATGAGCCGTTGTTATCCTTATCATTCACGCGGTCATCGCTTTCGTAGCCGGTGACGCTGGTCATGAAGAACCACAGCCCGTTCTCATCGAAGCTCCGCGCTGACAGTCCGGCCTTCACCGTGCGCGTCGCGCTATTCGAAAGCTCCATCCCGGAGTATGTGGTATCCGACCATTTCCGATGGCCTTCCAGGAAGACGTCCACACGGGAAAGCGGCGTGATATTCACAGGATGCGTGATGGAAATCGCCGCGTCATTCGAATTTGCCTTCATGTCATAGTCCTTGAAGGTGCCGTCGATGATATCCACCAGATTTCTGCTATAGGAAATCTGCGCCCGCGTCCCGTGATGCCCCCATGGCGTATCGTACATCACCGAGCCGCCCCAGATGCCTTCCGTCCACACCGGGCTCACTGCGAGGCTCGCATCATGCCCGCCGATCCCGCGGTACTCCGTATACGCGCCGATGCGGTAGCGGCCGCTCTCTTTCTGCCCCGCATTGTCCGTGAAAATGAAGGATGTCAGCGGATTCTCCTTCTCCTCGAGCACCAGATGGAGGTCGGAGGTCCCTTCCTCTTCTCCCGGCACCAGCTCTGCCCGCACCTGATAGGTATTCGTCGAATTATACACGCGGAGCTCATCCTCGAGCCGGTCCACGTCCACCAGTTCGCCCATCCTTCCATGGATGCGCGAGAGGAGCGTCTTCTCGGAAATCCGCTGATTTCCCGTGATGACCGTCTTGCCGAATTTCCCTTCAATGAGACGGATGTAGACCACGCCGTCCTGTACCTTCTGTGGCGGCAGCACGGCCTGCGCCGTCACGATATGCTTCTCCTGATACAGCGCATTCAGGCGGGCCACCATGTCCGTCAGCTCTTTCACAGTGGCAGGCCCTGCGCCTTTGAAATGGATGGCCTTCCGGATCTCCTCTGCGGAAAGAAATTTCGACGGCGTCACACGGATTTCCTTCACTTCAAAGACAAGCCCGCCCTTTTCAGCTTCCGCCTCTGAGGAATGCACCGCATCCAGCGTGCGGTAGCGGCTCTTCTGATAGTACGATGCCACCTGCTGGTTCGTCTCACTCATGCGCGACGCCTGATCTGTCACCTTCTGCACCGCCGGACCCTTCGGATCGAGCTGCGGCAGCGCCGGCGCAGCACTCACACTGCCTGAAAAAAGAAGGGCTGTCAAAAGACTAAGAGATAGCGATTGTATGGTACGTTTCATGGCAAGATCCTCCATCGGAAAAAAGGCAGTACGCAGAATACCGTCTGCTTTTTCTAAAAAAGGGTACACTACCCCTATCTTGTACACATTGTATCAAAAATTTTTCCCCCTGACCCTGTCACAAGTGACAGGGTCAGGGGGGGAGAGGAAAGTTTTTTTCGGGGTGAGTGACTGGTGACTAGTGACTAGTGACTGGAGACTGGAGACTAGGAGACGTCAGACTGCCGCCTTCTCATATCGTCATTCCGAGCGCAGCCCTCGATCTTTGTCATTCGCGGTCAAGCGGGTAATGTTTGGAAAATTCAAAACGGGAAACCTGCTTTTTGGCAGACCTTCGGGCATCGCCCCATATATATTGCAGCGAAGCCGCCACCACAAGTTTGAAAGCAGGGATAAGTGGCTAGGGATTAGGGATTAGGAGCAAGCGGTGATTGAAATAGCGCAATTGGTACACTAACCGTTCTGCAAGGAAGATCTCTCGGCTACGCTCGAGATGACGACGGCGCGAAGCACTACCATTTCGCATTTCTCATTTCTAATTTCTCATTCAAGCGAAGTTTTCGCACGCAATCAAAGGGCGGCACGCCCCTCGCCTTGCCCCTCATGCTATAATATGATGTAAATCTTCTCACCGCACCCTTGGTGCTTCCATTTTCCAAAGAAAGGACCCACTCATGAACACCCCGTTGGGGGCTGACTACAGAAGCCCCACTTTCTGGCAGCGGCTATTTTTCATCCTGGCTATCACTGTGGTCGGGACATTTCTCTACTCCGTCGGCATCAATGCCTTCTACGTCCCCCATCACTTTCTGGCAGGCGGGCTCACCGGCATCGCGATGATCCTGAACTACCTGACGGGTTTCCCCATCGGTATCGCAAACCTCATCCTGAATATCCCGATCCTTCTTCTTGCCCTGAAATTCATGGGGAAATTCTACACCCTGATCACCATCATAGGCACCGTGCTCTGCTCCGTCTTCATCGACCTCACCGCGCCGCTTGCCACCATGTCCTCCGTGAAAGAGCCGCTCGTCGCCGCCATCGCAGGCGGCGTCATCCTTGGCCTTGGCATGGGGCTTCTCTACCGCTACAACAGCAACACCGGCGGCCTCGATGTCATCGGCGCGATCCTGAAGAAATACTACAATCTGGAAATCGGCTACGTCGTCTTTGCGCTGAACTTCCTGATCGTCATGGCCAGTGCATGGATCTTTGCCCTGGAGCTCGCCATCTGCACCCTGATCGCGATGTACATCAATGCGAATCTATCGAGCCGTCTCGTCATCGGCTTCGCCCAGCGGAAAGCCGCCTTCATCGTTTCTGACAAGCCACTTGAGATCGCAGACGCCATCCTCCGCAACATTCACCACGGTGCGACCCTCCTCTATGGGCAGGGCGCCTTCTCCGGCATGGATAAGCGCATCGTCTTCGCCATCGTCGACCTGACGCAGATCACGAAGCTCCGTCACTACATCGAGAAAATCGACCCGCACGCCTTTCTCTTCATCATGAATACCACCGACGTCATCGGCCGCGGCTTTACGAGCCCGCTCTCCACCGTGAAGACCATGCCGAAGTCCATGCGCTACACCAGCAGCCCCGAGGGCGAAATGGTCCCCACGCGCATGTGGCAGTATGAAATGGACGAGGAAGCCCATCCGAATCAGGGCGAGGCCGCCCGCGAAGCAGAAAAAATCGCAAGAAAACGCATGAGCTATCGGAAATAAAAAAGGGGCTGTGAAGAAATGAATCCTCATTTCTTCACAGCCCCTTTTTTATTTTCTTTCATTTGGTTCAGGGTTCAAGGTTCAGGGCTCTCGTGGCGGCTTCGCCGCCT
>OGRO01000141.1_pt1 | contig 74241 bp, 82 predicted proteins | sample 1553451 | NCBI WGS metagenome assembly OGRO01 (sample SAMEA2580021, study PRJEB22360) | human gut metagenome | reverse complement strand
CGGCGCATATTGGTTCTCGTTCAAGAGAGTCTGAGATCAATACGGTAAACCGCGCAACAGATGTAATGATTGATTTTTTAAAGTAAGAATATTGATTCTGGGAAGGAAAAAGTATTCACAGATTTTATACGGTAAAAAACACGAGTCAAATTTCTGGCTCGTGTTTCTTTTTAACGTGTTGCTAATACATCTTGATTATCCGGATTTGATTCTATGCGTTTTTTGGCATAGGAACAAGTCGGATGAAGGTGGATATGACGGCTTCGGGCTTCAGAAACGATTCGATCGACTAATTGACCGGCAATTCCTTTGCCTCCATAGTGTGAATCAACAACTGTATGGTCAATTGTCCAAGTATCTGGAATTTCCGTTGTATAGGTACACTCTCCAATGCATTGTTCTTGATCATAAGCGGCACTACGATGTTTTTCGGGTTCAAATTGAATTTTAATCATGATTTCACCTCCTTGTTTTGAAATTCTTTCTAAACGAAAATCCGGTATGATCCATAGAAGGGCGATTCCTACATAGATCAGATAAGAAATCCAAGGTATCCAGAACGCAAAGAGAGGGGCCAGCGCATACGCAATAAGCGAACCTTTGCCTTTCCAGTCCTTACCAATACTTTTGGCAATACTGGAGTCCTTCCCGTTGATATGAATTACAGCTGTCTGCAGCCAATAATAGGATAGAGCACAAAAAAGCAGGATCATTCCGTAAACGAAGACAGGGGCAAAAGCATCGGGATGATATCCAATCCATTCTGTTCCGAAGGGAATCAATGACATCCAAAAGATCCAGTGCAAGTTGATCCATAACAGTTTGCCATTGACACTCTGTACGGCACTAATCAAATGATGATGATTGGCCCAATAGATACCGACATAGACAAAGCTGAGCACATAGGCAATTAACGTCGGCAGAGTATCCGTTAATGCCTGTAACTCGATACGATTGGGCACCTCCAATTTCAAGACCATGATCGTGATAACAATGGCTAAAACGCCATCACTGAAGGCTTCCATTCTATTTTTTGTCATGATTGGATTTCCGTTCTATCTTTTATAAATGTTCCGGCATTTAATTCATCAAAGGCTTCTTCCAGTTCTTGATGCGTATTCATGACAATTGGACCGGCCCATGCGACAGGTTCTTTTAAAGCTTTGCTTGACATATATAAAACTTGTGTATCATCTTCCAACGCCTGGATGTTTACATAGGTTCCCGGTAATAATTTCACGGCTGTTTTTTCAGGAATGATCTCATCACCGACTTTCATACTACCCAATAAACTAAACAACATGACAGAATCATCTTCCCTGCTGTCGATTTTAAGCCTGGCATCCTTGGTGAGCTCAAGCGCATAATAATCTAAAGGTAAATGTTGACTTTGATAGCCTTGTACATCTTTATAACTTCCTGCCAGTATTCTGATTTTTCCACCTTCAATTTGAACTTCCGGGATTTCATCTTTTTTAATACTACGATAGGTTGGCTTACTCATTTTTTGATCAGATGGCAGGTTTAACCACAATTGAACACCTAATAAACGATCAGCGGCCGGAACCTGTTCTTCATGAAGTATACCGGATCCCGCATTCATCCATTGAACTTCACCATCACCTACAGCTTCTTCATTTCCTAATGTATCCTTATGAACCATTTTTCCTTTGGCGATATAGCTAATGGTTTCAATACCACGATGGGGATGCATGGGAAAACCGGCAATATAATCATTTGGATTGGTGCTGTCAAAAGAATCTAACATCAAAATGGGATCAAATTCTTCTGTAGTATGATTTCCTAATACGCGAACTAAGCTTACACCGGCTCCATCGACGGTGCGATAACCTTGAATTTTAGTAGAGATCTTTCTTTCCATATTTATTTTCCTCCCAGTTTTTTTAATAAATGAATCAATTCTTCCTTTTCGTTCTCAGATAAAGTAGAACAATATTGTTCAATTCTCTCCAGATTCTCCGGTAAAATTTTCTCAACGACTTCTTTCCCTTTCTCTAACAGCTGCAATTTTGTCGCTCGTTTATCTTGTGGATCCGGAACTTTTTGAATGTACTGTTGACGTTCTAAGTTTTTTAAGATCGTTGGCATGGTTCCAGTGGAACTAAGAATTTTAGCCTGTACTTCACCGATACGAAGGGGTCCCTTACTGTATAGCACCTCTAAGACACCAAACTGGCTGAGTGTTACGTGATGTTGGTTTAATAATTGCGCAGTTTGATGATGTAAGGCGTGCAGATTACGGGATAGCCCAATCAGAATTTTTGCATTCTTATTTTCCAAAATCTCACCTCCGATATGACTTGTTTCAGAAACAAGTCATTATCTCGATATAGAGATAATAGGATATTTATCATCGATTGACAACAGAGATGCTCTTTTGATGAAAAAGACCGGACAAAACTCTATCCGGCCATTCATTTTTTTGTTGTAAGTGTCGCAAAAAGTTCTTCCCACTTTGCACAAATGACATCTATATCAAATTCCTGTGCTTTCTTCATCGCATTTTGATGGAACTGCCAACGCAGCTTTTCATCTTGAGAAATTTCCAGCATAGCTTTGGCAAAGGCTTTTTCATTTTGTATCGATGAGACAATCAAACCTTCTTTACCATCTTCGATCAAACCTTTCATGGCTTCTATAGCAAAGGCAATGACAGGACAGCCAAATTCTAAGGCTTCCAATACGACAAGGGGCATCCCTTCCCGGCGAGATGGCAGTAAGAAAACAGAGGCTTTTTCAAAATAAGACTGAATATGATCGGTAAAAGGATGAAAAGAAATACGACCTTCTAAATGAGCGTTCTTAACTTGTTGGATGAGGTTTTCTTTTTGGCTTCCATCGCCTACAATCAAACAGTTCCAGTCTTTGTTTTGACAAGCAAAAATAGAAAAGGCACGAATTAAAGTGTCGATACCCTTAACGGCTTCAAGACGTCCTGCCACTAAGAATGTCGTATTTTTCATATTCGATTTAGTGATTGTCTGAAAACTTTTAGGGTTATGAATGACGATCGAATTCAAATCAAAAGCTTGATCTACCTTTTGTTTTGTCGTCTGGTTTAAGACAACATAGGAATCTATCGAATGGACGTTTGCCCGGTATAGGGCTTGTTGGTGCCAAAGATATTGGTGGGGTGTATGAAAATAGGCATCAAAACTGTTGTGCTGCCAGATGCAGGTTTTTGCGTCCAACTGGTCCGCAATTAAAGTGAGCCATAAACTGGGCGTAAAAGCTACACCGACAAGAACATCCGGTTGAATTGCTTGAAAAAAATCGAGGAGATTTTTCTTGGTATCTTTAGGAATCGTGGCCCATTTTAATAAATCGGCAGTAAGGGAGTGATTCAATAGACCGGTTTTACGATTAATGTGAGTAAAAATACGGTACCATAAAGGTCTGTTAAAAAGCGCACCGGGCATGGCTATAATCTGAATGTCTGAATTTAGATAGTAAGGAATGTTGTTGATTTTTTCCTTAGGATCCATGGTAACGATTGTAACTTCATGATGTTTTGCCAATGCATTGGCTACTACACTGGTTACTCTTTGTACACCGCCATAGCTTGCGATAGTGGCTATCCAGAAACAAAGTTTCATATATTTCCTTTCTTCGATCAAAAGACTTTATGAATACATATTATGCGTCAGCAGAATAGAGACGCTTTTTGATCGTGATTTTTAATAAATGATAATAGCCTCGAAAGGGCCAAAGTATATTATATCGAGAGAAAAACTTTACATGTAGGGCACGCTTGTAATAAAGCCAGGCATTTTTAAAAGACTTCATGCGGATCATTCGGTATCCCTGAAGATTTAAACGATAGTTGTAAATGTTGGGAAACTGTTGATACAGGTGCTGATACTTTTGAATAAAAATGTTAAAACCTTGATTCGTCGCATGGATATTATTGGTGATGGAATCCCTTCGATCAAACTTTTTGATGCCTACAAAGGGTACGAATTGAATGGATGAACATTGGGCGATACGCATCCACAAGTCATAATCCTGACAGGATAAAAGACTTTCATCAAACACTCCGCAAATCTTTAAAATTTTTGAGCGAATCAATGTCATAGAACAACCGCCAATACAGTTGAACCAAAGAAGATCTTGCGTAAGATCTCCTGATTTTTGACAAGGAATGAATACTTTTTCACTACTTTGATCGGCAATATTGATATAGGGGCTGTAAACCATCCCGATGTCCTCATTGATAAAGCCTTCCAGCTGTTTTTCGATTTTTTGTGGCAGCCAGCAGTCATCATCATCCAAAAACGCAATAAAATCTCCGTTGGCATGTTGTATGCCAACATTACGCGCTTTACAGGCACCACCATGTTCTTTTAAACCGATATACGACAAACGAAGATCCTTATAGGCATGTATCGTTTCCTGGATTTGCTTCATGCGCTGACGGTCTTCAGGCTGATCATCCACAACAAAAATTTCTAAATTTGTATGCGTTTGTTTTAAAACACTTTCTATGGCTCGCTGTAGAATGAAAAGCGGTCGTTTATAAGTAGTGATCACTACACTTACCAGACAATCTTGATTATTCAAATGAAATCTCCTATCTAAAAATGTCTTTTTGACAAAAAGATATTTCGTTTCTTATCTTACAATAACATCTTCTTTTTTTCGATTGAAAGGCTTTGCGATGTCTAAAAATAGCGATATAAAAATGGCCGAATGATTCGGCCTTATGATTTAAAGTATTTTATATATGTGGAAATTAGAGAATAGATCAAACCGGCGATAGCCCAAATGATCCAAGTATATTCCCAGTTTCCTGTCCAGAAAGATAGGAGCAAATAGATTATCGTGATACTGATCCAAAACAAAGAAGCGATGGGCTGCATGATCTGATCGGCTTGTTTTTGATCGGTCGTATGTTCTCCGGTCTGTAAAAGAACATCAAATCCGGATTGAACGATGATAGCATATACAATCAGGGCTACACCGGCAGAAACAATCAAGAGCATCAATGCCGGTGCCAAGGAAACAAACAAACCTTGTGCCTGTGCTTCTACCTGTATAGAAACACCTTGAATTTCTATGAATGGTGCGAAGAAGCCATCGGCAAAAATGGGTGGAAGAATGCTTAATATACATAACATGATCCCAAAAGCTAGACAGGCGGTGTAGGTGGAGTGAAATTCTTCCTTCTTCTTTTCCACGATGCCTTCAACACCATAAAGAAGTTCTAATTCTTCGTTTCTTAAATATTTGAATCGATTCATAGCTAAGTGCGATGTCACAAAAACAACGACCGCAATCGCAACGAAGATAAATAAGGATGCTGCTCCCAGTGCTTCACCGGCTTCCAGAGAAAGAGGTAATACTCTTTGTTGGGCCAGTGTGGAAATACAAACTACAGAAGAAAAGCCCAGAATACAAAGTACAACACCGATCATGAGATTAAAGGCATACTTACGTTGTGCTTTTAAAAATAGGTCAGCATCTTCTAAAGAAACTTTATGAACCTTTCTTTTTATTTCTGTCCCCCATTTGGAAAACTTCGGTGCCTCTTCTGAAGAGGGAGTAGAGCCATCTTCTTCCATTTCATCTTTTAATAAGTAATCGCAGGATACATCAAAGATCTGTGATAATTTGATGATCTTATCTAAATCGGGTAATGAGGAGCCGCTTTCCCATTTTGATATGGATTGACGTGATACTCCTAACTGACTGGCCAGTTCTTCCTGCGACCAATTTTTTTCTTTTCTAAGTTGAATAATTTTATCGGCGAATATCATAATCTTGCCCTCCTTGGTGGCTTTATTACATCAAAAATTCCGGGTGCAGACCACCAAACAGGCTTGAAACTTTGTCAACCACTGGTTGCATCGTCTATTTTTGGGCATGTTCCTGTACTTTTTTTGCTTTGATTCGGTCGGAATCCAAAAAGAACATCGTAAAGGTTGCACGAGATAAAAGTGTGTTTCGATCATTGAAAATAAAGACTTCATAGACACCGGTCGTTCTTCCGCGACTGATTTCCTGCGCAATCCCAATCAGTTTTCCGCCTTTTCCGGGTTTGATATAGTTGATCGTTCCGGTGAGTGTCACACTGTCTCTTCCACTGGAAAAGCTGGCAGCTCCGGCAACAGTATCAGCCAGTGAAAACAAAGCGCCGCCATGTACAAAGCCATGCACGTTTAAGATTTGTTCATCGATGATCATCTCCACTTTGGCATAGCCTTCTCTGACCTCGGTTACCTTCATATCATTGCTTTGAAGATACATAGAGGAGCTGTTTAAACGATTCATGAGTTCTATATTATTTTCCGTTTCCATAAAGTTCCTTCTTTCTTTTACGCCATTGTAGCATATTTACTTTTCAAAATGATATAATGTCAGAAAAAGGAAGGAAGCAATATGGAAGGAAACAGTATTATCAGTATCGTCGTTACAATATTATTTATCGGAATTTCATTGTTTACGATCTATGAAACCGCCAGGCGATTTCAACGCTATCAAAAAACATTGCAGGAGTTTCAAAGCGCTCATTCGAATCATGAGGATATCGATCTCTCATTATGGCCGATGGTTGGGATGATCGTTTTGGCTGTGTTGATCTTTATTGTATGCGGTGTTACCTTAACCACAGGTATCGAGGCATCTTATACAGTCATTTATGTTTGCCTGGGCATCTTATTTCTGGCTCTGGCCGTGGACAATCGCATTCGCTATCGATGCTCCTTTGCCAAAGACGGCTTCTTTTATGAAGATACGTTTTATCGGTTTAAGGCATTGCGCGATATACAGTTTAAAGATGGTTTATTTAAGAAAAGCTATCTGGTAATCAGTGCCGGCAGTCAGGAGATTCCCTGTACGTATAAGATCGGTAAGATCATTCAGGAAAAACAAATCCAGTGGAAAAAAGAGAAAAAGAGAAAGTAGGAAAGATTATGCGTAATATTGTATTGATCAGTCATGGTGAATTGGCGCAAGGTATGCATTCTGTTGTGAAAATGATTGCCGGTGATCGAAAAGAAGTGTATTCAATCTGTTTGAAGCAGGATATGGATGCCGGTCTTTTTATGGAAGAATGTGAAAAAGTATTTTCTTTAATTCCGGAAAACGATCAGATCATTTTACTGACGGATATCCTGAGCGGATCGCCGATCCTTAATGCCCTTTCGGTTTTAGAAAATAAAGGAAGACAAGATCAGACAATCGTCATAGGTGGCATGAACATGCCGATGGTTTTAGAAGCAGTGTTTAAAAAAGATCACATTGAAGATTTGCATTTGTTAAAGGAAACCTTGATTGAAGAGGCAAAAAAGGGAATCAGCGGGCTTGTAAAATAGTTTAATTTTCTATCACAAACTCTCACATATTCTGTCCATAACAATCTCAATATTGTTTTGTATAGTATAACCGAGCCAAGGATAGAGGCTCACTTCATAATCAAAATTCCCTTTCTTAAAAACTTTCCGGAGAAGCGCCTGTTTATTGTAGCGATAAATAGGCGCTTTTCCTTTCTAGGAGTTATTTGTTATAATAGGATAAACGAAAGCGAGTGTTACAGTGAAAAACGCAAAATTAAAACTGATTATGTATTCCAGTGCCGATAAAGTAGATGGGCAGGGCGTTGGTAGTGCGTATGAAGAACAGGTGGCCCTGATCAAAGAGGGCGCTGATGACTTGTTTGATGTGACCATCAATGACTGGACCACAAAACCGGATATCCAGCATTTTCATACGATTGATCCTACATTTTTTGTAAAGATGCAAGATAAAAAGGCTGTAAACATCGCCTATTGTCATTTTTTACCGGAAACGGTCGATGAAAGCTTGAAGATTCCTTCACCGTTCTTTAAGATCTTTGCCAATTATTTGGTGACTTTTTATAAGTCGGCCGATCGTTTAGTGGTTGTCAACCCTATTTTTATCGATGATCTTGTGAAGCTGGGAATCCCCAGAGAAAATGTGTACTATATTCCCAATTACGTCTCAAAAGAAAAGTTTCATCCTTTAGGTAAGGAAGCGCGGGATGCGTATCGTGAGAAACTGGGCATTGATAAGAATGCGTTTGTCGTACTGGGAGCCGGTCAGGTTCAAACCCGAAAAGGGGTATTGGATTTTGTGGAAGTGGCCAAAAAAATGCCAGATACAACCTTTGTATGGGCTGGTGGCTTTTCTTTTGGTGTGATTACGGAAGGCTATGAGGAATTACACAAGCTGCAAAAAAATCCGCCGGAAAATGTTAAGTTTTTAGGAATCGTCCCTCGTGAGGAAATGGTAGAGCTTTACAATATGTCCGATGTTTTGTTTGTGCCAAGCTATAACGAGTTATTCCCTATGACGATATTGGAAGCCATCAACTTTAAAACACCTTTGGTCTTACGAGATCTGGAGCTGTATAAAGACATTTTGTTTGGTCATCATATGCAGGCAAGCGATAACGATGGCTTTGTACAATGCTTGAACACGTTAAAAGACGATCCGGAAATCTATGCGAAGTATCAGTTGGAATCACAGATTTTAAGTGAGTTTTACTCAAAAGAGCATGTTCTTCAAATGTGGCGTGAGTTTTATTTAAGCGCTTATGGTGAAAAACAGTTTGCGCTTCGTCAAAAGAAGAGAAACAAGAATAAGACAAAGAAAGTAAAAAAAGAGAAACGATCATGAAAAAAAGTAAATACGTGCTGAACTTTCTGATTATCTTCTTATTAACGATTGGCGTTTTATGGTTTGCCTTAAAAGATAATTATCGGGAAGTTCTGGAAGCAATCTCACAAATCAATATCTTCTCTCTGGCAATTATTTTATGCTGGGGCGTCCTTTATACGGTCGTATGGGGATTTGTGTATTTTGTGCTGGGAAGAAAATATGTTCATAAATATTCCGTAGGCAAAGGAATTCTGGTTGCCTTTGTCGGTACTTTTTTTGCGGGCATTACCCCAAGCAGTACCGGAGGACAGTTTGCCCAGGCTTATATCATGAACAAACAAGGAATGAAGGTATCGGATGCGGCCAGTCTTCTCTGGGCTGACTTTATCATCTATCAGACGACGATGATGATCTATGTGACGATTTTGTTTCTGCTGCGGTTTGGCTATTACAGTGCCCAATCGGCATGGTTTAATGTGATCCTTTTGGGCTATGCGGTCAATGCGATCGTCATATTGGCGCTTTATACCATGGCGCTGTTTCCTAAGGTGTATATTCGCCTGGCCGGCTTTTTTGCCCGTCTGTTAGGAAAGCTGCACATCTTAAAGAATCCGGAAAAGACAAGAGATTCGTGGAATCTGCAGATGACTTCTTTCACAAAGGAGATCAAGAGCCTTTCTACGGATATCAAACGTATCATCATTTGTGCCCTGATCAATACGGTACGATTAACGCTGTTGTTTTCATTGCCGTATTTTATCGGTTTGGCCCTTCATATTCCACTGGAATTTTCTTCGCTGCTGGATGTGATCGCATTAAGTAGCTTTGTTACCATGGCCAATAGCTTTATTCCGATTCCGGGTGCCAGTGGCGGAACCGAAGTTGTATTTAATTTATTGTTTACAGGTTTGATGGGCACTTTGACCAGTGCCGTGATGATACTGTGGCGTTTTTCGACATACCATATTGTTTTATTATTAGGTGGAATCAGTTTTATGGGTGCTAAAAACTATTACATCCGAAAAGAATCGAAAGGAAAAGAAGATTCCATTCAGATACATTAGGAGGGTTTATGCGCATAGGATTGTTTACAGATGCCTATTTGCCGGATATCAATGGCGTTGTCAGCAGTGTTGCGACGTTAAAAGAGGCTTTGGAGAAAAAAGGGCACACTGTTTATGTCGTATCCAATCATAAAGGAACAAATATTGTGATGGAGGACCATGTTCTTCGTTTGGGAGGACTGGAACTTAAAAAGTTTTATGGATATAAGATGTCCAGTCCGATCCAGATCGGTGCGGAAAAATATATTCGCGATATGAATCTGGATGTGATTCATGTACAAACGGAAGCCGGTGTAGGCATTTTTGCCCGTCAGATGGCAAGACAACTACATATTCCGCTTGTTTATACGTATCATACGATGTATGAGGATTATACGCACTATGTCAATCCTCTGGATATCGAAACAATAGAAAAGATGGGACGTAAAGCCGTACAGTCCCTATCACGGATGCTGGGGAATGGGGCACAGGCTGTGATTGCTCCCAGTGAAAAGACAAAACAAGCTTTGATCCAATACGGTGTGACGACTCCTATTTACATCGTGCCTACCGGGTTGGATCTTTCTTTGTTTAAAAAAGACAACCTGGATCAAGAGCGTATCGAACATATTCGGGAAGAAATCGGTTTGCGAAAAGACGATCATGTCGTTGTCTTTGTCGGTCGTATCGCTAAAGAAAAATCCATTGATGTGCCGATTCGCGCCATCGCCAAAAGCAGCGATCCACATTTGCATCTGGTCATCGTTGGTGGAGGCACCGATGAAGACTACTACAAAGAAATTGTGGCGCAATGTAATGTGGAAGACCGTGTTCATTTTTTAGGAAAGAAACCCAAAGAACAGATTGCCTATTACTATGCGGCTTTTGATTGTTTTGTTTCTGCTTCTTTGACCGAAACACAAGGTATGACGTATTTGGAGTCTTTGGCAACGGGATTGCCGATCTTCGGCCGTCGTGATGAGGTGTTAAGTGAATTGTTGGAAGAAGGGAATACCGGCTATTACTTTGATGATGAAGAAGAATTGTTGAGCAAATGGGAAATGTATTTTTCTTTATCAGATCAGGAAAAACAAGAAATGCAGGTACAATGCGTAGAAAAGACAAAGCCATATTCGACAAGCATGTTTGCCTCTAAGGCATTAGCTGTTTATGAACAGGCCATCGATTCGTATCATCGTGCCTTTACCGTTGAAAAGGTAAAGATGGTCGATGATTTTGTGAAGCTGACTTTAAAACGCGACAGTGATGAAGAACCAGTGACATTACGAATGCCGGTCGATGATTATTTTGATTTAAAAATTGCTTTGCGAACGGAACTGGATGCCTATATCGTAGAAGACTATCTGGCAATGCAGAACTACTATAAAGCGTACAGCATATTAAAAAAGAAGGTCTTTCAAAAAGATCATACAGCCTATCAAATCAAAAAATCGGCTATGCGAAAGCTGGATCTCAGTCAGGAAGAAGCTGAAAGTATCATAGAGGAATTTGAGAAACGTCATTGGATCGATGATCGTCAATATGCCTTGGATAAGGTACAGGTTTGGTCCACATATGGATATGGGAAGAAAAAAATGGCTTCCAAGCTCAAGGAAGCCGGTGTAGCACCGTCTTATATTGAGGAAGCCTGTGCGCAGGTGGAGCCGGAAGATGAGCTGAATGCGGCCATGAAAAGTGCCCAGCGTATCATGGCTACGATCCGTGAACAAAGCGATCGCTTGAAAAGACAGACGATCATACAAAAATTGATCTCAAAGGGATATTCGGTCGATGTGGCCAAACAAGCCGGTGATTCCATTGAACTGGATGGAGATGAAAAGGAAGCTTTATACCTCAGTCTAAAAAAGGCAAAACGTATGTATGCCTCTTTGGAGGAGCCGAAAAGAACGAATAAGATTCGTATTTATTGTCTGCGTAAAGGTTTTTCTGTCATGCAGATCGATGAAGTATTAGAAAGTGAGTCAAAATGATAAAGGATATAGTAAAAGAAGGGCCGATTACTTTAGAGTGCTTGATTGCTCGATGTGAAAGAGGAAAGACAGCTAAGAATACACCGTATCTTTCACTGGCTTTAGAAGATTCAAGTGGTATGCTGGATGCCAAATTCTGGAATCTGACAGAGGAAATGATTGCACAATATACGACAGGGATGGTCGTAGAAGCGCATGGTGATATCTTGTTTCATCGCAATGCGATTCAATTGCGTGTGCGTAAGTTGATTCCATTGGAAGGAAAAAATGTCAATGATTATGTACAAAATGCGCCCATGAGCAAAACAGAAATGGAAGAAGAAATCATGGAAGCGGTCTTAGCAATGAAAAATGAGACGCTTCAGAAGGTCGTTTTGCGTATTTTAGATCAAAAACAGGAAGAATTTTACAGCTATCCGGCAGCTACCAAGAATCATCATAATTTTGTGGGAGGACTTGCCTATCACACTTTATGCATGCTTCGTATGGCTAAACACGTAGTTAGCGAATATATATGGCTGGATGGTGATCTTTTATATGCGGGTGTCCTGCTTCATGATGTCGGTAAAACCGTTGAACTATCACAACCGGTTTTGCCGGAATATACGATGGAAGGGAATCTTCTGGGTCACATCAGTATCATGGCATCTTATATCGATCAGGTAGCCAGGGAAGAAGGCGTACAGGATGAAGAGTGTGTGACTTTGTTGAAACACATGATATTAAGTCATCATGGAAAGATGGAATTTGGATCACCGGTTTTGCCAATGATTCCGGAAGCAGAAGTCTTAAACTTGTTGGATAATCTGGATTCACGCTTATATATGATGAAACAGAGTCTGGAGCAGACAAAGCCGGGGCAGTTCGGGCCACGTGTCTTTGCCTTGGAAAATCGTATGATTTATCGAAAGAAGGATGAAGAATGAAAATAGGATTTGTATCATTAGGATGTTGTAAAAATCTGGTGGATTCGGAAGAAATCATGGGAATGCTGCAGGCAAACGGGCATCAGATCATTTCCAATCCGGCACTGGCGGATGTGATCATCATCAATACATGTGGCTTTATTGAATCGGCTAAGGAAGAATCCATTTCGACGATTTTTGAAATGGCCAAATATAAAGAGAAGAGTTTAAAGAAGCTGATCGTTTGTGGCTGTCTGGCCCAGCGTTATACCCAAAGTCTGGAAGAGGAAATCCCGGAAATTGATGCGGTGATCCCGATTCGTGATTATGGACAGTTTGCCAAGCGTTTGGAAAAGGTACTGGATGGCTCTTTTGATAAAAATATAGAACCGGATCAAAGAGTGCTGACATCGCTGCCGTATCGTGCGTACTGTAAGATCAGTGATGGCTGCTCCAATCATTGTACGTATTGTGCCATTCCACTGATTCGTGGAGATCAAAGAAGTAAGTCGATCGAAGAAGTCATGGAAGAGGTCCGACATTTAGCTTCGATCGGTGTCAAAGAGCTGACATTGATTGCTCAGGATACGACTAAATATGGTTTGGATAACTATGGAAGCTTACAACTGGCCCATTTGATTCGGGAAGTCAATGCGGTAGAAGAACTGCACTGGATTCGTATCTTGTATATGTATCCGGATGAAATCGATGATGAACTGTTAGTGGCGATGAAGGAATGTGACAAGGTATTATCGTATTTTGATATTCCTATGCAGCATGCCAATGCGCGATTGTTGAAAGCGATGAACCGTCGCGGAACCAAGGAAGATGTCAAAGCACTGGTTGAGAAAATACGCTCGATGTTTGATCAACCTACACTTCGGACAACGATGATCGTTGGCTTTCCTGGCGAAACCGAGGAAGAATTTGAAGAGATGGTTTCCTTCATTCAGGATATTGAATGGGATCGTATGGGTGCTTTTACATACTCCAAAGAAGAAGACACACCGGCATATTCGATGGACGGACAAATCGATGAAGAGGTGGCCAACCGTCGTTTATTGAAACTGATGGCTATACAGGAAGAAATATCTCGTAAAAAAAGTCAGGAAAAAGTAGGATCTGTGATTGAAGTCCTTGTCGAAGAAAAAGAAGCGTTAAAGAACCGATATCGTGGACGTTCCAAAGCTGATGCACCGGATGAAGTGGATGGACAGGTCATTTTTACATCGGATCGAGAACTGGAAATCGGAAGCTTCGTATCTGTAGAGATTACAGAAGCAAAGACGTATGATTTGATCGGAATATGTCGCGAATCATAGGCTTTGATCCCATCACGCATCCAGACGATCGCGTATTGATTCTGGGCTCCATGCCAAGCGTGGAAAGTCTAAAACAATCGTTTTATTATGCCAACAAGACCAATCGCTTTTGGAAGATGTTAGAAGTGATCTTTGATCAGGAAGCAGACACAATTGAACAACGCTTACTTCTATTAGAACAAAATCAGATTGCCTTGTGGGATGTTTGTCATTCGTGTTTACGTAAGACCAGTGCGGATGCGGACATACGAGATGTGATGCCAAATGATATTGAACAACTCTTGAAAGAACACGATTCAATACAAAAAGTGATCTGTAACGGAAAAACGAGTGCTGCATTAATGAAAAAGTTTTATAAGGATATACCGATCGCGGTGTGTCCTTCTACATCAGCAGCCAATGCCAGATATCGTTTGAACGATTTAGTAGAGATCTATGGAAAGGAATTGAAAGACCATGAATAAAATTTATTGGGCAAAAGTAAAAGAACAGGCGATCATTCCGACAAAACGAGAAGAAGATGCCGGTTATGATCTGTATCCTTGTTTTGAAGAAGATTATATAGAGATTGCCCCTTTGACGACCAGGCTGATCCCTTTAGGGGTGGCCAGTGCCTTTGATGCGAATTATGTGCTGATTCTAAAGGAAAGAGGCTCTTCCGGTACCAAAGGCTTGGCACAGCGTAGCGGTGTTATTGATTCAGGCTATCGTGGCGAATATATGGCGCCGGTAACCAATGTCAATAATAAGCCGATTCGCATTGCGAAAAAAGAAGTAGTTGATACATGGAGCGACTATGAAAAAGAACAAATTTTGATCTATCCTTATGAAAAAGCCATTTGTCAAGGTGTGCTTTTAGTCATGCCTTCTTTAGAGAGCGAAGAGATTTCCTATGAAGCCTTACAACAGATAGAATCCCAGAGAGGATCAGGTCGTTTAGGAAGTTCCGGTAAATAGTTTTGTTAAGAAGAGATTAAGGTTTGGTTAACCTTTTGTAAAAATTTTTATTGCAATCCATAGCTTTGCCTTTTATTATGTAAGAGGATATGCGCACTGCGCTATCATACAATTTTATCAATTTAGACGTTGATGAGGAGAGAGTTATGGACATATCTTTGGTTTTGGGGTTACTAGGAGGACTGGCCCTGTTTTTGTATGGGATGCAGATGATGTCCGATGGTCTGGAAAAAGCAGCCGGTGACCGGTTGAAGACCATTTTGGAGAAGCTGACATCCAATCGTTTCCTTGGTGTGATCGTAGGTGCCTTGATTACTGCAGCCATTCAATCCAGCAGTGCTACAACGGTCATGGTCATCGGATTTGTAAATGCCCGTTTGATGACTTTGCAGCAGGCTGTTTGGATCATTATGGGTGCCAATATCGGTACAACCATCACCGGACAGCTGGTGGCACTGAATGTCAGTGAGATTGCACCACTGATTGCCTTTGCCGGTGTTGTATTGATTGTTTTCTTGAAGAATCCAAAGTTTCATTACTTTGGTTCAATCATTGCCGGTTTAGGTATTCTGTTTATTGGTATGGATATGATGTCCACCGCAATGGAGCCATTACGTGAATCCGAAACCTTTATTTCACTGATTACGAATTTCTCCAATCCGGTCATCGGTATTTTGGTGGGTGCGGTATTTACCGCCATCATTCAAAGTTCTTCAGCTTCGGTCGGTATCTTACAGGCTTTGGCCCGGAGTGGTTTGATTGGACTAAATGGTGCAGTCTTTGTATTGTTTGGACAAAACATCGGTACTTGTATCACCGCTGTGTTGGCATCGATTGGTACAGGCCGAGAAGCCAAGCAGACAACGATTATTCACTTGAGTTTTAATATCATCGGTACAATCATCTTTACTACGGTATGTTTATTGACACCACTCACTTCGATTGTGGCCGGCTGGTCACCGGATAATGCAGCTCAACAGATTGCCAATATGCATACGTTGTTTAATGTGGTCACCACCCTGTTGTTGTTGCCATTTGGAACGTATTTAGCAGCTTTTGCCCAACACGTTCTTCCAAGTGAAAAGCTGTCTGTGGATTCCGAAGGTTTGATTTATCTGCAGCCACTACCAAAGAGCAATAAGTTGATTGGTTTATCGGCCATCAATGTGCAGCAGGTCAATGATGAAGTAATGCGTATGATGAAGCTTGCCTATACCAATGTATCGGATGCCTTTGATCAGTTGATCAACTATAAAGAAGATCGTTCCAAATCGATTCAGAAACGAGAAGCGGCTGTTAACTTCTTGAATAGCGCCATTTCCAAATATATTTCTGATGCCTTTGGAAATGCCAATCTGAATATGGAAACATCCAAAGCACTGACGGCATATTATACGATGTTAGTTGATATTGAACGTATCAGTGATTATGCGATCAACATGGATCGTCAAGCTTTGGTGACGACAAAAGAACAGATGAGCGAAAACGAAAAACGTATTCTACGTAAGATGAAAAAACGTACATTTAAGATGTATGATTATATCTTTAATCTGCAGAAGGCAGATGACTACAACAACCAGATCGATGAGAACACACAAGAATGGAGAACGGCTCAGATTCAGGGCTTAAAAGACAAGAGCATTTCCAGTGAACTGGGAATTGCCTTCTCCAGAATCTTAACCGATTATGATCGAATCAATGATCATGCGGTCAATCTGGCTGAAGAAATCGATAAAATTGATGCCAGTCTTCATGAAACAATGATGGATGAAAAGATGATATCAAATCTGGCAGAAGAGAATGCATAAGGTCGTCAAGTACGACCTTTTTCTTTGTGCATTCAAGGCTTGCATGTGATAGAATAGACATTGAAAATTTGAGGTGAAAAGATGAAAATTGGATTTGACAATCAGAAATATTTGGCAATGCAGTCTGAGCATATAAAAGAAAGAATCGGACAATTTGGTGATAAGTTGTATTTGGAATTTGGTGGTAAGTTATTTGATGATTATCATGCTTCCAGAGTATTACCGGGTTTTGAACCCGACAGCAAGCTTCAGATGTTGATGCAGTTAAAAGATCAGGCGGAAATCGTTATCGTCATTTCGGCAAAAGATATCCAACAAAATAAAGTGCGTCAGGATCTGGGAATTACTTATCAGGAAGATGTACTTCGTCTGATCAAAGAATTTCGCAAGGTTGGCTTATTTGTAGGCAGTGTTGTCATTACGCAATATACCGGTCAGGATCTGGCAGACAGCTTTAAACAAAAGCTGAAACGTCGTAAGATCAACTGTTATTATCATTACTATATCGATGGCTATCCGACGAATACACAGAAGATCATTTCCAAAGATGGATTTGGTAAAAACGATTACATCAAGACAGAGCGCCCTTTGGTCGTTGTAACGGCACCGGGACCAGGTTCAGGAAAAATGGCTACCTGCCTTTCTCAGCTGTATCATGATCACGTACATGGTATTAAAGCCGGGTATGCGAAATATGAAACCTTCCCGATCTGGAATCTGCCTTTGACACATTCGGTCAACCTGGCTTATGAAGCAGCCACAGCGGATTTAAACGATGTGAATATGATCGATCCATTTCATTTGGAAGCGTATAATAAAGTAACGGTCAACTATAACCGTGATATTGAAATCTTCCCGGTATTACGCAATATCTTTGAAGCCATTTACGGAGAAAGTCCTTATAAATCGCCAACAGATATGGGCGTTAATATGGCCGGTTTCTGCATCAGTGATGATGAAGCCTGCCAGGATGCCAGTAAGCAAGAAATCATACGCCGATACTTTAATTCTAAAACACGATTTGTTCGTGAACAATGTAAGGAAGAAGAAGTACATAAACAGGAAATGGTCATGAAGCAGGCCGGCGTCACTGAAGAAGATCGAAAATGTGTTGTGGCGGCTCGTCAAAAAGAAAAGGAATCTCATTCTTTCAGTGGGGCCTTGGAATTGGCAGATGGTACGATCGTTACCGGAAAGACAACGCATTTGATGGGTGCCTGCTCTTCGGCATTGATGAATGCGATCAAGCATTTGGCCGGTATTGAGGATGAAGCTTTGTTGATTGAACCGGAAGCATTTGGTCCGATTCAGAAGTTAAAGACAAAATACTTAGGCAGTGTCAATCCAAGACTGCATACCAATGAAATTTTGATTGCGTTAAGCTTGAGTGCTCAATCCAATCCACTTGCCAAAAAGGCGATGGAGCAGCTAAAACAGTTAAAGGGAACACAGGCGCATATCACATGTGATGTAGCGCATGTCGATGCTTCGGTCTATTCCAATTTAGGAATTCAAATTACATTTGAAGCAGAAAAACATTAGGAGGTCAATATGTCAAAATCAATTCCATCCAGCGGTGCCGGTGCTATTCGGGTTATGTTAAAGAACAAGAAAGACCTGCACTTTGAACAACAGTCGAAAAAGGCCAATGAAGAAAGAACAAGCTATTTATATGACATATTCTATGAAAATGTGACAGGGACTTTAAATATGTCCGTTGTGGATGGTGACATCCGCATTGCGGCTCTAAATTTGAGTATGGGTAAGGTCATTACTTTAGAAAATGATCAGAACTTAAAAAAATTCTGTCGTTATATTTTGGAGCAGGATGGTCAATGTTAGTTCGTCTGCATGTGGTCATAGATACAGAAGATACAGGTACAGAGGAAGAAATTAAAGAACAGCTTCGTTCATATTGTCCGGATCTGTCTTTTTCACCATCCAGAGAACAGCCTTCTTTGATGAATTGTATGGAGTTCTATTCTACCGTACAACTGGAAAAAGAGCAGGCAGAAACGCTTCGGCAAACGTTAAATAATGACTGGGATGGAGAATTTGATGATTGTGATGCCTATGGCTTTAATACCATCATGTTTCATCCTCATGTTTATTATCTTCAATTTCAAATACAGTAGGTGCGTTTATGATCGATTATACACAAGGGGCCGGTGTGCAATATCACATTGGTGTCAATGAAGAAGAAATAGGAAGCTATGTATTTTTGACCGGGGATCCCGGACGGGTAGAAGAGGTGGCAAAGTATTTACAGGATGCCCACTTTGTACAAAGAAATCGGGAATATGTCACTTATACAGGCTTTTTAGATGGCACAAAGGTCAGCGTAGTTTCCACCGGAATCGGTGGGCCTTCTACGGCCATTGCCATAGAAGAACTGGTTCGATGCAAGGCACATACGTTTTTACGTCTGGGCACTTGTGGCGGGATGGTTTTAGATGTCAAAGGCGGCGATCTATGTATTGCCAGTGGTGCGATAAGAGCTGAAGGATGTAGTCGGGAATATGCACCGATCGAGTTTCCGGCTGTACCTGATTTTTCTGTTTTACAGGCCCAGGTACAAAGTGCACAAAGGCTCTCTTTACGCTTTCATGTTGGGGTAGCGCATTGTAAGGACAGCTTTTATGGCCAGCATGAGCCGCTGAAATCGCCGGTTGGAAAGCACCTTGTGGAAAACTGGAAGGCGTATTGTGCATTAGGTACGATCTGTTCGGAGATGGAAAGCAGTACGTTGTTTATCGTTTCTTCCGCATTACATGTTCGTGCCGGTGCGATGTTTATGGCAATTGCCAATCAGGAACGAGAAAAACAAGGGTTGTCCAATCCACAGGATCATGACCTTCATCCGATGTTTTCCTGTGCTGTGGAAGCGATGAAAGCTTTGATAGCAGAAGATAAAAAAAGGGAAGCTTAACCTTCCCGCAAAGATTGAAATACACTAGGAATTTGATGAATCAGATCCTCCGGCATAAAGCAGGCAGGATCTTTTTTCTGTTTGGCACAACAACTGTGAATATACGTACCAATGGCAGCCGCCTGAAAGGCATTACGGCATTGGCCATAGAGTCCGGCAATGATACCGCATAATATATCGCCGCTTCCTCCTTTTGCCAGGGCAGAGTTTGGCTGATGCAGTACATACATTTGATCTTTATGTCCGATCAATGTGATATCGGATTTTAAGACCAGCGTACAGTTAGGATAGCTGGCACAAAATTCCTGCACGGTTCCAAAGGGATCCTGCAGGATCTCAGATAAGCTTCGATGACAAAGATAAGTCATCTCTTTGATATGTGGTGTCAGGATGATCGAAAAGTCCTGCCGTAAAAGTTCAGGGTGTTCACGAATCGCCCAACAGGCATCGGCATCGAAAAGAGTGCAGGTGGAAAGCTGCAATGCCTTTTGTACCAGTTTTTTGGTGCTTTCCTGCTGCCCCATACCATTGCCGATCGTCACGATATCGTATTTTCCGGTTTCTTTTGCCAAGGCTTCAATGGCTGTATTTGAAAAATAACCATTTTTATCTTCTCCGCTTTTCAACATCGCAAATTCCATTTTCTGAGCCAGAATGTCATGAATACAATCCGGAACAAAGCAGGTCAGCGTTCCAATCCCGCTTTGATAACAGGCTCTGGCAGCCATGGTGATGGCACCATGCATGGAATAAGAACCGCCGATCATCAAGGCTTTGCCGAAGGTGCCTTTATGTCCGTCATCAGGACGTTGGGGAAGAAGGTGTTTGGCCTCCATCGGATCTAACAGGATGGCGGTTTTTGCATCTCTATGTATAGTTTGTGGAATTCCGATGGGAATACATTCCAGCTTGGAACAGACTTTTTTACCTTCGTTGATCAACTGTCCGGTCTTGATACAGTCTAAACAGATGGTCAAATCACTGATTATGCAGGCATTCAAGATCTTTCCGGATGTCGCATCCAGTCCACTGTTGATATCGATGGAGATCACATACGCATCAGAGGCATTGACCGCCTCCGTCAAGGTTTTATAGTCACCTTCAATATCTCGGGAAAGGCCGTTTCCAAACAGGGCATCAATTATAACATCAACGCTTTGAAGCAAAGATAAAGTTTCTTTGAAAGATGAAAAGTGCACCTGTTCATTCTTTTCCAGCATAGCCCACTGGATTCTTTCATCATTTGACATGGATGAAACTTTAGGGGCATAGACGATACAAGGTCGATGCAGTAAACGGGCAATGGCTAGACCATCACCGCCGTTATTTCCCGGACCACATAGTATAAGAACTTGATCACCGGGCTGCAGATGGTTTTGAATGATCTTTGTGCAGCCTAAGGCCGCATGTTCCATCAGGATCAAGGAAGGAATCTTATGTTCGTGAATGGCTGTCTTATCGGCCAGGCGAGCCTGTGCAGCCGTACAGATAGTTGTTTTCATAATTTTAGTATAGTGCAAAAGAGAAAAAAAAGCTTGTATTTTTCAAGCGTATGATATAATGAATTCTAATTGGGATGGAGGTGCATGGAATGCAGGAATCATCAAAGATCAAAAAGTCGATCATACTCAGTGGTTTGGTAGGCACCGGCGGTATGTTTATTGCCAAACTGATTGGGATCGTCTATGCCATTCCCTTTTCCAGCATTTTAGGATCGGATGTCTATATGGGCATTTACGGTCAGGCTTATAATATTTATTCCTATGTGCTAAGCGTATTTACGGCAGGCTTTCCTTTTGCGATTGCGACATTGGTAGCCCGCTATACGGTACTAAAAGATGCACATACGGTTTTATTGATTCGCAAGATTGCTTTTGTGGCACTGGCATTGATGGGCTTTGCGGGCATGCTTTTAATGTTTGGATTATCCGGTGTACTGGCTCCTTTAATGGTAGCCCAAAGCAGCGATATTATGGCACGCTCTTTACAAATCTTATCACTGGCCATCTTCTTTGTGCCTGTTTTATCCGCTTTACGTGGCTTTTATCAGGGACGTAAAGAGATGGAACAATATGCGTTTTCGCAGGCTTTTGAACAATTGTTCCGTGTCGGCTTTTTATTATCGATTTCATGCTTATTTGTCTATGCTTTAGGCTTGGAGCGAAAATGGGCATTGTATGTTTCTGTTTTATCGACATCCGTGGCAGCCATTGCGGCCATCGCACAGTTTTTGGCTTTCGACAAACGCAAGAAACAGGAGATCGTTTTAGAAAGTCAGGCACAAAAAAAGATAGGAATTTCACAGAGTAAAATTGCCAAAGAAATGTTTATTTTGGCCATTCCTTATATGATCTCGGCAATTTTTGGTTATTCTCAACAAATCTTTAATGCGATTTTATTGCCGACCGGTCTTCATCTGCACCAGTATGATGAAGCTACGATTTCAACCATCATTTCGGCAACCAATTATGTCGGGGTAAAGATCACGGCCATTCCGATGATTTTGGCACCTGGTTTTACGGCGGCCATCATTCCGCATATCACGGAGGCTTTGACACGAAAAGACTGGGCCAAGACAAGAAAAAATGTCGTGGATTGTATAAATGTCGTTTTGACTATCGGTATTCCTGTATCCTTCTGTATCTTTTTATATGCAGGGCCGATCAACTATACTTTATTCTATACCGGAAACTTGGATATGAGTTCTTATGTTCTGGCCTGGCTTTCCATCGAAGGCTTTTTGGGGACGATTTCTCCGGTAACGACCAATCTGATGATGGCATTAGGTTTAAAGCGAACATCCTTACGACGGATGATGATCTCAACCATTATCAAAGGTGTTTTAATGGTACCTCTAACCGCAATTTTTGGCTTTGCGGGCAGTGTATTGACATCCATTGTCGGCGATGGGTATTTGATCTTGTTTAACTTAAAAGAAGTGCGTTCTGTGTATCAGATTCGCTTTCATAAAACATTACAGATCGTATCTCGACTTTTGTTGGTGATCGCATCGATGTTTATCGTTTGTACGCTTTTAAACTGGATTGGCCTCAATGGAGTCGATGGCTCAAAATGGATTGCCTGTATCAAGATGGTCTTTAATGGTCTTTTGACATTGGGAGCTGGTGTAGCGGTTGCCTGCTTTATGCATCTGCCGCAGGCTGTTTTTCACATTCGTATTCATTTACCACGTAGAAAAGGGGCATAGTCAATGTTTGATATCATTGTAATAGGAGCTGGGCATGCCGGTATTGAAGCGGCCATGGCAGCTTGTCGAATGCATAAAAAAGTGGCATTGGTGACCTTGGATATTCAAATGGCAGGCTCTATGCCCTGTAATCCAAGCGTTGGTGGTCCGGCCAAGGGCATTGTTGTAAGAGAAATCGATGCTTTAGGTGGTTTAATGCCCATCGTTGCCGATCAGACCGCTTTACAGTTTAAAATGTTAAATACGACCAAAGGTCCGGGTGTTTGGTCTTTGCGCGTACAAAGTGATAAAGAAGAATATAAAAAACAGATGGCTTCAATTTTACAGAATACCAAAGGTCTAACGGTGATCGAAGATGCCTGTACGAATTTGTTGATTGAAAACCAGCGTGTAACCGGAGTGCATTTAAAGGCACGGGGCGATGTTTTTGCCAAAGCCGTTATTTTGACAACGGGAACCTATATGACATCAACGATCCTTCGCGGTCATACCGCAACGGTATCCGGGCCGGAAAATCAACCTACGATTCAATCATTGTCGGCCGGTCTGCAGGAACATGGAGTCCGTCTGTTTCGCTTAAAAACCGGAACGCCGCCACGTATCTTACGTGACAGTATTGATTTTTCCAAAGCCGAAAAACAACCCGGTACACCGGAGTTTTTCAGTTTTAGTGAGACCACGAAACCAGGAGATGTTTTACCTTTTGACAGACAGGAAATTTGTCATTTGATCTATACAACACCAAAAACACATGAAATCATTCGTGAGCACTTACAAGATTCGGCGATGTATTCCGGTCTTGTCAAAGGCGTAGGCCCTCGTTACTGCCCCAGCATAGAAGACAAGCTGGTACGCTTTGCGGATAAGGAAAGACATCAGCTGTTTCTGGAGCCGGAATCCAAAAGCCTGGAAACCATTTATTTACAGGGTTTTTCCACTTCTATGCCTATTGATGTGCAGGAACAAATGGTTCATTCTCTGCCGGGTCTGGAAAACGCAAAGATTGTAAAATACGCTTATGCGATCGAATACGATGCAATCGACCCTTTACAGATGAAACCAAGTATGGAAAACAAGGTCATTGAAAATTTATTTACGGCCGGGCAGGTCAATGGTACCAGCGGTTATGAAGAAGCAGCCGGACAAGGTCTGATGGCTGGAATCAATGCGGTTTTAAAAATTGATGGTAAAGAGCCGTTTGTCTTACGCAGAGATGAAGCTTATATCGGTGTTATGATCGATGATCTTTGTACCAAAGGAACCAAAGAACCCTATCGTCTGTTGACTTCCAGAGCCGAATATCGTCTGTTGTTGCGACACGATAATGCCGATCAGCGCTTGTTGGAAAAGGGATACCAGTTAGGTGTTGTATCCAAAGAGCGCTATGAGCAGTTTCAAAAAAAGATGGAGACGATTCAAAAAACGAAAGAATTGTTACAGGAAGTGCATATCAAACCAACGGAATCCATCAATGCGTATTTATCTTCTTTAGGCTTTGATCCTTTACAGCACGGATGCAGTGCTTTGGAGCTGTTAAAACGTCCACAGGTAACGATCAAAGGCCTGCAGTCCTGGATTGAACAGGATATTGATGCTTCTGTTGCCAGACAGATCGAGATCGAAGTGAAATATGCGGGGTATATTGAAAAGGCAAAACGCGATGCACGTCATTTACAGGCGATGGATCAAAAGAAGCTTCCAGAGGGTCTAGATTATCTGCATATGGATAATTTGCGTTTGGAAGCCCGACAAAAGCTGGATCAGATTCGTCCTTCCACGTTAGGGCAGGCTTCCAGAATTTCCGGTATCAACCCCAGTGATATTGCGATATTGTCATTATGTGTAAAACCACATAAAAAATGATATAATAGTAAGGGGATTCATATGAAAAGAGCATATAAAGTCAAACGAACCGAAAGACAAGTCAAAAAAGTGCCGATCTCAAAAGGAAAGGCTATGCGAAAAGCTGTTCTTTGTGCGTTCTTGTTAGGGGGAACCATCTATTTGACATGGAGTGGCATACAAGATCTACAGACAACGGCACAACTTCGGTTAAACATACAGGAGAATAAAGATCAGATTGCGGATTTGGAGAATGAAAAGAAAGATTTGGAGAAGACATATCAGAATCTAAGCAATCCGGATTATGCCCGCTATTTTGCCATGGGACGCTATCATGTGACCCAGGATGGAGAGCAGGTCTTTATCTTTCCAAGCGCAGATAAACAAGAGTAAAACAGTCATCTCAAGCCTATTGGGATGACTTTTTTCATGCCGAAAAGATCATGTTGTGCAGATTTTTGTCCTCTTGTACCGCTTTTCTTGTCAACACAATAAAAATCTGTTTATCTGAAGGCGGAGGTTATTATGAAAACTGATACAATTCAAATCTGTTTAGACGTAGAAGATGATGTTTGGAATGAATGGTGTCTATATCATGAAGTGCCCAAACAAACTCGTATCCATTCCAATACGATTTGTATTCCAGGCACCATCACCCGGCAAAATGCCTGCTTTCTTCAAAATAAGAAGATGTATGGACTTCATGGCTTCTGGATCGAAACCAAAACACTGGTCAGGCATCGATATTACTGCTCGCAAAATATTACTGTAGATCTTTTTACGCATAGAGTTTATGTAGCGGATAAAATGGTCAAGCTTAATCCCTCGGATTTTGATCTGCTGGTGCATTTTTTAAAACATCCGCATCAGGTATTATCCAGAGATATATTGATCGATTTATTGGAGATACGAAAAAATCGAGTGATGCAGGACAATGCGCTTTCTGTGCATATACGTCGGATTCGTAAGGCCATTCAAAATAAAACGCTCATTTTGACGGTTCCCATGGTGGGATATATGTGGACAAGTGACGTAACAAGCGATAAATAGGGCGTTTGAAAAGCGAAAGAATTTGAAAATCGAACGACAGATAGTTATAATAGACACAGTGTGGAGGGAAAACTATGTCAAATCGATTTGATTCAAAGGAAGTTTTTATCGAGCGGTATAAACAGGAAGTTTCTGAAACATATGGTCGAGATTTTGAAGAAACTTTCCCGGCAGAACGATATCAAGTATTAGGAAAGATGATTCGTGACTATGTCGGAATCAACTGGAAAGAAACAAAAAATGCGATTCGAAAATCACAGTCAAAACAGTTATATTATTTTTCCATGGAATTTTTGATGGGGCGCTTGTTGACAAGCAATCTGATGAACTTGGGAATTTACGATCTTGTCAAAGAAGGATTACAGGATCTGGGGATGGATCTTAATGATATGGAAGAAATGGAAAGCGATGCCGGTTTAGGAAACGGTGGTTTAGGACGTTTGGCAGCCTGCTTCATGGATTCTTTGGCTTCCCTGGATTTAGCCGGACATGGAAACTGTATTCGTTATCGTTATGGTCTTTTCAAACAGAAAATCGTTAATGATGAACAGGTAGAATTACCGGATTGTTGGTTAAAGAATGGTAACGTATGGGAAGTTTGGAAACCGCATCATGCGATGCAGGTGCCTTTTGGTGGACAATTGGATGCCTATATGGATCAAAACGGAAAATTCCGTTCCAACTATCATCCAGAATTTGTTGTGCGCGCCGTACCATATGATGAACCAATTATCGGTTATCATACGACAACGACCAATACATTGCGTTTATGGGATGCCGAAGTCGATGAAGACTTTGTGCAGGCCGGACAGTTGAATAAATATTTGAACGATGTTATGGCTATTACAGCCAATGTGTATCCGGATGATTCTACAGAAGAAGGAAAGCTGCTTCGTTTGAAACAGGAATATTTCTTCGTGTGTGCCGGTATCGATCAGATCATTCGTTCCCATTTACGTGCCTATCCAAGCCTGGATAATTTAGGCGAAAAAGCGGCCATTCAGTTAAACGATACCCATCCGGTATTAGTCATTCCGGAATTGATGCGTGTATTGTGTGATGATTATGATTATGAGTGGGATCACGCATGGGATATCGTGACAAAAACCGTAGCTTATACCAACCATACGGTCATGGCTGAGGCTTTGGAAAAATGGCCGCAGGAAATGATGCGTTCTTTATTGCCTCGTATTTATATGATCATCGAAGAAATCGATCGTCGCTTTAAATACGAAGTGGATCATAAGGGTATGGGCCATGTATGGAACAATGTGGCCATCTTAAAAGAAGGTCAGGTTCATATGGCGCATTTGGCCATTGTCGGCAGTCACAGCGTGAACGGGGTAGCTAAGCTGCATACAGAAATCTTGATTCATGATGTCATGAAGGATTTTGCGGATCTGTATCCAGGTCATTTCAACAATAAGACTAATGGAATTACGCATCGTCGCTGGTTGTTGTATTCGAACCCACAGCTGACAAAATTGTTGGAGGAAACCATTGGAGATTCCTTTAAGACGCATCCGGAAGATTTGGAAAAACTAATGGAACATGTCGATGATCCTATCCTGCAGCAGCGTTTTATGGATGTAAAACTGGAACGTAAACAGATTCTTGCCGATTATGTAAAGAAGACATTGGGTATTGATGTCGATGTCAATTCGATCTTTGACTGTCAGGCTAAACGTTTACATGCCTATAAACGTCAGTTGTTGAACATTTTCCATGTGATGCATCTGTATTTGAGGATGAAAGAAGAACCAAGCTTTAGAATTTATCCGCGTACATTCTTCTTCTCGGCCAAGGCAGCACCTAGCTACATGCTGGCAAAAGAAATCATCAAGCTGATCAATATGGTAGCTGATAAGATCAATAACGATCCGGAAATCAATCAGTATATCAAAGTGGTCTTCATTCCAAACTATTCAGTTTCGGTAGCTGAAATCTTATTGAATGCCGCAGATGTCAGTGAACAGATTTCTGCAGCCGGAAAAGAAGCCAGTGGTACGGGAAATATGAAATACATGATGAATGGAGCCATCACTTTAGGAACTTTGGATGGAGCCAATGTGGAAATCGTAGAACGTGTCGGCTATGAAAATGCGGAAATCTTCGGCCTGCGTGTGGAAGACATCGAAGAAGTAAAGAAAGAAAACTCTTATAACGCATGGCATATCTATCACAACAACTATCGTGTTCGTTGTGTGATCGATTCTTTGAAAAACGGAACATGGTCTTCCAATCCAGATGAATTCCAGCTGATCTACAATGATCTGTTGTTGCGAAATGATGAATTCTATGTTTTGGCGGATTTTGATGCCTATGTTTATGCACAACGTCAGGTAGAAGCTCGTTATCAGGATAAGACAAGCTGGGCTCGTACGATGTTGATCAACATTGCACAGAGCGGATATTTCTCCAGTGATCGTACGATTCGTGAATACGCCAAAGAGATTTGGGATCTGCATCCGATTCCTTTTGAAAAGTAAAATGTGAAGTGAGGTTGAAAAACTTCACTTTTTTTGTATAGTAATGTTGAAGAAACGAGGAAGAATATGAAACGTATAGTATTGTTAGGGGCGACAGGTTCCATCGGAAGACAAACTTTGGATGTACTTTCCAAGCATCCGGATGAATTTTCTCTGGTCGGTATCTGTGCCGGGCATAACGCAAAAGAGCTCAAAAAAATTGCGGAGGCTTTTCCATCGGTAGAAGCCATCGGTTTATTTGAAAACAAGGAAGGAATTACGTTTTCCTGTGAACATGTCTTTTATGGCGAAGAGAATATGGTGCAGTGTATCCAACATTGTGATTATGATCTTTTGGTCAATGCGGTTGTCGGCTTTCGTGGTTTGAAGCCTACTTTGGAGTCGTTGCGCAAAGGAAAGGATGTGGCTCTGGCTAATAAAGAAAGTCTGGTGGCCGGCGGTGTTTTGGTCAAAAAAATGTTGGAAAAAACTAACACAAAATTATATCCGATCGATTCCGAGCATTCGGCTATCTTTCAATGTCTGCAGGCCGGAAAGAAAGAAGAAGTGCGGCGCTTGATCATTACCGCATCGGGCGGAAGTTTTCGTGATCGTACCAGAGAACAGCTTCAGAATGTCAGTGTGGAAGAAGCGCTGGCACATCCAAACTGGAACATGGGCAAGCGTATCACGATCGACAGTGCTACCATGGTCAATAAGGGCTTTGAGGTCATAGAAGCGCATTATTTGTTTGATCTTCCTTATGAAAAGATCGACACGGTCTTACATGCCCAAAGCTTGATTCACTCCATGGTGGAATATAATGACAATGCCATCATGGCGCAGCTTGGTTCAGCCGATATGCGTCTGCCGATACAATATGCTTTGATGTATCCAAACCGTCCATATTTAAAGGAAGAGCATCCGTTAGATATGACAAAGACGTTAAGTCTGGATTTTAAAGAAATGGATTATGAACGCTATCCAATGTTGAAATTGGCATATCAGATTGGAAGAAAAGAAGGAAATCTGGGTGCTTGTTTTAATGGAGCGGATGAAAAGGCCGTAGAGCTTTTTCTGGATAAAAAGATTACTTTTTTACAGATCGAAGAAAGTATTGAAAAAGCTGTAGAAGCAGCTACTTTTATTGCGGATCCGACTTTAGAGGAACTGGAAAGAACGGATCAAGAGGCACGAGAATTTGTCGTTCGATATTGGGGACTGGAAAACCAGTAAAAAATAAGGTAAAATACAAGTTGGTATAAGAAACGTGAGGAGTGATGGATCAATGAAAAAAAGGATCGCATACAGTCTTGCTTCTGTGGTGGCAGCTTCTGCCATAGGCTTTTCCGGCATGCCGATTTATGCACAAACGACTCCAACACAGACGACTGTAGTACAGACAAAGGAAATCAAAGATCCGCAGGATTTTGTTGATCTGTACTGTTCATTAAAAAAGGTAACGATCGATACCAAAAAACAGGAGATCGTTAGTTACACAGTCTATGAAACTGTAACAGAGAAAAACTATGAGCAGATCCTGAGCGGGAAAAAAGTATATGATACCCTAAGCAAGGATATGCAGAAGGCTGTGAACGAGATTCTATGGAACACGAAGAATCCAGAAGGAAAGCTGTTGGAAAAAGACTATACGAAGTTGTATGAAGAAGCGCTTTTGATGCAGCAGACCGTCAAGGAAAAAGAAGAGGTCAAACCGGAGGAAAGTGAAGAAATCACAAAACCGGAACAGGAGGCCAACGAAAATAAGCCGCCTGTAACGGAGGAATCGACATCTTCGCAGGAACCGGAAAAGACAACGGAAGACAATAAAGAGGCAGAAGAAAACAAGGGAACGGAAACAACAGAAGTTTCTAAACCGGAAACGGAAGAAAATGTTCAGGATGAAACCGAAAGTAAACCGGAAGAGGAAAAAGAGCCTGTAGAAAATGAAGGTTCAGAAGAGATAGAGGCTCCGGTAATTGCACCGACAATGTTTTTGTATAAGGCAGAGCCAACAGAAGAATCTTTACTGGTTAGTGCCACACAGGCTGCTCCTAAAACAGTAGAGCCACAGGTGGTTACACCTGTTGTACAGGAAACAAAACCGGTTGTTTCAGAAACAAAGGAAACAGTAAAGCCAGTCGTATCGAACACTTTAGAGTTAAACACACTGGATCCGGATGTACAAAATTTTATCAAAAATTATCTGATGGATGCCAATGGCAATCTTTATACTTCGGTAACGATGTATAACTATCGTCAGATCTTATCGGGTGTTGCCGGTTATTCGGATTTATCCACTGATAAGGTTTCACAGTTAAATTCTTATTTGTTGGCCAATGGAAGCCAGAGATATTTCTCTTTGGTCAATCAGTGCCAGTGTATTGAAAATCAGGGAAGTACATTGACAAAAAGACCGGTCGTAGATACATCGACTTCCAGCGGATTTGGATTATATGGAGCTTTAATGGCTTTATCTTCCGTTGGATTTGGCTTTTTGATCAAACGTAAGAAAGAAAAGAATCTGTAAGAGATCGTCAAAGCGGCGATCTTTTTTTCTGCCTTTCTTTGTATAAGGAATTTTTGTATAATAGAAGACAGGAAAGGTTTGTGATAGAACCATGGTCATCAAAGAGTATAGTTTAAAAGATTTGACTACAGCCTATTTTCAGAAAAAATCACAGCTGTATCGTTCCGGCGGATATCGTCATGCCAAGTATTTAAGGCGTAATTTTGAAGACTATCAGGCACATTTTTTTGCCTTTTTAATGGATATCAATGTATGCCTGTTGCCGGTATATATATGGGTCATTGAGTTTTTGTTGATTCTTTGTGGATTGATTCCACCTAATTTCTTTGATCTTTTGTTTTATATCATGTATGCCCTGTTGTTTGTTGTCAGCGTGTTATTGTTGCCGATATTTTCGGCCCGCTGTAAAGGGCAGTCGATCGGATATGTCTTTACTGATTTAAAGCTGGTAAAGAAAAACAAAGAAGAAGCATCAGCCTTAAAAGTCATCTTTCGACAGATGATCGGCTTTGGAATTCCGTTGATGGTTTTCGGATTCTTCTTCCAGACTTTTGGTATCGTATTATGGTGGCTTGTCAATGGTCTGGTAGCTTTATTGACGCCTTGTCAACAGACGTTGGTCGATCTTTTCTTTAATACCGTTACCGTACGTGAACCGATCACCAATATTCGTTTTGAACAGGAAGTAAAAGAAGAAATCAAAGCTGATGTAACACCAATTGATTTACATATTCGCTCAAATTACAGCGATGATGCATCGAATGATGTCGAAGAAATCTTTAAAGAAGCCAAACAGCTTGGCATGGAAACAATATCGATCACCGATCATAACTGTGCCAGAGCTAATGCGGCTGCCAGTCGATTCGCACCACTTTACGGCATACAGTATATACCGGGTGTGGAAATTGATGCCCAATATCGCAGTACCCGAATTCGTATTTTGGGATACTACATCGACTGGTCTCATGAAATCTTTGATGATTTGGAAAGAGAATCCTTGATGCGTGAAAAGAAGATGTCGATCGAACGTGTGCAGCGATTTGAAAAACTGGCAAAGGTAAAGATCGATACAAGATCCATCATGGAGAATTCAAGATTTCAGACGATTACACCAACTGATATCACAAACATGGTGTTTAATAATGCGCAGGTACGTTCAATGCCGTTGGTGAAAAAATACGTAGATGCCTATGAGCCAAAAGAAGCCATGCGTCGCTTCCGCAAGGATGTGTTTGGTAAGAATGGTCCTTGTTACGTGCATTGTACCTATCCGGCAGCTAAAGAGATCATTCAAGCTATTCATGAAGCCGGAGGTATTGCGATTTTGGCAAGCTGGCATCTGGATTCCATCAGTGATGATCTGATTGAGGAAATCATGCGTTTAGGTATGGATGGTATCGAATGCTTCAGTCCGGATATTCGTGAAGAAACAATGGCTTCTGCCATTCGAATCGCTCAGAAGTATAAAGCGTTTATCTCCTGTGGAAGCGATTATCACGGAACGACAAAACCGGATCGTCATTTGGGTGTTACCAATTGTCCGGCCAAGGCTTTACCGTTGGTTCGCATTTTGACCAAAGCAGCTTAAAGAAGGTGATTTCGCCTTCTTTTTTCTATGTACTTGTTTAAACAAAATTTCTATCGTATAATACAGGCATTAAAAGGCAAAGAAAAGTAGAGTACCATTTGGACTGTGCAAAGAGAGCAGAAGTTTGGTGAAATTCTGTGACAGAAAAGATGGGAACATGGACTTGGAGCCGTTCTTTTGAATAATGTAGAAAGAAACGTAGCCGGCGTTAACGGCCAATGAGGTATTTGTAATCTATACAGATACGAACTAAGGTGGTACCACGAAGCTTTCGTCCTTGGGAGGAAGGCTTTTTTTATTTTATAGGAGGACAATATGGAAAATAAAGGACCTTTTTATTTAACAACTGCAATCGCCTATACATCCGGAAGACCTCATATCGGAAATACGTATGAGATCATTTTAAGTGATGCGATTGCCCGCTTTAAAAGAGCACAGGGATACGATGTGTTCTTCCAGACCGGAACCGATGAACACGGTATCAAAATTGAAGAAAAGGCGAAGGAAGCCAGTGTATCCTGCCAGGAATTTGTCGATTCCATTTCGACAAAGATTCGCTCCAACTGGGATCTGATGAATACCAGCTATGATTACTTTATCCGTACTACGGACAAAGATCATATGAAGCGTGTACAGAAGATCTTTCGCAAGCTGTATGAACAGGGTGATATTTATAAAGGAGTGTATGAAGGATGGTATTGTACACCATGTGAGTCATTCTGGACGGAATCGCAGTTAGTGGATGGTAAATGTCCGGATTGTGGAAGACCGGTACAAAAAGCCAAAGAAGAAGCTTACTTCTTAAATTTACAGAAATATGCCGATCGCTTGATTCAATACATTGAAGAGCATCCGGATTTTATTCAGCCAGAATCTCGTAAAAACGAGATGTTGAATAACTTCTTACGCCCGGGATTACAAGATCTTTGTGTATCCAGAACTTCCTTTAAATGGGGAATTCCGGTTGATTTTGATGAAGGTCATATCGTTTATGTATGGATCGATGCGTTATCCAACTATATCACTTCATTAGGCTATGATGCCTATGGCAACAGTGATCCAAAGTATAAAAAATACTGGCCGGCTACCCACATCATCGGAAAAGACATACTGCGTTTCCATACAATCTACTGGCCGATTATCCTGATGGCTTTAGGAGAACCATTGCCAAAGAAAGTCTTCGGACATCCATGGCTTTTGATCGGGGATGGAAAAATGTCCAAATCTAAGGGAAATGTTATTTATGCCGAAGATTTGGTACGTCATTTTGGTGTGGATGCGGTGCGTTACTATTGCCTGCATGAAATGCCGTTTGCACAGGATGGAACGATCACATGGGAGTTGGTCGTAGAAAGAATCAATTCCGATCTGGCTAATATTTTAGGAAATCTGGTTTCTCGTACTGTAGCAATGTCCAATAAATATTTTGACGGACAGATTCTAAATCCAAATGTTGAAGAAGATGTTGATAAAGAATTGATCGAACTGGCCCAGAACACGTTATCTAAAGTGGAAGCCAAAATGGAAGAACTGCGTGTGGGGGATGCGTTAGATGAAATCTTTACGCTGCTTCGTCGCTCCAATAAATACATTGATCAGACGATGCCTTGGGCGCTGGCCAAGGAAGAAGATAAAAAAGATCGTTTGGCAACCGTATTGTATAATTTATTGGAATCCATTCGTATCAGTGCTGTTTTATTGAAGAGCTTCCTGCCGGAAACAGCGGATAAGATCTTAGATACATTACATACGAACCAACGTGATTTTGATTCGATTCAGACTTTCGGACAGTTAGAAACAGGCATCCAGGTAGAAAAGAAACCGGAAGTTCTGTTTGCCCGTATTGATGAAAAGAAATTCATGGAAGAACTGAATAAAGAATTGGAAGCCCAAAAGGAAGAAAAACCAAAGAAAGAAGAAATTAAAGAAGAAATCACTATTGATGATTTCTCCAAAGTGGAATTAAAGGTCGGAACGATCATTGAATGTGAAAAACATCCTAAAGCCGATCGTCTTCTGGTGGAAAAAATCGATATGGGTGAAGAGATTCGTCAGGTGGTCAGTGGGATTGCCAATACTTATAAACCGGAAGAGTTGATTGGAAAACAGGTTATTGTCGTGACCAATTTAAAACCGGTTAAACTGCGTGGTGTTGATAGTAACGGAATGATTCTTTGTGCAAGCTCTGAAAAGGGATTGTCGATTATCAGTCCGGTAACAGAGATGCCAAACGGTACAGTTGTACGTTAATATGAGTGATCGACAAAAGGTTTTGTTTCGACAGATGCAGCTGGTGATCTTAGGGCTTGTGATTTTGATTGGCGGTATCGTGGCCGATCATCAGGCATTTCGCATCATTGGGATCATCGTATTGATTCTGGGAATTGTTAGATGTTATTCCTTTTGGAAGCTGTTAAAGAAACTGGAACAGGAAGAAGATACAGAGGCTTGATGCCAACTGTATCTTTTTTTGTGCTACACTAAAGCTATGAAAAAAATCTTGGAGAATTTTGCCAGAGGAATCTATGATTCACTGAAAGAAAAAGAAGAAACCAATGTATTTCTCTATTCGGAAATAGAATCCTATGTGATTGCGTTGTTTCGTTCTTTTGTGAATAAAAGTGCTGTATTGATTGGTATTTTCATTGTATCTGTTTTTCTGATCGTACAAAAGACGGATCCTTCCTGGTTCTTTTCCACCGCAATGATCTTCTGGTTTGCATGGTTACTTTCAACCAGTGTTATACGACGTTTTTATATAGAGTTTCAAAGAAGACAGAAGAAAAAAGGAGAGTAGTATGATGACGGAAAAAGAAAAGATGTTGGCAGGTCAACTGTATGACTGCGGTGATACTGAGCTATTGGCTCAATGGCATAAAGCCAAAGATCTGGTGTGTGAATACAATCAAATTCCATCCAATGACGGTGTAAAAAAAGCAGAAATTTTAAAAGAGCTTTTAGGCGGTCAGGGGAAGAATTTATGGATCACACCACCTTTTTATGTTGATTATGGAGAAAATATATATTTTGGTGATAACTGTGAAGTGAATATGAACTGTACTTTTTTAGATGATAATGAGATTCATATCGGAGATAATGCTCTGATTGCACCGAATGTACAGATTTATACGGCTTTTCATCCTACAAATGCTTTGGATCGATTTGGTGAACCAAAGGAAGATGGCTCCTTTGCGTTTTGTAAGACACAGACGGCGCCGGTATATATTGGAAAGAATGTCTGGATCGGCGGTGGTGTTGTTATTTTACCAGGCGTACATATTGGAAATAATGTAGTGATTGGAGCTGGTAGTGTTGTCACCAAAGATATACCCGATAACAGCGTTGCCTGCGGAAATTCATGTCGTGTGATTCGAGAAAATAAATGATGCTTTTGGTTGTCAAAGAGAATCCTTTGTGATTAAATAGTAATGCATTATCAAGAGATGGGTTAGAGAGTTAGCTCGTTGATCCCACGCCAACCTGATATCGGCAGATATTAAGGTGGTCCTGCTAACAGACGATAAGAAGTATCTTGATTTCGACATACTTCTTAGGAAGTATGTTTTTTTATGGAGGAACAGTATGAAAAACTATATCTTTACCAGTGAGAGTGTTACCGAAGGACATCCGGACAAGATTTGTGATCAGATTGCCGATCGTATCCTGGATGCCGCTTTAGAGCAGGATCCTTATTCCAATATGGCTGTGGAATGTACGATCAAGGATGATTTTGTGTTGATTTATGGAGAAGCCAATACTCAAGCTGATATTGACTATGAAGCCATTGCCTTAAAAGAAATTCGTCGTATCGGTTATACCGAAGATTACAAGGTGCATGTTGTTGTCAACCAACAGTCTCCGGAAATTCACAATGCGGTCAATCGAGATGAAATCTGTGCCGGTGACCAGGGAATCATGTTTGGATATGCCTGTGATGAAAGTCGCGAATACATGCCGTTGACGATTTATTATGCGCATAAGCTGGCTCGTCAGCTGACAAAGGTTCGCCGTGAAAATCCGATCTTGAAACCAGACGGAAAAACACAGGTTTCGGTTGAATATGAAAATGATGAGATCAAACGTATCGATACGATCGTTGTCTCCACCCAGCATGATGCCAGCGCGACACAGGAAGAAATTCGCGAGTTGATCATGAATGAGGTCATTAAACCAAGTATCAATGAAAAGTTTTTGGACGAAAACACAAAATACTTCATCAATCCAAGCGGAAGCTTTGTCGTAGGTGGTTCTTTTGGGGATTCCGGAACAACAGGCCGTAAGATCGTTTGCGATACCTATGGTGGAAGAGGCCGTATTGGAGGAGGCTGCTTCTCCAGTAAAGACCCGACAAAGGTCGATCGTAGTGCTGCTTATTATTGTCGGTATGTGGCCAAGAGCTTAGTAGCTAATAAACTGGCCAGAAGAGCGGAAGTGCAGGTCAGCTATGCCATCGGTAAGGCAGAACCGATTTCTTTATGCGTTGATACTTTTGGAACCGGCATCATGGATGATGAAAAACTGTTGGATGTGATCAAAACGAATTTTAACTTCGATGTCAACAACATCATCCAGGAACTGGATTTAAGAAAGCCAATCTATCATAAGACAAGTTGTTATGGACATTTTGGAGATCCACAGTTCACTTGGGAAAAAATCAAAAATCTAGTATATTAGGAGCATGGGAACATGCTCTTTTTTTGTGGAGGTGATGTTTTGAGTGTTCTTTTGATAGGTATTGGTGTTGTATTTATATTATGTATTTTATTAAACCATTTGTTGGCGAGACTTCCCATCCCTTCATTGGTAATCTTTTTGGTGTTGGGGATATTGTTTGGTGTAGATGGTTTGTTTCAAATCTCTTTTGACGATTATGCATTATCTGAAACTATTTGTTCTACTTGTCTTATTTTCATTATGTTTTATGGAGGCTTTGGAACCAATATTAAACAGGCAAAGAAAATATTGGCTCCAGCTATTCTATTGTCCAGTGTAGGCGTAGTTTTGATGGCTTTTCTTGTGGGTGGCTTTGTTTATTTTGTATTTGGGCTTCCTCTGTACGCCAGTCTTTTGATGGGTGCTGTGGTGTGTTCGACAGATGCAGCCAGTGTTTTTAATGTGCTGCGTTCTAAAAATCTGGCCTTAAAACAAAATACGGATTCCTTGTTGGAAGTGGAATCTGGTTCGAATGATCCTTTTTCCTACATGCTGACATTGATTCTTTCAGCTTTATGTCTTGGTGAATCGATCCATATTCCATGGATGTTGTTACAACAATTGGGGTTTGGTGTGCTAATTGGAGTTTTGGTGGCCAAAGGTGTTTTGTTCCTGCTTCATCAAATGGATCAGTTGTCTTCGGCAGAACGAACGATCCTTTTGTTTGCAGCTTCTCTATTGTCTTATGCTTTTGCTTATAAGGTAGGAGGAAATGGTTATTTAAGTGTTTACTTATGTGGTATCATCATGGGAAACAGTTATGTGCCTGATAAAAAAGATATGGTTCACTTCTTTGATGTATTGACAGAAAACTGTCAAATGATCATTTTCTTTTTACTGGGATTGTTGGTTACCCCTTCTTCCTTACCAAGTCAGTTTACATATGCTTTCTGGATTTCTTTGTTTATGATTTTGATCGCAAGACCATTGGTGTGTACTTTGTTGTTGAAACCGTTAGGTTTTTCCTGGAATAGAATCGCAGTCATTTCAATGGCCGGGTTACGTGGTGTGGCTTCAATCGTGTTTGCTATTATGGCAGTTACCAAAGGCGTGGAGTATCCGCTAAATTTATTTAACATTGTTTTTATTATCGTGTTGATTTCGTTGATTGTACAAGGTTCCTTGCTTCCTAAATTTACAGAGTGGATGAAAATGAAAGACCCTCAAGGAAATATCTTAAAGACATTTAATGATTACCAGGAGGAAGAAGAAATTCGTTTTATTCAAATTCACATGGATGAAAATCACACATATGTCAATAAGACTATTTCTCAGATCGCATTACCAGAACAGATGTTGGCGGTACTGGTTCTTAAAAAAGAAGAAACGATCATGCCAAATGGGAATACCTTTTTGGAAAAAGGGGATACATTAGTATTGGCGGCACATGCATTCGAAGAAACACAGAATTATCAGATGAAAGAAATTTATATTGATGAGCATCATAAATGGTGTCAAAAGAAGGTTTATCAGCTTCCACAAAATATGCCTTATTTAATTGTCATGATCAAACGACAAAAAGAAATCATTGTACCCAATGGGGATACAATGATTTGTGATGGGGATAAACTTGTGGTGTTAAAGCATGTTTAGTAGTTTACAAATAAGTAAAAATTAATCTTACTCTTTAGAAGAAATACCCTCATCTTTTAAAGAATCGTCACTTTTGGGTGCAAACCATTTGTAGTCGATCCATAAAGCTGGAATTAACAGAATAATCATAGCGATGACTCCATAAAATTGAAAGGATAAAAACTCTGCTCTGTCGATACCGGTATTAAAGATATCACTGGCAATAAATCCAAATAGAAGGGGATTCAGAAATAGAAGCAGCTTCTTGTGTTTCCAATTTCTTTTGATGGAAATATTTTTTATAATCAATAACATTATCAATAAAATAGCAACCAAAAGAATCTTTAGAAAGAAAGCATTGTTTAAAATAAAATTATTATTCATCAATACTCCGCCTTTCCTATTATTTCTATATACATTATAACATTAAATAATGAGGAAATTAGAGAACATGGCAATAAAAAATCGTATCTTGAAGCGATACGATTTAATAATTAGTAAGATCATCCGGGAAATCAACTTGATCCAGTGAATTAAAATCACTGATTTGACAATGAATCGTAAAATCAATATCTGATGAATCCGATACAATGCTTTGTTGTCCGGCGATACGCAAAGTAAACTCTTGAAGAATGTCATCTTCTATGACAGCTTCTAAAGTGGCTTCTTTTAACGTAACAGTTCCGTAAGAGTCTAACAGAGTTGAAATCATTTGTGAATTTAAAGTGTAGGAATATGTATTTCCGGAGCGACTGCTGGATTCCATAAAAGAAGCTAATTCTTCATCGCTAAAGTTCATAAAAGGATCTTTTACGGAAATCTTTTGATGGGTATCAAGACCTAAATTAGAAGCCACACTTTGTGAAGTAGTACCCATAGAATTTAGATACGTCTTTCCATCACGGATGTAGAAACAAAGAAAATCATTCTGGCGGTTTCCACCGGATTCGAGATCAACACGCAAAGCTAATTGTAAATCATCGACTTGGCGATATTGCATGTGTAAATCAATGACCGAATTTTCAATGCTTGCCATTTCAATGCTTCCTTCAATCGTACCTGATTCTGTATCTAAGGTGTTGTGAAATGCGGAAAAAAAGGCAAGGATATCTTCATTGTTCTTTGATTGACATCCTGTTAGGGCAAGACAAAGACAGAATGTCATAAATAGTGCTATAATCTTTTTCATAGAAGTTTCCTCCTGTTGACAGTATTGTATATATTTTCAGGAGTGAAGTCAAAAGAGGAGTTCTTATATGATTTTGGTTTATTTTAAAGAAGGTTCACAACAAAAAGAAATCGTAGAAAATGTATTAAGCGATCTGCAGGAAGAATTTAAAGAAGTAGGGGATAATCATTTAGATTTGGTGATATCTAAAGTATTTTCCAGTGAAGAAAAACCGGTTAGTAATAAGCTTTATGAAGATTTCTTGTTTCTAGATACGATGAGACAAGATAAAATTCAGCTTTTTGCCAAGCTGTTGAAAGAAAAAGGGATTCGCCTTGGGCGTGTTGCAGTACGCACGGAAAATAATATTTCCTGGAAACTGAAAGATTTGATGGATGAAGTGGAAGAAGAATTTCAATATTTCTTATTGCGTGATAAGCTGTTTGAAATTGTGACCCATCCGGATAAAGAAAGACTAGATACGGATCCTGAATATTTAAAACAGATGTCTTTGGTGTATGCTATGTTAGAAGATTCAAATACGAAAATAGATGATCTAAAAGCAGCTTATATATTATTAACGAAAACGGAAGGAACAAGCATGTAATGAAATGCTTGTTCTTTTTTTGTAAAAATCCAGAATATTTTTTAAAAAAGTACTTGCGCATTAAAAAAACTCATGATAATATATGTGAGCACTTGCCAAAGAGGCAAGTTTAACATACATGGCGCGTTGGAGAAACGGTTAACTCACATGCCTTTCACGCATGCATTCACGGGTTCGAATCCCGTACGCGTCACCATATGATAAGCAAGTCCTGAAAAGGACTTTTTTTGTTTATTCTCTAAAATAAAAAGAAATCAGCATGAACTGATTTCTGTTATAAGGTATGGATTAATGAGGAAAGAGAATGCAGGGAGAAATGATGATAGTGTTCCATTTTCTCTGTTGCGATTTGTTTGTAGATGAGCTCTTTTCGCTTTTCATAGAGCATATTGGCCCAATAGCCCCATAAGATGTCAGCCATAGCTTCAAACAAGCAGACTTTCGTATTTGATATCGGTAAATGATAGGCTTCATAAAATTGGCTTCTTGCCTCTGGATCCATGATCTGGTTTTCACTAAAGAAACTGGCAATATCAAAACGTCGGTCGTTCATGGCACCATATTCCCAATCAATCAAGTATTCTCTTTGTGGACTAAAAAGGATATTGCCTTGTACGACATCATTATGACAAAGTGTATCCGGTGTATAGATTTCTTTGACGGCATTTAAGATTTTTTCTTCTTGATCAAAATGGATAATAGGGGATTTAATAGCATTCTTATATTGTTCCAGTTTAAAAAAAGGATCAAAGGAAAAAGAAACCTGTACATTTTTTGTATGTAGCTTTTTCAATAATAAAGCGGCTTTGGCATACTTTTTTGGATCAGCACTTTCATGAAACTCGGATACGTTAGGAACATAACTGGTAATCTTTATGCCGTTAATCGTATCAAAATAAAGAGTTTCTACATCGAGATCTTTTACATGCAGGAGGACTTCCTTTTCTTTTTCAAATTGAAGATGGAGGGCGGAGTGCTCACTTTTAGGGGCGCGAACAATATATTTTTTTTGATCAACACACAGCAGATAATTATGATTGCTGATGCCTTTATCTAACTTTGTAAGGGAATATTGTGTGGTTTGAAATACATTTTGTATGGTCTGATCGATGATTTGCATATGTACATTGTACTCAAATTTCATTTATATGCAAAACGTGATAAAATAGAACCAATCAATAAGGAGATATGACTATGGAAAACAAGCAAATTCCACCTGTGATCCCGACCGCAGAACCAAAAGAAGAAAGAAAACCGCATCCGCAGGTTCCAAAATCGAAAAAAAGTGAAGTAAATCCACCAGAAAGCCATGCGTCTATGGATTTCAAGACGGTATTGGCCATCGTATTTGGTGCAGGTTCTATGGCTTTAACAATTTTATCGCCATTTACATTTTTCTTTAATATTTTGGCAATCATTGCCGGCGCAGTAGCTGTTGTTTTGGCGCTGTTGTCCTTTGATATCACAAAAGTAAAGATACTAGCGATGATCGTTTCCATCGTAGGATTGGCGATTTCCATTGTGATTGCCGGGTTCTTATTGTTTAGTGCAGCCAGGCTTTCCTGGAGCGTTCAGAACGCTTTCAACAATAGTTATAATTATGACTATAACTATGGTGATAGCTTCTGGGATGATGACGATGATTTCTGGGATTAGAAAAAACAGGAAAAAATTTAGAAAAAGAGCGAAAAGTCCTTGCACTTTTTGCTCTTTTTTTATAATATAAGTAAGCATGCGTGGCAGAGTGCGCAACCACTCGTCGGACCACTGCATAAGAACAAACTATTTAGGAGGTATTGTCTTATGAGCAAAAAGAAAGTTGCTAAGGTTTGTAAGTTGCAATTCCCTGCTGGCGGAGCTAAACCGGGTCCTGCTTTGGCAAGTGCCGGTATCAACATGCCACAGTTCTGTACAGCATTCAACGATGCAACAAAAGACCGTAAAGGGGACTTGGTACCAGTTGTGATCACTGCGTACGAAGACAAGAGTTTTGATTTCATTTTGAAAACGACCCCTGCTGCCGTTATGTTGAAAAAAGCAGCAAACATTCAAAAAGCCAGCGGTGACCAGAAACAGGTAGCTGGAACGATCACAGTAGATCAGTTAAAAGAAATTGCTGAATACAAGATGCCAGATTTGAACGCTAACGATGTAGAAGCCGCTATGCGTATCGTTGCCGGTACAGCTCGCAACATGGGTATCAAAATCGAAGGATTTGAATAGGAGGTTTATCAATTATGGCAAAAGTAAGTAAACGCTATGCTGAAGTCAGCAAATTGGTAGATCGTAACAAAACGTATCCTATCGAAGAAGCTGTTGCTTTGGCAAAACAGACTGGAAAATGTGGATTTGACGCAAGTGTGGAAGTAAACTTCCGCTTAAATGTAGATCCTCGTCATGCGGATCAGCAGATTCGTGGTGCTATGGTTCTGCCTAACGGAACCGGTAAAACACAGAAGGTATGTGTTGTAGCACAGGGGGACAAGGAAAAAGAAGCTCAGGAAGCCGGAGCTGATTTTGTAGGTGGTGCTGATATCATCGAAAAGATCCAGAAAGGTTGGATGGATTTTGATGTATTGATCGCTACACCAGACATGATGGGTCAGTTAGGACGTTTAGGTCGTGTATTGGGGCCTAAAGGTTTAATGCCTAACCCTAAGACAGGTACGGTAACAATGGATGTTGCCAAAGCCGTGGACGAAGTTAAAAAAGGTAAAGTAACATATCGTGTAGATAAAGAAGGAAACATCAATGTTATGATTGGAAAAGTAAGCTTTGAAGATGATAAACTGATTGAAAATTTCCGTGCAATCTACAACACGATCGCCAAAGCTCGTCCAACAACTGTAAAAGGAACTTACATGAAAAACTTAGTTCTTTCTACAACAATGGGTCCTGGTATCCGTGTTACAATCGAAAGATAATTGACAAAAATACCAGAATCAGTAAAATTTAGATTGTTATCAATATTCCAAAGACAGTAACTGTTCATTGAACTTAATTTGTTACCGAGGGTTGATGCTAGTAGTTTTTGAAATGCATTCCATTGACCCGCGTCTTGTATGCGGGTTTTCTTTTGGATATTGTTACAATAAATAGAAAGAGGTGGAACGAATGAATCAACAAATCCTTGCTCAAAAGGAAGCCAACGTTAACGCCTTAGCTGACAAGATGAAGGATGCCAGCTCCATCGTATTGGTTGAATACCGTGGATTGACTGTTGCGGAAATCAATGAATTGCGTAGAGATCTTCGTAAAGAAGAAGTAGATTTCAAAGTCTATAAAAACGCAATTGCTCGTCGTGCATCTGAAAAATTAGGTTACGATGATTTCGCAAAAGACTTGATCGGACCAAACGCTTTAGCTTTTGGTAAAGATCCAGTGGCTCCTGCTCGTGTATTGGCTAAATTTGCCAAAGAACACGAAGCACTTGTATTAAAGACAGGTATCGTTGATGGCGACATGGTCGACACAGATACGATCAAAAAATTGTCTGCATTACCGAACAAAGAAGGTATGTTGGCTAAGTTCGCTTCTTGCCTGAATGCACCATTGATCAAGTTCGCTATGACTGTTAAGGCTGTAGCTGAAGCTAAAGAAAATGGTACATTTGAAGTAAAAGAGGTAGAAGCAAAAGAAGAAGCCGCTCCTGCACAGGCAGAAGAGGCAACAGAGGCTGCTGTAGAAGCTGCCCCAGCTGAATAACATAGGAGGAAAAAGAAAATGGCTAAATTAACTCAGGAAGATATTCTTGCTTACTTAGAAGAAGCTACAATTTTAGAACTGAATGACTTAGTAAGCGCAATCGAAGAAAAATTCGGTGTCGTTGCAGCTGCTGCTGTAGCTGCTGCTCCGGTTGAAGAAGCAGCTGCTGCTGGACCAAGCGAAGTAACTGTAACTTTGACAGATGTAGGTGGAACTAAAGTTGCTGTAATCAAAGCAGTACGTGAAATCACTGGTTTAGGATTAGTAGATGCTAAGAAACTGGTTGATGGTGCTCCAGCTGCTATTAAAGAAAACGTTAGCCCAGAAGAAGCAGAACAGATCAAAGAAAAATTGGTTGCTGCTGGTGCTACTGTTGAAGTTAAGTAATTTAACGAAGACAAAACATGTAAGAAAAAGCCTTTATCTAAAGCAGATAAGGGCTTTTCTTTTTGAATCGTGATACTGGTTTGATACTAAAAATTTTTAATTTTCTTGTCTTCTTCCAGACATTGGATATGAAATATTCATAAATAAAATTTATGACACACTAATTTATATGTATTGGTGTTTTTTTAATAATACGATTACAATAAGGAACGAATTAGTTATTTGGATACACTTGCCTTGTTACTTCGATCAAATGCTGCATGGCAGGTGTCATCTGCTTATACTGATTCCAGATCAAGTAAATTTGGATTGCTTGAAACTCTGTCACCGGAATCGATACATATTCTTGATCGTCCGGTAAAGTATGTTCAAAAAGAAGAGTAGCGGCAATTTTGTTGGTCACCAGTTGTTTGATAATAGAAATCTGGTTGGTTGTTAAGATGATATTGGGATCGATCTTATAGTGCATGCATTGGCTGATGGTTGCAGTAGTCAGAAAGGATTCCTCGGACAACATGACCAAAGGCTGCTCCTTGATTTCTTGTATCGATAACATATTCTTTTTGGACAAAGGATGTTCCTTATGAACAAACAGGCAAACTCTGGTATCTGCAATTTTATAGGAACCTAATGTAGAAGGTATGGGAGCATTTGAGGAAATGATGGCTAAATCCAGTTTTCCATCAATGATTTTTTGTCGGTTCAACATGCTTCCATTTTCCACAAGAATCGTTTGAATCTGTGGATATTGTTGATATAAAGCTTGCGCAATCAATGGAAAATATAAGGTGGAACTGGCTGGGGACAGGCCAAATTGCACCGCTTGATGCGTATGGCCTAAAAACTTCATTCGATTGGAAAAGGCATCTGCCTGTTCCAGTAATAGATTGGCTTCATTTAAAAAATCTTGTCCTTGCTTAGTTAAGACCAGACCTTTGTTCTGGCGCAGAAATAAAGTGATGCCAAATTCCTGCTCCAAGTCATGAATCACATGTGTTAATGTGGGTTGGGAAATGTGCAGAGCCTTGGCTGCTCGTGTTAAATTGTTGTATTTACAGATGGTTTTAAAATAGTGTAATTGAACCAAAGTCATAAAAAGCCTCTTTTCGATTTGAAATCATTATAACAGAACCTTTTAAAGTAGAGTAGAAAGGAACGGGAATATGAAACGATTATATCATTATTTACGCGCCTATCCGTTGATCACGATCTTAGCGCCTTTGTTCAAGATGTTAGAAGCAACCTTTGAACTGTTTGTTCCGTTAGTTGTTGCCCAGATGATCGATGTGGGGATTGCCCAAAAGGATGTGATTTTTTTATGGAAGATGACAGCATTGCTGATTTTATTAGGAATCATCGGCTTTGCCTTTTCTTTAACGGCACAATACTTTGCCGCTAAATCGGCAGTCAGCTTAGGCCAGTCCATGCGTAAAGATTTGTTTGCTCATATCAACACATTTTCGTTCCAGGAAATCGACCGTATCGGTACATCGACCTTGATCAACCGAATGACCAATGATATCAATCTGGTACAAAATGGTTTGAATATGTTTTTGCGCCTATTTTTACGTTCTCCTTTTGTCGTATTGGGAGCTATGGTCATGGCTTTCAGTGTGAATGTAAAGGCGGCTTTGATCTTTGCGGTTGTTATTCCGGCTTTAATGATCGTTGTATTTGCGATTTTGTTGATAACAATGCCTCTATATAAAAAGGTACAACAAACATTAGATCGAGTATTGTTGAAGACAAGAGAGAATTTAACCGGTATTCGTGTAGTACGAGCCTTTGCCAGAGAAGACAAAGAAAAACAACAGTTTCATCAGGAAACGGATACACTGTATCAAAAACAAATCTTTGTCGGCAAGATTTCCGCTTTATTAAATCCTTTAACGTATATGATCGTTAATCTGGGTGTTATTGCCATTTTATATTTTGGTGGTCTGCAGGTAAATGCAGGAGAATTGACACAGGGAGAGGTCATTGCCTTGATCAACTATATGTTCCAAATTTTGACAGAGCTGGTAAAGCTGGCCAATCTGATCATTCTTTTATCCAGAGCTTTTGCGAGTCTGGGACGTGTAAATGCGATATTTGAAGTCCCTTCTTTTTTAGAAGAAGGAAACAAAAGACAATGGGATTTAAATCTTTCAAAAGACGTTCCGGCTATTTCCTTTGACCATGTCAGCTTTCAGTATGCGAAATCAGGTAAAGAAGTGCTGCAGGATATCAGCTTTCAAGTACAGCAGGGAGAAACGATTGGGATTATCGGGGCAACCGGATCCGGAAAATCTACACTGGCTCAACTTTTGTGTCGCTTTTATGATCATACAAAAGGAAAAATTTATTTGTTTGGAAAAGAAATTGAGACACTTTCGCCTTTTTCTCTTCGTGAACATATTGGATATGTCGAACAAAAGGCAACCTTATTTTCCGGAACATTAAGAAAGAATATGCAGCTAAAAAAGAAAGATGCTACAGATGAAGAGATATGGAAGGCTTTAGATATCGCACAGGCCAGAGAGTTTGTCGAGGAAAAGAAAGAAGGATTAAATCTGGAAATTCTACAAAAGGGAAGTAATCTTTCCGGTGGGCAAAGACAACGATTGAGTATTGCCCGGGCTCTGGTTGGAAATCCGAAAATTCTGATTTTGGACGACAGTGCTTCAGCGCTTGACTTTGCGACAGATGCCAAACTGCGCCATGCGATTCGTACACATACGAAAAATCAAACAGTTTTGATCATTTCGCAACGTGTATCTGCTATTTATGATGCCGATCACATTCTGGTCATGGAGGATGGAAGGCTTGCAGGCTATGGAAGACATGAAGATTTAATGCGAGATAATTTAATCTATCAGGAAATCTGTGCTTCCCAGTCCTTTGGAAAGGAGGTGGCTTCGAATGCGTGAAAATAAAGAAACACTACAAAGAATCTTAACCTACTTAAGGCCCTATCGCGGATGGATATGTTTGTCGTTTCTTCTTTCGACTTTGGTTGTAGGCTTTACACTTTACGTTCCCATTATGACGGGGAAAGCGGTAGATAAGATCGTTAAAGCCGGACAGGTCGATTTTTCAGGCTTGATGGTCATCCTGTTTGGAATTTTCTTATCGATTTGTGTGACTTCTATGGCACAATGGCTGATGAACCACATCAATAATAAGATCACTTATCGCGTGGTCAAAGATTTACGAGTGCAGGCCTTTGATCATTTACAGGTATTACCGCTATCCTTTGTGGATCAGCACGCTTTCGGAGATTTGATCAGCCGCATCATAACGGACATAGATCAGTTTTCAGATGGCTTGTTGCTTGGATTTACTCAGCTATTTTCCGGTGTATTGACCATTGCAGGTACAATTGTATTCATGGCCAGCTTAAATCTCTGGATCACGATGATTGTCGTGCTGTTAAGCCCGCTTTCATTTTTACTGGCAAATTTTATTGCGAAAAAATCGTATCAGATGTTTACGTATCAGTCACAAACCAGAGGGCAGTTAACGGCTTTTACCAATGAAATGCTGGAGGGAATCAAAGTGGTGCACGCCTTTAATCATCAGAACGAAGCACAAAAAGACTTTGATCAGATCAATGAAGAATTATCGACCTATTCTCTAAAGGCTACCTTTTATTCTTCTATTACCAATCCGGCAACTCGTTTAATGTATTCATCGATCTATGCCGGTGTGGCGATTGCGGGAAGTTTGGCTTGCACGGCTTCTATGATCAGCGTAGGGCAGCTGTCCAGCTTTTTAAGCTATACCAATCAATACACCAAGCCGTTTAATGAGATTACCGGTGTAATTACTGAGTTTCAAAACTCGATCGCATCGGCGGCTCGTGTCTTTGCCCTTATTGATGAACCGGCAGAAATTCCCGACAAAAAAGAAGCGCTGAATTTAACAAATCCAAAAGGAGAGGTTATGCTGAAACATGTGGATTTTTCGTATAGTCCAAATAAATCATTGATTCAGGATTTGAACGTTTCGGTTAGACCGGGCCAGCGTATTGCCATTGTCGGACCTACCGGATGTGGAAAAACAACACTGATCAATCTTCTTATGCGCTTTTACGATGTGCAAAAAGGAGCTATCTGGTTTGATGGACATGACATTCGTGAAATTACGCGTCATTCTTTGCGTACGAGTTATGGTATGGTCTTACAGGATACATGGTTAAAAGCGGCAACGGTCAAAGAGAATATCGCCTATGGGAAGCCGGATGCCACAGATGAAGAAATCATAGAGGCAGCTAAAAAAGCGTATGCGCATAATTTTATTTTACAGATGCCAGAGGGCTATGACACGATTCTGGCCGAAGGAGGAGGCAATCTTTCGCAGGGACAAAAACAATTATTGTGCATTGCGCGAATTTTATTGTGTTCGCCATCGGTCTTGATCTTAGACGAAGCTACTTCTTCGATCGATACCATGACCGAATTACGTGTACAAAAAGCTTTTGAAACGCTGATGAAAGGAAGAACAAGTTTTATTGTGGCCCATCGATTATCCACTATTCAAAATGCCGATCGAATCCTGGTGATGAAAGAAGGAAAGATCGTAGAACAGGGAAAACATCAGGATCTATTATCACAAAAAGGATTCTATTATCAGCTCTACAACAGCCAGTTTTCATCGTCTGTGAATGGATAGAAATCGTAGAGTTTGGTACAATAAGTGCATGATTGAAATTTGTAATGTGAGCAAAATTTATGATAATGGCGTGGTTGCCCTGCGTGATGTTTCCATGCAGATTCCTGAAAAACAAAGAACTGTCTTTTTTGGACCAAGCGGCTGTGGAAAGACAACGCTATTAAGAATGATTGCCGGCTTAGAAAGTATTACAAGCGGAAATATCATCATGCCAACATCCTGGAAGATATCGTTCATGTTTCAAAATGATCGATTGTTGGATGCACTTTCTGTCAAAGATAATATTGCGTATGGCATCGATCAAAGAACCATCTCTAAAAGTGACTTGGCAAGAAAGGTAGAGGATACCGCCAGGCTTGTAGGTGTGGCTTCTGTTTTTGAACAAAAGTGTAAGACACTCTCCGGTGGACAAAGGCAGCGTATCTCTCTGGCAAGATCTTTGATCAAAGAACCGGATTTGTTGTTGATTGATGAAGGTTTAAATTCGTTGGATCAAAGTTCGAAATATGAATTGATCGATGTCTTGATCAAACTGCAGGAAACAAAACAATTTACCTTATTATATGTGACGCATGATGCCCAAGAAGCCAAGAAGGTGGGTCAAAACTTTATAGAATTTAAAAAGGAAGGGGATTAATTATCCTCTTCCTTTAGTATTTTGGCGACGGCATTAAAGATACCATTTTCATAGGTGCTGGTTGTGGACCAGTTGGCAAAACTTTTGACATAATCTGTTGCACTTCCCATTGCCACTCCGATATCTGCCTTTTCCAACATGCCAATATCATTGGTGCTGTCTCCGATACAGATCGTATCCTTCCATGTCATGTTGTTTTTATTTAATACCAGCTCTATTCCCTTGGATTTATCATTATCGGCATTAAAGATATCAAAACAGAAGCCGTCGGTTTTAACGTTGATCAAATCCGAACGAAGATTTGGGTGTTCCTTCATAAAAGCATCCAAACTTGTTTTATCCTTTGTCATGATCACGGCATTAAAGACACGGTGACGTTTATGGAAAGTCTCTGTTTGATCGTAAAATAAAGAATCCAATACATTACAATATTTACAGAAATAGTACATCGGATAAAAATCGTTGTAGATATATGTCGCATCACCGAAATGAAACATCAATCCGAATTTATGATCCTTACAAAGCTGTACCAGTTCTTCTACGGTTTCTTTTTCAATAGGGTAGGCGCCGATCTCATTGAAATCTTTATCAAGAATATAGCTTCCGTTGATCAGCACATAATCATCAAACTGCACTCGTTCCAAGATCAACTTCATTTGGTTTAAAGGTCTTCCGGTAGCGGCACATACCTTATATCCTTTATCTTTTAACATCTGGATCGCATCCAGTGCACTATCTTGTATGATATCATTTTCTGTCTGATACAAAGTTCCGTCCATATCAAGAAAGACAATTTTGTGTTTCATGTTCATTCCTCTTTTCTGTCCTCAGTACTTATTATAATAAAAAAGTAGAAAAATTTGGATGATGTTTTGTCTTTTTAAACGATAAAATTATTTTGTGGCTAAAAATAAAAATGAGTATAATAAAAGAAAAGGAGAAGGAAAATGAGGGTTTGTAAGTCTTGTAATATACGTTATGAAAATGGTAAATATTGTGCAAAATGCGGTCGGGAATTAGAATAAGAGAATCCAGAAAACAATGGGAATCCCAAGCCTAAGAAGATACTGATTCTCTTGTTGGTCGTTTTGATCCTGGGGGTACTGACAACAGGAAGTTATTTTTTCTTCTTTGCGAAAACAGATGTGTCCTTGATGAATGAAAAGGATTGTACGGTAACTTTTTCTGGTACTAATGGTAAAGGAAAAGCGAATGTAGCTTGTATGATGGACCAGGGGAATTATAATGATTTTTTCACAACGGTCAAATATACAGTAAAGCCCAATGAAAATTTAAAGAATGGACAAACAGTTTATGTAGAAGCAAGATATGATGAAGAGTCAGCTAGACATTATCGGATTCATCCCGTAAATACTTCGTTTAAAACAGAGGTAGAAGGATTGGAAGAACCGGTGGAAAAATCAGTTCAAGAAGATACAACATTACAGTTTTCAAATTTGGAATCCGTCAAACAAATGATCGATTTTTTAAAGGAGTAGGGCCTTCCTATATCCGATGTCTTTTATTATGATCAGGCAACTATAGTCGATGAAGAGCTGGAGCAGGTTGTTGATAAAGCTTATTTTGAAGATCAAACCATTGCGGGCAAGTCTTCCAAAGCCAATGCCCATTTAAGTGGAGGTACGATTGAAATCTGTACATCAAAACAAGCAGCCTATGATCGCTTAAATAAAGTCAACAGTATCGATCATCATCAATATATGTATAATTATGTATTTGGTAAAGTCTATGTTCGTTTGGATAAAGCTTTGTCTTTAGAACAAGTGCAGGCTTATGAAGCCGTTTTTGATCAGATGAATAATAGGCAGACAGGAAGTGCCAAAGCAATGAGGGATGCGAATTTTTAGTACAGAAAATTCATTTATAAGTAGGCTTTTAGAGAAGATAAAATATTTTGGGCACTAAAATTTGGCGTTTTCAATGAAAAAAATAAAAAAGTATTTGACATTGAAGTTTAAAAAATGTAATCTATTCGTGCATGCGTAAATGAGGGATTCGAAAGAATCCCATATAAAACGGATGAAAAAGACACACCCGGAAACGTGTGTTAAGAAGTTTTTGAAAGGAGGGTACTTATGCCTACCATCAACCAGTTGATTCGTAAAGGTCGTAAGGCCAGTCAGAACGTTTCAAAGTCACCAGCTTTGAACCGTGGGTACAACTCACTGAAGTCAAGACCAACTAACTTGTCAAGCCCACAGAAACGTGGAGTATGTACACGTGTTGGTACCATGACACCAAAGAAACCAAACTCAGCACTTCGTAAATATGCCCGTGTTCGTTTGAGCAACGGAATGGAAGTTACAGCTTACATTCCAGGTATCGGACACAACTTGCAGGAGCACAGTGTTGTATTGATTCGTGGTGGTCGTGTTAAGGACTTACCAGGTGTTCGTTACCACATCGTTCGTGGAACATTAGACTGTGCCGGTGTAAATGACCGTAAACAATCTCGTTCTTTATATGGAACTAAGAAACCGAAGAAGTAGTCAATCGTGAAAGGAGGAAATTAAATGCCTAGAAAAGGACACATTGCCAAACGTGATGTATTAGTGGACCCTATGTATAACTCCAAATTGGTCACTCGTCTGATCAATAAAATCATGATTGATGGTAAAAGAGGGGTTGCACAGACAATTCTGTACAACGCGTTTGAAATCGTTGAAGTAAAAACAGGAAAACAGCCAATGGAAGTTTTCGAACAAGCATTGGAAAACGTTATGCCTCAGTTAGAGCTGAAGGTTAGACGTGTTGGTGGTGCCAACTATCAGGTACCGGTAGAAGTAAGTGACGAACGTCGTTTGACATTAGGTCTGCGCTGGATCGTTAACTATGCACGTTTAAGAAATGAAAAAACTATGGAACAGCGTTTAGCTGCAGAAATCATTGATGCATCTAACGGAACGGGTGCCAGCGTTAAGAAACGTGAAGACACTCATAAAATGGCGGAAGCAAATAAAGCCTTTGCTCACTACCGCTGGTAAGAAAGGAGAAAAGTTTAGTTTATGCCTAGAGAATATAGTCTGGAAAATACTCGTAACATTGGTATCATGGCGCACATCGATGCCGGTAAAACGACAACAACTGAACGTATCCTTTATTACTCTGGTGTTAACCATAAAATTGGGGAAACACATGAAGGTGCCAGTACAATGGACTGGATGGAACAGGAACAGGAACGTGGTATCACGATCACTTCTGCTGCCACAACTTGTCACTGGAAAAAATTAGATGGAACCGGACCGGAATGCCGTATCAATATCATCGATACACCAGGTCACGTTGACTTCACCGTAGAAGTTGAACGTTCTTTGCGTGTATTGGATGGTGCCGTAACCGTTCTGGATGCCAAAGCCGGCGTTGAACCGCAGACAGAAACTGTATGGCGTCAGGCGACGACATATGGTGTACCTCGTATCGTATTTGTCAACAAAATGGATGCGACAGGTGCAGACTTCATCATGTCCTGTAACACGATCATTGATCGTTTAGGAGCTAAGTCCTGCCCAATTCAGTTGCCAATCGGTGCTGAAAGTGACTTTGAAGGTATTATCGATATCATCGAACGTAAAGCTTATACATTCAGTGGTGACTATGGACGTATTATTACGGAAGTTGCCATTCCTGAAGAAAGCCAGGATTTAGTCGAAGAATACCGTGCTAAATTATTGGAATACTTAGCCGATTATGATGAAGATTTCATGATGATGGTTCTGGAAGGTGAAGAACCTGAAATCAGTGAAATCAAACGTGTATTGCGTATTGCCGTATGTGCCGGTGATTTCTTCCCGGTATTGTGTGGTTCCGCATACAAAAACAAAGGTGTTCAGCAGGTCCTGGATGCAGTTGTTGATTATCTGCCTAGCCCATTAGATGTACCGGCTATCAAAGGTACAACTTTGGACGGTGAAGAAGATGAACGTCATCCAAGTGATGATGAACCATTCTCTGCATTGGCATTTAAGATCGCAACAGACCCATTTGTAGGAAAATTAAGCTTCTTCCGTGTGTACTCCGGTAGTGCAACTGCAGGAAGCTATGTATTGAACTCTACAAAGGATAAGAAGGAACGTTTCGGACGTATCGTACAGATGCACGCCAACCATCGTAAAGAAATCGATCAGGTTTGGGCCGGAGATATCGCTGCTGCCGTAGGTCTAAAGATTACGACAACAGGGGATACGCTGTGTGATGAAAAACATCCGATCATTCTGGAATCTATGGAATTCCCTGAACCAGTTATCGAATTGTCTTTGGAACCAAAAACAAAAGCCGATCAGGATAAAATGGGCTTGGCTTTAAGTAAATTGGCTGAAGAAGACCCTACTTTCAAAACATATACAAACGAAGAAACGGGACAGACGATCATTGCCGGTGTTGGTGAACTTCATCTGGATATCATCGTTGACCGTCTGCGTCGTGAATTTAAGGTAGAAGCCAACGTAGGACAGCCTCAGGTTGCCTACCGTGAAACAATTCGTGCCACTGCTGACTGTGAAGGTAAATACATTCGTCAGTCTGGTGGTCGTGGACAATACGGTCATGTATGGATCAAATTCGAACCAAATGAAGAAGGTAAAGGATTTGAATTCGTGGATGCGATCGTTGGTGGTTCCGTACCGAGAGAGTACATCAAACCAACAGAAGAAGGTCTGAAGGATGCCTTAAATAATGGTATGATCGCCGGTTATCCGGTTATCGATATTAAAGCTACACTGTTCGATGGTTCTTACCATGATGTCGATTCCAGTGAAATGGCCTATAAGATTGCCGCCAGTATGGCACTTCGTGAAGCTGCCAAAAAGTGTAATCCGGTATTGTTGGAGCCAATCATGTTTGTTGAGGTAACAGCACCGGCTGAATACTTAGGTAGCGTTATGGGTGACGTTTCCAGTCGTCGTGGTTCTATCACAGAACAGGAAGAGCGCGGAAATGCCGTAATCGTACGTGCTCACATTCCATTGTCAGAAATGTTTGGTTACGTAACTGACTTGCGTAGCTTTACACAGGGACGTGGAACTTACTCCATGAAATTTGATCACTACTCTGAAGTTCCTAAGAGCATTGCAGAGAAGATCATTAAAGAGAATTCAAGCGAAAACTAGTTGCTTTTCGCTTGGTTCTAAAGTACAATGTTTTTGCATGAATTTTAATTTTTAATTAGGAGGAAAACTAAAATGGCAAAGGAAAAATTTGACAGAAGTAAAACCCATGTTAATATTGGTACAATCGGTCACGTTGACCATGGTAAAACAACATTAACAGCTGCTATTACGAACGTATTGGCTCAGAAAGGTCAGGCCAAAGCAACTGCTTACGATCAGATCGACGGTGCTCCAGAAGAAAAAGAACGTGGAATCACAATCAACACAGCTCACGTTGAATACGAAACTGACAAACGTCACTATGCACATGTTGACTGTCCAGGCCATGCCGACTACGTTAAGAACATGATCACTGGTGCTGCTCAGATGGATGGTGCTATCCTTGTAGTAGCTGCATCTGATGGTCCTATGCCTCAGACTCGTGAGCACATCTTATTAGCTCACCAGGTAGGTGTAAAATACATCGTTGTATTCTTGAACAAATGCGACATGGTTGATGATGAAGAATTGATCGACCTTGTTGAAATGGAAGTTCGTGAATTGTTAAGTGAATATGGATTCGACGGAGACAACACTCCAATTATTCGCGGTTCTGCATTAAAAGCATTGGAAGGCGATGAAAAATACGTTGGTGCTATCAACGAATTGATGGATGCTGTTGACAGCTGGGTTCCAGATCCTGAACGTGACATCGATAAACCATTCTTGATGGCTGTAGAAGACGTTATGACTATTTCTGGTCGTGGTACTGTTGCTACAGGACGTGTTGAACGTGGACAGGCTCACTTGAACGACGAAGTTGAAATCGTTGGTATCAAAGAAACTCGTAAGACAGTATTAACTGGTTTGGAAATGTTCCACAAACAGTTGGACGTTGCTCAGGCTGGTGACAACATCGGTGCTTTGCTTCGTGGTATCGCACGTGATGAAATTCAGCGTGGACAGGTTTTAGCTAAACCAGGAAGTGTACATCCACACACTACTTTCAAGGCTCAGGTTTACGTATTGACTAAAGAAGAAGGTGGACGTCATACTCCATTCGTTTCTAACTACCGTCCTCAGTTCTACTTCCGTACAACTGACGTAACTGGTGTTATCACTCTTCCAGAAGGAACTGATATGGTAATGCCTGGTGACAACGTTGAAATGACAGTAGAATTGATTCACCCAATCGCTATTGAAAATGGTACTACATTCTCGATTCGTGAAGGTGGACACACTGTTGGTGCCGGAAACGTTACTGAAATTATCGAGTAATTTCGATTAAACAATGATTTTAAACCGCTGGAAACAGCGGTTTTTTTAATAAGAGAGGGAACTTGTATGGATTTAGAGAAATGTAAAGCGCTGGTACAGGTCATTGATACGAAAAGTCTATCCAAAGCAGCTAAAAAGCTGGGTTATACTCCCAGCGGTCTTTCTAGAATGATTTCCAGTTTAGAAAAAGAGATGGGATTTATTCTGCTGCGACGAAATCATGATGGCATGTTTCCAACCAATGAATGCCTTCATCTTTTAAGCGGTATACGAGAGCTTTTATATCAAGATCAACTGTTGGAACAAAAAGTATCTGACATCAATGAATTATATGTTGGTGAAATCGAAATTGGTGTTTCACATCGTTATTATTATGATACATTTGCCCTGGCTATGAAGAATTTCAGTAAGGTTTATCCAGATGTCGATTTAAAGATACGTCATGGATATAGTTCTTATCTGGTGCAGGAGCTGAAACAACATCGATTGGATCTATGTATTGTATCCAAACGTGAATTGGGAGATTTTCAATGGATACCGATTACAAAAGATGAGATGTTGGCATGGATTCCCAAGAATCATAAATTAGCAAGTGAAGACAAAATATCGGTCAAGGAATTTGAAAAAGAAAATGTGATCTTTACCTATCCCGGAGAAGATACGGATAATCAACGAGTTTTTCAGAAATACAAAATATATCCACATCGTCAGTTTTCTACTTTGGAGCCCTATGCCAGCTTTGCGATGGTCAAACAGGGGTTGGGAATATCTATGGATAATCGTTTATCAGCCTGGGGTATGGAAGAAGGAATATTATATAAGTCTCTAGACCCTCAAGAATATATAGAAATCGGTATTGCGCTGCAGTCCAACCCTTCCCCGGCGGTACAGGAATTCATGAAATATTTATTGCCACTATTAAAAAAATAAAGTAAATTCTCTTTAAAAAACTGTAGGAATATTGTATATATATTGCGAAAAAGTCAAACCCTCTTTGACAATTACGCAAAAATATGTGATTATATATGTACTTGTTTACTTTGGGAAAGGAGTTGTAAATAGTGGATAATTCTCAAAAGAAAATCAAGTGGTACATGTTGTCGTTCATGTGCTTCTCCACATTATGGGGATTTGGTAACGTAGTTAACGGTTTCATGTACTTCAACGGGATCCAGGTTATCTTCTCATGGATCTGGATGTTCGCTTTGTTCTTCTTACCTTATGCATTGATGGTAGGAGAATTAGGATCAGCATTTAAAGATCTAGGTGGAGGCGTTACCTCTTGGGTTCAGGAAACAGCTGGTTCTAAAGTAGGTTATTATGCAGGTTGGACGTATTGGGCATGTCACGTAACGTACATTGCTTCCAAGGGGTCCGGTGGTTTAAAAGCGTTGAGCTGGATGGTATTCCAGAATGCGGAGACGTATGACACATTCCCTACATTGTATGTACAGTTGGCAACGTTGGTTGTATTCTTGTTCTTCTGCTGGGTGGCAAGCCGTGGTTTGAACCCATTGAAGAAACTGGCTACACTGGCTGGTTCCAGTATGTTTGTCATGAGTATTCTGTATATCTTATTGATGTTTGCGGCACCGGTTATCAATCCAAATGGTGGCTTTGCAAGCATTGACTGGAGCTGGGATTCTTTTATTCCGACATTTGATGTAAGCTACTTCACAAACTTATCAATCTTAGTATTTGCGGTTGGCGGTATCGAAAAAATTTCTCCATACGTAAATAAAATGGATGGTGATCCGGCACGTCAATTCCCTAAGAGTATGATGTTTGCTGCCGGAATGGTTGTGATTTGTGCTATCTTTGGTACATTTGCGATGGCTATGATGTTTGATCCGGCTGTTGTATTCGCAAGTGCTGAATCACAAACGGCATATATTGCCAATGGTGCTTACTGGGCATTCCAGAAATTAGGTGAATACTATGGCGTTGGTAATGTATTGATGATCATCTATGCATTGTGTAATGCCATTGGTCAGTTCTCTACATTGGTAGTAAGTATCGATGCTCCTTTGCGTATGTTGTTGGAAGACCCTATCACAAGCCAGAGTGTTCCGAAACAATTGTTGAAACAAAACAAATACGGTGCTTATGTCAATGGTATTTGGATGGTTGTTATCTTGTCTGGTGCCATTATCGTTGCACAGACAGTCGTTCCAGGGGCCGCTTCGGTATTGGCACAGTTGAATAAATTGAACTCTGTTTGTATGCCACTCCGTTATTTGTGGGTATTCTTTGCGTACTTCATGCTTCGTAAAGCAGCAGATGAAAAATTTCCGCGTGCCTATAAGTTTGTTAAGAGCAGAGGAATTGGTAAATTCTTTGGTATTCTATGTTTCTTAATTGTATTGGTGTTCTCTGTATTAGGAATGTATTCGCCAGATCCATTTACAATGGTATTAAACGTTGTAACACCAATTGTCTTAACATTGTTAGGTTTGATCTTCCCTGTTATCCGTAAGAAACAGGACGAAAGAGACGGTACGGTTAACGCTTAATGAAAATTGAGAAACGATTCCTTCGGGAGTCGTTTTCTTTTGAGTTTTTAGTGTCTATAGTTTAGAATAGTCTAAGGAGGATACTATTATGAACAATATTGAAATTTCAAATGAATTGATGGATTTTATTCAAAGCAGTCCAAGCATGTTCCATTCAGTAAAAACCGTGCGTGATTATTTGGAACAGGCTGGATTCACATATTTACCGGAAGGTAAACCATGGCACCTGGAAAAAGGAGAAGGGTACTACACGATTCGTAACCACTCCAGCATCATTGCCTTTAAATTGGGAAGTGTGCTGGACGATTATCATTTCCAAATGACGGCTGCTCATTCCGATTCGCCAACATATAAGATCAAGAGCGTTCCGGAATTAGAAGGACCAAATGAATATTTGCGCTTAGATGTAGAAGCTTATGGTGGTATGATCGATTCTACATGGTTTGATCGTCCGTTAACGATTGCCGGACGTGTATTGGTACAGGAAGGAAACAAAATAGAAAGTCGCTTATTATATATTGATAAAGACTTGTTGTTGATTCCTAATGTAGCCATTCACTTCAACCGTAACATCAACGATGGTTATAAATATAATCGTCAGGTTGATCTTTGTCCTCTATTCTCAACCGGTGAGTTGAAGAAGGGTGACTTTGATAAGATGGTTGCGGATGAATTAGGTGTAGAAGTCGAACGGATCTTAGCTAAAGACTTATTCTTAGTCAATCGTCAAAAACCGGTGATCTGGGGTTACAAAAATGAATTTGTTTCTACACCAAAACTGGATGACTTACAATGTGCCTTTGTTTCTTTAAAAGCATTTATTGAGTCTGAAAACAAACATGCGATCAATGTCTGCTGCGTATTCGATAATGAAGAAGTTGGATCGAATACAAAGCAGGGAGCTATGTCCACTTTCTTATATGATACATTACAGCGTATCAACTTAGGTTTGGGAAAGGATGCGGAAGAATATTATCAGGCCATCAGCAAATCCTTCCTGGTAAGCTGTGATAATGCGCATGCGGTGCATCCAAACCATCCGGAAAAAACGGATGCGGTCAACTGTTCGATGATGAACAAAGGACCGGTTATCAAAGAAAGTGCAAACCAGAAATATACGACAGATGCCTTTAGCCGTGCCTTATTTACTTGTATCTGTAAAGAAGCCGGTGTACCGGTACAGACTTTTGCCAACCGTAGCGATGTGGTCGGTGGATCTACATTAGGAAACTTGTCCAATACACAAGTCAGCGTACATGCCGTAGATATCGGACTTCCGCAGCTGGCTATGCATTCCAGCTATGAAACGGCCGGTATCAAAGATACAGGCTATGCGATTGAGGCATTAAAAGCCTACTTTGGAACAAATGTAGAGATCGATGAGGCGCAGAAAGTAGTTTTTGAATGATCGATCTGACAAAATATACTTGGCTGAAACCTCATCTTCCTCTACCGGAAACGTTAGAGGAACAAGAGGACTTTCAAGACATCTTAAAAGCAATTGAGAAAAAGGAATCTAATCTGGGATTGCGCAATTTATATGCCAATTATTATTTAGATCAGCTTCAGAAGGCAAAGGAAGAAGGACGCAGCCTGCACTATGAAGGAAATTTAGGCAAGGAAATTCGCTCCTGGGCGAAATCACAATCGTTTAAGAAATTTAAGGAAACGTATTTAAAAGAAGACAAGGCAAAGTTTCAGTTATCGGGTATTGTGATTGTAATAACCGGTACTTTGATTCTTTTCTTTCTTCGAGCTATTCTGGCACAGGAATTTGTTGTGAATTTCAGTGTAGATGCGATCGTCGGAGCTATTGCGCTGGTCTTCTTCTATCGGAATATGAAGCTGAAAATACAACTGATCAAAAGCTATACACCGGTACGTGATTATTTGTACATGGATATTGCCAGCTTTGTGATGTGTATTTTATTAAAAATGTGGCTTCCTCCGGCTTTTGATGTTTCGATTATTGTCCTGGTCATCGCTTATTATGTACAAAGGCGAAAGTTTGAAAATTTTTTAAAGACCGTTTAGAATGACTACAGAGAATTTCTCTGTAGTTTTTTTGAAGGGAAGCGAAAGATATGCTTGATCTACAACTGGAAATCTTTTTGTTGATCTTAGCTGGTTTTGTTTTAGCAAAGCTGGGCTATTTTTCCAAGCAGACCCGAAAACAGTTGACCAATATTGTCTTATGTCTGGTCTTGCCCTGCGCAACGATCCAATCTTTTGAAATCAAGGTCGATCAACAGCTGCTTGTATCCATGATCCTGATTTTTATGATTTCTGTGGGCATTCAGCTTTTGTATTTGATCTTTTGTAAAAGCTGTTGGAATGGAATCAAAGATGATCGTAAACCTTCTTTACAATATGGAACTATGGTTTCCAATGCCGGGTTTATGGGAATGCCGGTAGCACAAAGTGCGTTTGGTCCGACAGGATTGTTGTATGCATCGATCTTTTTGATTCCTCAAAGAGTTTGTATGTGGAGCTATGGTGTATCGCTTTATGAAAAAGGAACGAGACAGGAAGTGATTCGAAAGGTTGCCACCAATCCTTGTATTGTGGCAATCTATATAGGAATCGTGCTCATGGTTTTGGGGATGTTTGATATTCACCTGCCAAAGTTTATCGATGATACGATTGGCGCAATCGGAGATTGTAATACGGCTTTAAGCATGATCGTGATTGGCGGGATCTTAAGCGATGTGCCAAAAGAAAAGATATTTGATCATATTTCTATTTTATATAGTGTCCTGCGTTTATTGGTTTTGCCGCTTTTGATTTTTGCGATCCTTTTATTCCTGCCAGTTGAATCCATGGTTCGCAACGTCTGTGTTCTTTTATCGGTTATGCCGGCTGCCAGTACAACGGCTATGTTGGCACAGCGCTATGAAAAAGATCCTGAATTTGCATCCAGGATCATCTTCGTATCAACCTTATTGAGTATGTTGACTTTACCATTGATTTTTCTTTTACTGGAATGGCTTTAGCCATTCTTTTTTGTAGGCACAACTACAGCTAAACCGCCTAAGGCACTTTCCTTTAATTCCAAAGGAAGTTTGCTTCCGGTCAGATTCATCGTTTTGACGACCATATCAAAGCTGACACGGTTTTTCTTAACGTTGCGTAAATATTTTGCCAGACGAGCGGCATCCAGACTGCGAAGGCTGGCAACGGCATTTCTTTCGATGCATGGAATCATGACATAACCGCCGACCGGATCACAGGTCAAGCCTAAGTGATGCTCCAGTCCGATCTCGGCAGCACATTCGATCTGCGCGTTGTTTTCAAAGTTACAGGAGCTGACAAAGGCGGCTCCCATACTGCAGGCAGCACCGACTTCCGCCTGACAGCCGGCCTTGGCCCCGGATATCGTAGCGTTATGCTGAATGAGATTGCCGATCAGACCGGCTACTTTAAGGCCCTGGATCAGAGTATCTTTGGGATAGTTTTCATCCTTATAAAAATGATAGAGAAGACTTGGTAAGACACCGCAGCTGCCCATAGTTGGTGCGGTAACAACCATACCGCCGCTGGCATTTTGTTCACTGGCCGCATAAGCATAGCTGGAGAGTAAAAGACTTTTTCTTTCAATCAGATCATCACAGCTGTTAGCACTCTGGTACAATGCGCTGGCTACCCTGTCGATTTCTAAGGAGCCCGGCAGCTTACCGATCGTATTTAATCCTTTATCAACACATTCGATCATCGCATCAAAGATCTTATCCATGTAGCTGTTTAACGATTCATCTTCAAACTGATCGATATACTTATCTAAGCGAAGATGATGTTGTTTACAATAGCCTTGAATATCATCCATAGAATTATGTGGATAGACATGTGTTTCTTCCGATTCCTGCTCCTGATCTTTTAAAATTTTACCGCCGCCTATAGATATATAGGTATGTTTTCCTAAAGCATCGTGTTCTTTAAAGGCTTCAATGGTCATCGTGTTTGGATGCTCGCATTGTGTTTTTAAATCAAATGTGATCGTACAATGCGTAGGAAAAAAGGTCTTTTCGATAATTTTATCAGTGAGATGGCCTTTTCCGGTCAAAGCCAGAGAGCCAAATAATGTAACTTTGAATTCATCGGCATCGGGGTAATGTTCCAGCATGTCCTGACTGGCGCGCATAGGGCCAAAGGTATGAGAGCTGCTGGGACCCGGACCGATCTTATAAATATTTTGAATACTTTGCATAGTGTGTATCTCCTTGATCAAAACGGTCTTATTTATCCATACAAAAGAGTAGCATAACCCTTGCGAAAAGCATAGTAGTGAATCGTGAAAATGTGCATGGAAAAAAGTGAAAAAAGCACTTGAATGTCGCTTATAGATATGGTATCATCATTGCGCACTGCGTAGAAGTGCGAGGTTGCTGACCCACTGAGAAGCGTTGTCATGGGTGGTGTCAGGGAATTCGCATGGAGCATGTATATCTCGAATATACGAAAGGAGTTAAACATGGCAAAAAACACAATTCGAATTCGCTTAAAAGCGTATGAGCACCGCATCTTAGATGACAGTGCCAAGAAAATCGTCGAAACAGTGACGAAACACGGAGCTAAAAAAGTTGTTGGTCCCGTTCCGTTACCAACGGAAAAACAAGTTGTAACAATTCTACGTGCCGTTCACAAATACAAAGATTCTCGTGAACAGTTTGAAATGCGTACGCACAAGCGTTTGATTGAGATTGTTGCACCGACAAAGGAAACGATGGATTCTTTACAGAGACTGGAACTTCCTAGTGGTGTAGACATCGAAATTAAACTTTAATGGAGGTGTCGAAGATGAAAGGATTATTAGGAAGAAAATTAGGAATGACACAGGTCTTCACTGAAGATGGTGTATTGATTCCGGTAACCGTTGTTGAAGCAACTCCAAATGTTGTTCTTCAGAAGAAAACAGTGGAGAGTGACGGATACAATGCGATTCAGTTAGGATTTGAAGAAATCAAAGAAAAACGTACAACAAAGGCAAATGTAGGACATTGTGCTAAAGCAAACACGAGTCCGAAGCGTCGTATTCAGGAAGTACGTGACTGTGAATTGGATGTAAACGTTGGCGATTTGGTTGACGTTACGATCTTCGAAGCTGGTGAAACAGTGGATGTGATCGGTACCAGCAAAGGTAAAGGTTACAATGGTACAATCGTTCGTAACAATGCACACCAGGGTCCAAAGAGCCACGGTGGTTCTAAAAACATTCGCCATATCGGTTCTTTAGCTACAAACGGTATTACATCTCGCCAGGGACGTATCATGAAGGGTACGATCATGGCTGGTCAGGAAGGTGGATACAGAACAACAAACCAGAACCTGACAGTGATCAAAGTAGATAAAGAAAACAACTACTTGTTGATTAAAGGAAACGTGCCGGGACCTAAAAAAGGATTTGTGATGGTTCGCACCGCAAAGACTTCTAAGGGAAACAAAGCACCGGTTACTTTAGTTGACTATAGTGCAAATAAGGAGGTTCAGGAATAATGGCAAAGATTGATGTGATCAACCAGGAAGGAAAAGTAGTTTCTTCTCTTGAACTGAACGATGCCGTATTTGGTATCGAACCAAATCAGCAGGCTTTATTTGATGCGTTAAAGATGCAGTTGGCAGGTCGTCGTCAGGGTACGGCTTCCACAAAAGGACGCAGCGAAGTCAGCGGTGGTGGACGCAAGCCATACCGTCAGAAGGGTACAGGTCGTGCTCGTCAAGGTTCCATTCGTGCTACACAGTTCCGTGGCGGTGGAACAGTATTCGGAGCAACACCACGTAATTACAGCTACCGTATCAACAAAAAAGTACGTCGCCTGGCTTTAAAATCTGCCTTGAGTGAAAAAGTGGCAGAAACAGCCTTCAGCGTATTAGATAAGTTCGAAGTTGCAGAACCTAAGACAAAGACATTTGTTTCTATCATGGAAGCAATTCAGGCGCCTAAGAAAACGTTATTCGTTGTTGGACAGAACGAAGATGTACAGAATGCTTACTTATCAAGCCGCAACGTTCCAGGTTGCACAATGATGAGAAGTGATCTGATCAACGTATTTGATCTGGTACATGCCAACAAGATCGTTATGACAAGCGCTGCAGTAAAAGAAGTTGAGGAGGCACTTGCATAATGACTGATTACAGAGATATCATTCTTCGCCCGATCATCACAGAAAAAACAATGAAGATGATGGCAGAAGATAACAAAGTGACATTCGAAGTTGCCAAAGGTGCAAACAAAGTATTAGTTCGTCAGGCTGTGGAAGCTTTGTTCAAAGTTGAAGTTGTAAAAGTCAACATGCAGAACACAAAGCCTAAGACAAAACGTGTTGGAAGATACACAGGAAAAACGAGTGCGGTTCATAAAGCAATCGTTAAGATCAAAGAAGGTCAGTCAATCGATTTATTCGGTGAGGCTGAATAATCAGGGAGAAGACGCTATTTCCTGAATAAACATTGCGATAAGGAGGAAAAAGAAAGTTTATGCCAATTAAGACGTATAAACCAACGACACCAGGACGTCGTGGGATGACATCTTTGACATTTGAAGAAATCACAACTTCAAAACCAGAGAAAAGTCTGTTAGCTCCATTGAAGTCTAAAGGTGGACGTAATAACACAGGACGTATCACAACACGTCATAAAGGTTCCGGACATAAGAGAGCCTACCGTATCATCGATTTCAAACGTAACAAGGACAACATCCCTGCTCGCGTTAAAACGATCGAATACGATCCAAACCGCAGCGCTAACATTGCCTTGTTAGTATATGCCGATGGAGAAAAACGTTACATTCTTGCACCAAAGGATTTACAGGTAGGAATGAGCGTAATTTCCGGTGTTGAAGCAGATATCAAAACTGGAAACGCTATGGAATTGAAGAATATGCCAGAAGGTACATTCGTTCATAACGTTGAATTAAAACCTGGTAAAGGTGGACAGATGGCTCGTAGTGCCGGATGTTCTGCTCAGATTCTGGGTATTGAAGAAAAATACGTTACTTTGCGTTTGACTTCCGGAGAAGTTCGTAAAGTGTTAGGAAACTGCCGTGCTACAGTTGGTATCGTTGGAAACGAAGATTACAGCTTGGTAAACATCGGTAAGGCCGGACGTAATCGTCATAAAGGTATTCGTCCTACCGTACGTGGTTCTGTTATGAACCCTAACGATCACCCTCATGGTGGTGGTGAAGGTCGTACACCGATCGGACGTAAATCTCCAATGACTCCTTGGGGTAAAAAAGCTCTGGGTGTTAAGACACGTCGTACTAAGAAAGCCAGCACTAAATTGATCGTGCGCCGTCGTAACGGTAAATAGGAAAAGGAGGAAAGAACATGAGTCGTAGTTTGAAAAAAGGACCTTTCTGTGATGAACATCTGATGAAAAAGGTCGAAGCATTAAATGCCTCAAACAAAAAAGAAGTTATTAAAACATGGAGTCGTCGTTCTACTATCTTCCCTCAGTTTGTTGAACACACATTTGCGGTTTACAACGGTAAGGAACACGTACCAGTTTATGTAACAGAAGATATGGTTGGTCACAAATTAGGTGAATTTGTTCCAACTCGTAAATATGCAAGTCATGGATCAGATGACAAGAAATCACGTTAATTAGGAGGATATCATGGAAGTAAAAGCAACAGCGAAAACTCTACGTATTCAGCCTCGTAAAGCAAGACTTGTCTTAGACTTGATCCGCGGCAAAGACGTAGAAGAAGCAAAAGCAATTTGCAAGTTCACTCCCAACAAAGGTGGATATCTGGTTGGAAAAGTTTTGAACTCTGCCATTGCCAATGCGGTAAACAACAATGATTTAGATGAAGAAAAGCTTTATGTTAAAGCTTGCTGGGCCAATGAAGGTATTACTTTAAAACGTTATATGCCTCGTGCAAAAGGTAGTGCCAGCCCAATTATGAAACGTACAAGCCACATCACAGTTGTAGTGGCTGAGAAAGAGTAGGAGGTTCGCCATGGGACAGAAAGTAAGCCCGATCGGGATGCGTGTTGGTATCATTCGTGACTGGCAGTCAAGATGGTACGCAGACGATAAAGAATTCGGATCCCTTCTGATCGAAGATGTTAAGATTCGTGAATTCATCGAAAACTATTATGAAAAATTGTCGAACGCAGCACAGGATAAGAGAAAAGCGGATCCTCAGATCTCTCGTATTGAAATCGAACGTACTAAAAATCGTGTAACGATCATCGTTCGTACTGCTCATCCAGGTGTGGTGATCGGACAGGATGGAAAATCTATCGAAGGTCTGAAAAAACAACTGGAAAAAATGGTTAACGCCGGTGTTAAAAAAGATTCTAAAAACAAAAAGACGATCCAGATCAACGTTGTCGAAGTAGCCAATCCAAACCTGGATGCTCGTTTGGTTGCTCGTTGGATCGCTAATGAATTGGAACAGCGTAAAAGCTTCCGTGCTACACAGAAAAAAGCAATCCAGAACTCTATGCGTGCTGGTGCCAAAGGTATCAAAACAGCTGTATCTGGTCGTTTAGGTGGTGCTGATATGGCTCGTACAGAAGGATACTCTGAAGGTGTCGTACCGTTGCATACATTGCGTTCTGACATCGATTATGCATGGGAAGAAGCTGCTACAACATACGGACGTTTAGGTGTTAAAGTATGGATCTGTCGTGGTGAAGTACTGCCTGGAGAAATGGTAAAGGAACCAGAAGCTCCAAAACAGCGTCCAATGCGCGGAAGAAACCGCAACAACCGTAATCGTCGTCCAAACGGACGTGCTCCTCAGCAGAATGCGGCTCCTGCAAAGGAACAGGCTCCTGTTGAAAACAAAGGAGGTAACGAATAATGTTGATGCCTAAGCGTACAAAGTATAGACGTCCACATCGTTTGAGCTATGAAGGTCGTAGTAAAGCTGGTCGTTCTATTGACTTTGGTGAATTTGGTTTGGTTGCCGAAAGTGGAAACTATGTCAGCAACCGTCAGATCGAAGCTGCCCGTATTGCCATGACACGTTATATGAAACGTGGAGGAAAAGTATGGATTCGTATTTTCCCTCACATGGCAAGAACTAAAAAACCTTTGGAAGTACGTATGGGTTCCGGTAAAGGTGCTCCAGAAGGATGGGTTGCTGTAGTACAGCCTGGACGAGTAATGTTTGAAGTTGGTGGAGTAAGTGAAGAAGTAGCTCGTGAAGCGCTTCGTCTTGCCAGCCACAAGCTTCCTGTTAAGACTCGTTTTGCGAGAAAAGGAGAAGTGAAATAATGTTAGCTAAAGAAATTCGTGAAAAGACAAATGAAGAACTTCTTGCTCAGATCGATGCTTTAAAAGAAGAGTTATTCAATCTCCGCTTCCAGCAGGCTACAGGACAGCTGGAAAACACGGCACGTTTAAAAACTGTTAAGAAGACGATTGCCCGTATCAAAACAGTGATGACAGAGCGTGAAAATGCGCAAGGTCAAGAGTAGGAGGGTATGACGATGGAAAGAAACGTACGTAAAGTATATCGTGGTACTGTCGTAAGTGATGCGATGGATAAAACAATCACGGTTGTAGTAGAAACTAAGAAAACACACCCTTTATACGGTAAACGTGTTAAATATTCAAAGAAATTCAAAGCGCATGATGAAAAGAATGAAGCTCATGTAGGAGATCGTGTAGAGATCATGGAAACTCGTCCATTGTCTGCTACAAAGCGTTTCCGCTTGGTAAGCATCATTGAGAAAGCGCGTGTATAGGACTAGGAGGGCGAAACAATGATTCAAAACGAGAGTCGTTTACGCGTCGCTGACAACACCGGAGCTAAAGAAGTATTAGTTATTCGTTGTTTAGGCGGAAGCGTAAGAAAATTTGCAAACATCGGTGATATCGTTGTGTGTACTGTAAAACAGGCCACTCCTGGTGGAACCGTTAAAAAAGGTGATGTAGTCAAAGGTGTTATCGTTCGTACAAGACGTGGTGTTCGCCGTGAAAACGGTACTTACATCCGTTTTGATGACAATGCCGTTGTATTGATCAAAGATGATAAGACGCCTAGAGGAACACGTATTTTCGGCCCTGTTGCTCGTGAATTACGTGATAACGATTTCATGAAGATCGTATCTCTGGCTCCGGAAGTATTATAGGAGGTGTGCCAAGTGAGAATAAAAAAAGGTGATAGAGTCAAAGTTATTACTGGTGCTTACAAGGGCACAATCGGTGAAGTAACTTCTGTATATCCAAAAGAAGATAAGGTTATTGTGGAAGGTGTAAACATGGTGAAAAAACACCAGAAACCGACACAGGCCAATCCAGATGGCGGAATTATTGAAAAAGAAGCTAAGATTCACGTTTCCAATGTAATGCTTTGGGATGAAAAGAGCAAAAAAGCTTCCCGTATTAAAATGGAAGTAAAAGAAGACGGAACTAAGGTGCGTGTCTACAAGACAAGCGGAAAAGAAGTTAAGGTTAAATAAGGAGGATAAGACATGAACCGTTTACAGGAAAAATATAAAAACGAAGTCGTTCCTCAGCTTATGAAAGACTTCAACTACAAATCCGTAATGCAGGTACCGCAGATCGAAAAAGTGGTCGTAAACATCGGTGTTGGAGATGCCATCCAAAATGCGAAATTGTTGGATGAAGCTGTTGAGGAATTGGCAGCCATTACTGGACAGGCTCCGGTAATCACAAAAGCAAAGAAATCCATTGCCAACTTCAAATTGCGTGAAGGTATGTCAATCGGATGTAAAGTTACATTGCGTAAAGAAAAAATGTATGACTTCTTAGATAAGTTGTTCAACATTTCTTTGCCACGTGTTCGTGACTTCCGTGGAGTTTCTGACACTAGCTTTGATGGTCGTGGAAACTATACACTGGGTATTAAAGAACAGATCATTTTCCCGGAAATTGATTTTGATAAAGTAAACCGTACACGCGGAATGGATGTTGTCATCGTAACAACCGCAGAAACAAATGAAGAGGCTAAAGCCCTGCTTGAAAAAATGGGTATGCCTTTCAAGAAGTAGGAGGAACGTAAAATGGCTAAGAAATCAATGATCAACAAACAGCAACGTCCTCAGAAATTTAAAGTTCGTGAATATACACGCTGCGAAAGATGTGGACGTCCACACTCAGTATTGAGAAAATATAAATTATGTCGTATTTGCTTCAGAGAATTGGCTTATAAAGGTCAGATTCCTGGTGTGAAAAAGGCAAGCTGGTAAGAAGGAGGCATATAACAATGATTATGACTGATCCAATTGCGGACATGCTGACAAGAATCCGCAACGCATTGCAACAAAAACATGAAACTGTTAGTATGCCTGTCAGCAAAGAAAAGAAAGCGATTGCTGAAATCTTAAAAGAAGAAGGATACATTACAGACTATAAAGTGGAAGGTGAAGGTATTCATAAAGACCTGACGATCACTTTAAAGTACACAGAAGATAACAAGAAGATCATCTCTGGTCTTCGTCGTATCTCTAAACCTGGACTTCGTGTTTATGCACAGGTTGAAAATCTGCCTCGTGTATTAAACGGTTTAGGAATTGCCATTATCTCTACAAGTAATGGTATGATGACCGATAAAAACGCAAGAAAGAACCACTTAGGTGGCGAAGTCATTGCGTATATCTGGTAATAGGAGGATAAAGAATGTCACGTATCGGGAATAAACTGATTACCATTCCTGCTGGCGTAAGTGTGGAAGTCGCTACAGGTAATGAGGTGACTGTAAAAGGTCCTAAGGGAACTTTATCTCGTAAGTTCTCTGACTTGATGCAGATCAACGTTGAGGGAACTGAGGTCACTGTAGTACGTCCAAATGACGAAAAACACACTAAACAATTACATGGTACGACTCGTGCTTTGTTACATAACATGGTCGTAGGAGTTTCTGAAGGATTTACGAAAGGACTGGAACTGGTTGGTATCGGTTTCCGTACCGCTGTAAAAGGAAATACCTTAACGATGAATGTTGGTTATTCTCATCAGGTAGAAATGCAGATTCCGGAAGGTTTGGAAGTAACTTGTCCAAGTGCTACTGAAATCAGTGTATCTGGAATTGATAAACAACTTGTTGGTGAATTTGCTGCTAATGTTCGTGCTGTTCGTAAGCCAGAACCTTACAAAGGAAAAGGTATTCGCTATAAAGGTGAACATATCCGTCGTAAGGAAGGTAAGACAGCTGGTAAGAAGTAGTGGGAAGGAGATCTTAAGATATGATTAAAAAACAATCACGCAATGCACAGCGTCTTCGTCGTCACGCTCGTGTACGTACAAAAATCAGCGGAACTCCTGAATGCCCACGTTTGAGTGTATTTAGAAGTAACGCACACATTCATGTTCAGCTTATTGATGATGTAAACATGAAGACTTTGGCATCTGCCAGCAGCTTGGCTATGAAACTTGAAAATGGTGGTAATGTGGAAGCCGCTAAACAAGTGGGTGCTGAAATCGCAAAACGCGCTAAAGAAGCTAACATCACAAAGGTTGTATTCGACCGTGGTGGATATATTTACGCAGGACGTGTAAAAGCTCTTGCCGATGCAGCTCGTGAAGCTGGCTTGGAATTTTAGGAGGTCGCACACATGGCAGAAAGAAAACAACCTAGAAGAGAGCAGAAAGAATTCGAAGAACAAGTTGTTGCAATTAACCGTGTAACAAAAGTTGTTAAAGGTGGACGTCGTTTCCGTTTCTCTTGTCTTGTAGTTATCGGTGACCGTAAAGGTCGCGTAGGTATGGGAACAGGGAAGGCAAACGAAGTACCGGATGCAATTCGTAAAGCGGTTGAAGATGCTAAGAAAAACTTGTTCACCGTTCCAATCGTAGGAACAACTATTCCACATGATACAATCGGTAACTATGGTGCAGGAAGCGTATTTATGCGTCCGGCCAGCGAAGGTACCGGTGTTATCGCCGGTGGTGCTGCCCGTTCTGTATTAGAATTGGCCGGTATCTCCGATATCTTAACAAAATGTTTAGGTTCTCGTACGAAGATCAACGTTGTTCGCGCAACGGTTGAAGGATTGAAATCTCTGACAACTTTAGAAGAAGTTGCTCGTCTTCGTGGAAAGAAACCAGAAGAAATTCGCGGGTAAGCAGGAGGTTGAAGTATGAAATTACATGAAATGACACAGACGGAAGCTTCCAAAACAAGAAACCGCGTAGGTCGTGGACCTGGAAGCGGAAATGGTAAAACTTCCGGACGCGGACAAAAAGGTCAAAAAGCCAGAAGTGGTGGAGGAGTTCGTCTTGGATTTGAAGGTGGACAGACACCATTGGCAAGACGTTTACCAAAAAGAGGATTTACAAACTTTAATCGCAAAGAATATGCTATAGTTAATGTAGAAACTCTGAATCAGTTTGATGAAGGTACTGAAATCAATGCAGCTTTACTGCTTGATAAGAAGATTATTCGTAAAGAACTTGCTGGTTTAAAAGTTTTAGGTGATGGAGAGTTAACTAAGAAATTGGTTGTAAAAGCAAACAAATTCTCTGCATCAGCCAAAGAAGCAATAGAAAAAGCAGGCGGAACAGCCGAGGAGATCTAAAATGATATCGAGCTTTAAGGCAATAATTAAAAATAAAGATATTCGTAATCGAATTCTCTTTACTTTGTTTGCCTTTCTTGTATATCGTTTAGGATCTGCAATTACTGTTCCGGATGTAAATACAACCGATTTAGTAGCCGGTTTAGAGGATAATTCCCTCTTCGCCATGCTGAATCTTTTAGGAGGTGGAGGTCTGGAACAGTTCTCCATCTTTGCCTTAGGTGTTACACCTTATATCACGGCTTCAATCATTATTCAGCTTTTGAGCATGGATGTGATTCCGCCGTTATCAGAGTTGGCTAAGTCCGGTGCTAAAGGGCGTAAGCAGTTGGATAAGTACACACGTTATCTGGCTGTGATCTTTGGTTTCGTTCAATCATTCTCTTTAGTATATGGTTTCTCAAGTACCTATACAGGACTGATTGAGGGCGGAGCCACAATGAGTAAGATTTTGTATATCGCAACGATCTTTACAGCAGGAACGATGTTTCTTGTATGGATCGGTGACCAAATCTCGACCAAAGGAATTGGAAATGGTATTTCTATGGTCATCATGGCCGGTATCGTGGGAAGATTGCCAAGACAGTTTAGTTCCGCATGGACTTCACTGATTGGAGAAGATCCAACGGGACAGGGCATTGGTTTGTTTATCGGTTATATCGTTGTTTATTTGATCATTATTGTATTTGTTACATTGATCAATACGGCCGAAAGACGTATTCCTATTCAATATACGTCTAGTTCCATCAGTCTATCAAAACAGAGTAAATCAAATTATTTACCGTTAAAACTGAATTCGGCCAGTGTAATCCCTGTTATCTTCGCATCGTCGTTGATGATGGCACCATTACAGATCGCCAGTTTCTTCGCTTCCAATAAAGTAACAAGCGTTATGACGGATTGGTTGGGAATGAGAACATGGTACTCTTTGGTAATCTATGTTCTGTTGATTTTGTTCTTTACCTTCTTCTATACAAAGATGCAGGTCAATCCGGAAAAGATTGCGGAGAACTTAGGAAAATCAGGTGCATATATTCCAAGTGTGCGTCCGGGAAAAGAAACAGAAAACTATGTCAACCGTGTTTTATCTCGATTGACGACATTGGGTTCTGTTGCGTTGGCACTGGTTGCCGTTCTTCCACATTTGATGCCATTAATCTGGTCAGAAATGAACACATCAATGGCACTTGGTGGAACTGGAATGATCATCGTAGTTGGTGTTGCGATCGAGACTGTAAGACAAATACAGGGATTGATTACACAGAAATCGTATAAGAATTATTTTGAAGACGAATAAAATCGTCTAGGGAGCTGAAGTATGAACATCTTTATCATGGGTGCCCCAGGTAGCGGAAAAGGGACATTCTCAAGCCGTATCAAAGAGGAATTCGATTTGAATCATATCAGTACCGGTGATATCTTCCGGGCAAACATTGCCGGAGGCACTGAATTGGGTATGCAGGCAAAAGCATATACTGAAAAAGGTCTGCTGGTACCGGATGAGATTACCAATAACATGGTTAAAGAGTACTTGAGCCAATTATCGGATAAAAAGAACGGATATTTATTAGATGGATATCCAAGAACATTGGATCAGGCCAAAGCATTTGAAAAAATGACAGAGGGAACAGATCTGATGGTTGACGAAATCGTTGTGATGGATGTTCCATTTGATGAATTAACACGTCGTATAACAGGACGACGCAGTTGTAAAAACTGTGGAGAAATCTACAACATTTATTCAAAACCGCCGGTAAAGGAAGGGATTTGTGATAAATGTGGTTCTGAATTATCACAGAGAAAAGATGATAATGAAGAAAGTTTAAAAACTCGTTTAGAGGAATATGCGAAGAATACAGAGCCTGTTATCGCATACTATGAAGAAAAAGGAATGGTCAAGAGAATTGATGCGACCGCTTGCATTGAAGAAATCTGGCCTGTTTTAAAAGAAGCTTTAAGCAAATAAATTGCGCATCTTTATGCGCAATTTACTTGCGTTATATTTTTTAAACTACGTTACTGTTAAAATCCGCATAGAACTATACGCATTTTAACAGGAATATACGTAGAGAAAGGATTAGACAAATGAAAGTAAGACCATCCGTAAAACCGATGTGCGACAAGTGCCG
>OGRO01000125.1_pt1 | contig 77910 bp, 69 predicted proteins | sample 1553451 | NCBI WGS metagenome assembly OGRO01 (sample SAMEA2580021, study PRJEB22360) | human gut metagenome | reverse complement strand
AACGATCCCTTTCGATCGTATCCACATTATCTTTGTTGATATCCATTTCTCTGAAATACAGATCCGTCAGCAGATCGGCCCCGGATAAAGAGCCGCCCGGATGCCCGCTTTGTGCCGCATACACCATCTTGATGATGTTCTGTCTTACATGCAGGGCATGTTTTTCTATATCTGTCATATGATTTCTTATAGCCTCCTTCTACAAAATTAAGTATAAGAAAAAGAAGGTTTGTTTACAAGTGATTTTCACCAAACCTTCTTACATTCTTTTCAACATTTAGGAAAAATTTGTAAGGGGATTCAACTTTTATTTCCCCATTTCTCTTTCCGCTTTTTCCGGATTTACTGTACCTGACTTTTCAAATAAGCAAAGATAAACTCATCTAAATCACCATCTAAAACAGCTTGTACCTGACTGGTTTCATAGCCGGTACGAACATCTTTGACCAAAGAATAAGGGTGCATGACATAACTGCGAATCTGAGATCCCCATTCATTGGCACTTTGTTCTCCTTTGATTTCTTTGAGTTTCTTTTCTTTTTCTTCAATTTCCAATTGATAAAGACGAGACTTCAAGATGCGTAAAGCTTCTTCACGGTTTTCATGTTGACTGCGCCCATTTTGACACGTAGCCACAATACCGGTAGGCTTGTGTACCATGCGAACAGCACTGTCGGTTTTATTGATATGCTGCCCTCCGGCTCCGGATGCTCGTTTCGTTTCTACGATTAGATCTTCCGGTTTAATCTCGATTTCAATCTCATCATTAAACTGTGGCATGACCTCTAAAGAGGCGAAGCTGGTATGTCTTCTGGCACCGGAATCAAAAGGAGAGATACGAACTAAGCGATGCACGCCTTTTTCTCCTTTTAAATAACCATAGGCCTTATCCCCTTCTACCAGAAAGGTCACACTTTTGATACCGGCTTCTTCTCCGGCCAGATAATCAAGCGCTGTGACTTTCCAGCCTTTCTTTTCGGCATAGCGGGTGTACATACGATACAACATGCTGGCCCAGTCACACGATTCTGTTCCTCCGGCACCTGGATGCAGTTCAAGAATCGCATTGTTTTGATCGTATTCATGTGAAAGTAAGACTTGAATTTCAAAGGCTTCAAAGCTTTCACTGGCTCCCACATACTCATCAGAAGCCATCTCTAATAATTCTTCATCCAGATCATTTTTTAAGGCCTCCGCCGTTTCATCCAATGATTCCAACTGATCCAACAAGCTTTCATAGTGATCTACGATATCTTTTAAGGAATTTCGCATGCGAATCACGGATTGCGCTTTCTTTTGATCCGACCAGAAGCCTTCTTCTAAAGTCTGTTTGTCATAGTCTTCAATCTGTTTCTTTTTCTGAGCTAAGTCAAAGTGACTCACCCAGAGAACGTAATTTCTCCAGGTGAGTGCTCACTCCTTGTTTTAATTCATATAGTTCCATTATGCTTTGGTCTCCCTGCGAATGCGCACCTTGCACAAGAAGAAAGTAATTTCACGATCGATGCGACGATTCATCTCTTCAAACATGTCAAATCCTTCTTGTACATATTGTTGTAGTGGGTTGTTTTGCGCATAACTTCTTAAATAAATACCACTTCTTAATTTATCCATACGGTCGATATGGGCAATCCAGTTTCTGTCAATGTTTCGTAAAACCACGGTTCTTTCAAATGGAAGGAACTGCTTTTTAACAGGCTGAATTTCTTTTTCATATTCACCCCAGATCTTATTTTTCGCATAATCTTCGATTTCTTTATACGACTTGCCTTCAATTTCATCCGGCTTGATCTGTTTTTCTTCCTGCATGCCCATGATATCAAACGATTTAGACAGGCTGACAGGATCTACTGTCTGTTTTTTGGCATCAACAATGTTTGCCTGCAACGTTTCTTCAATTGCCTTATCAAAGATCGTATGTACCATTTCATGGACTTCATCGCTTTCTAAGATACGATTACGCTGCGCATAGATGATCTCACGCTGACGACGTAATACATCATCATAATCCAGCAGCTGTTTACGCATATCAAAGTTAAAGCCTTCTACACGTTTTTGGGCCATGGTGATCGAACGCGTTACCGCTTTGGACTGCACTTGTTCATCGCCCAGTTTTTCAAACATCTTCTGCAGCTTGTCACCACCAAAACGCACCATCAGGTTATCTTCCAAAGATACATAGAAACGAGAGAATCCCGGATCCCCCTGACGTCCGCTTCGCCCACGCAGCTGGTTATCGATACGACGTGATTCATGACGTTCCGAACCCAAAACGGCTAAACCGCCTAATTCACGTGTTTCTTTTGTCAGCTTGATATCGGTACCACGTCCGGCCATGTTAGTGGCAATTGTTACTGATTTTGGTCTTCCGGCCTTGGCGATGATTTCTGCTTCACGTGCATGGTTTTTGGCATTTAAAACTTCATGCGGAATGCCTTCTTTTTTCAACAGATTACTGATCAGCTCACTGGTTTCTACCGCAATCGTACCCACTAAAACCGGCTGTCCCTTGGCATATAGACGTTTTACTTCTTCGACTAAAGCCTTATATTTGCGATCTTTATGGGCATAGATTTCATCCGGCTGGTCTTCACGGATAACCGGACGGTTTGTCGGAATTACGACAACCTTCATGTTGTAGGTTGATAAGAATTCTTCCTCTTCTGTTTTTGCGGTACCGGTCATACCGGCCAGTTTTTCATACAAACGGAAGAAGTTCTGATATGTGATCGTAGCCAGAGTTGAAGTTTCTTCCTTGATCGGTACCCCTTCTTTGGCTTCGATGGCCTGATGTAAACCATCACTGTAGGCACGTCCCGGCATCAAACGACCGGTAAACTGGTCAACGATCACGATTTCCTGATCATCACTGACCACGTATTCCACTTCATTGGTAAAGATATAGTTTGCCTTTAGAGCCTGATTGATGTGATGCACCAGCTGTGTATGTTCGATATCGTATAAGTTTTTGATATGGAAGTACTTTTCAGCTTTATGCACACCATCTTCACTCAACATGACCTGACGTGTTTTTTCATCAATGTCATAGTCACCGGAAATCAAATGTTTTTCATGTGTAAAACGATCAGTTTCATATTCCGGAGCCACTAAAGTCTTGGCAAATTTATCCGCCTGAATATACAAGTTGGCTGTTTCTTTCTTTCCTCCGGAAATGATCAACGGTGTACGACTTTCATCGATCAATACGGAATCGACCTCATCGATGATGGCCATGTGCAAACCTCGCATAACACGATCTTCAACACGGGTCACCATATTATCACGCAAGTAGTCAAAACCTAATTCTGAGTTAGTCGTATACGTAATATCACAAGCATAGGCCTCTCTTTTTTCTTTGGCCTTTAATTCTCGTTTGTTGACACCAACGCTTAAACCCAAAAAACGATAGATTTCACCCATCCAGGCTGCATCACGTCCGGCCAAGTATTCGTTAACGGTAATGACATGCACACCCTGCCCTGCCAATGCGTTTAGATAGACAGCCATCGTGGCGGTCAAAGTTTTACCTTCACCGGTTTTCATCTCGGCAATATCCCCTTTGTGCATGGCCACAGCCCCCATGACCTGCACGCGATACGGTTTTTCATTGATGACACGATAGGCAGCTTCCCTAGCTGTTGCGAAAGCTTCCGGTAATAAATCATCTACTGTTTCACCTTCGGCCAATCGTTTCTTGTATTCTTCTGTTTTTTCTTTTAACTGATCATCGCTTAAAGCCGCCATTTCATTTTCATGCGACAACACTTGATCAGCAATCTTTTCCAGCGTACTGATTTCACGCTTCTCTTCCGAGAAAAGATTTGATAATAATCCCATAAAGTAGCCCTCCTGCTTACTGTTTATACAAATTTACACGCTATATCATTGTAGCATATTTTTCAAATGAAGACTAGAATTCCCACAGGAACTTACAAACTCTTTATATTTGATAGAGAATCAATAATTTTTTATCGTTTGTCATTAAATTTTTATTGAATTTAGTAAAATTAAATGATATTAATTAAGTAGACAACAAGGAGGATTCATCATGAAAGAAGATGCTGAACAAGTTTTAACACGTAAGATGCGAAGAATTCTATTGATCTCGTTAATATTTACCGGATTTTGTGCAATCTATGCATTGGTAGAGATCGTGCAGGATACCTTACAAGGACTCTGGGCCTATATGGGATGGGTACAATATCTTTATACAATGGTATTCTGTAGTGCAATCATACTGTTTTTCTTTACGATCTTATTTCTTTACTGGACACACAGATCGTTTGCCGATATTTTATTCAAAGGAATTCGTTTGATTGGAGTAATTCTGACAATTGCCGCTTTTGTGATACCGAGAATTCCGGACTATCAACCAGGTGCAGTTACAATCATATGTTTTGGAAATTTTGTATTGGCAGATGGGTTGTTTTCATTGGTAGGTATCGTTTTCATACTATTGTCTTCTATTTTGGAAGTAGGCTATAATCTTCAAAATGAAGTCGATGCGACTTTGTAGGTGAAGCTCATGGCTATCATATTACGTTTAGATCGAGTCATGGCCGATCGAAAAATGTCTTTAAATGAGCTTTCTGAAAAAGTGGGTATTTCCAATGTGAATTTATCGAATTTAAAGACCGGTAAAGTCAAGGCCATTCGTTTTTCTACCTTGGATGCGATCTGTAAAGTGCTGGAATGTCAGCCCGGCGATATATTAGAATACCAAGACGACAAACAGACAGCCTAAGCTGCCTGCTTTATTTTAGGATCCACTGTGCCGCAAATATCGCAAAAATACCTAACAAGATACTAAGAAGCACATAGATTATGGCCATGGTATATTGCCCTGTCTGCATCAATTGTTGGGTTTCTAAAGAAAAGGTTGAAAAAGTCGTAAATCCACCACAAACTCCGGTTTTAAAAAATAAAACAAGACGAGGATCCATCTGTGTATTTTTTGTGGATAAGGAAACGATTAAACCAATCAGAAAACATCCAATGACATTAATACCTAGAGTGTGAATGGGAAAGCCATTTGTTTCTACAGGAATCTTCCCGATCAGATATCGAAGGATGGAGCCGATACATCCTCCTAAACCTACGGCTAGACAATCTATCATAATTCTTCCTTTCCTTGTGTAATTTTTTGAATACTGGCACGATTTGCCCTTCTTAACATTTCATCGAATGGCATTTTCTGTGATAAACTATCCAGACAACTGGCCGCATGGGTATCGCCGGCTCCGGTTGCGTTTTTGGTGACAACGGCTTCTTCCACTTCGTGATACAACTTTTTTCCATCATAGGCATAAGAGCCACGAGAAGCATCTGTTACGATGACAGGCTTTTGTGTCTTTTCAGATAAAGAAACCATCCCTTCTTGAAAAGAACATTGACACCACGCTTCACATTCTTCTTTGTTCATGTGTAATACCGGTTTTAGATCCAACATCTGTTTTAATACGCTTGGAATTGCAGAGATTCTCGGACCCGGTGCAAAAAAGATTTTACTACTTGTTTTTGCACAATAATCGATCAAACATTGATTCTGTTTTTCTTCCAAATCAATTCCGGATACATAGATCCAATCTGCCTGCGGTAAATCAACAAGCATCTGCGGTGTGTAAAAATATTCAGCGCCATGACTGGAAAGAAAGGTCCTTTGTCCATTGGGTTCGATCAAGCAAATACAGACGCCATTTTCCTGTGAAACCGTAGGCATGATCGTCTCTATCTCTTCGGATAACAGCTTTTCTTTGACAAATTGGGCATACATACCGGTACCTATCGGACAAACTAAAATAGAATCCGGACAGGCTTTACTGACATGATAGCCACAACCGCCCAGCACCATTTGTCTGGATATAACTTTGACATCCTGTGCGGATGTTGGTAAATGATCCACATACAAATATAAATCAGCTGTACAGGAAGCTAAAACGAGCTTAGTCATACGATTTTTCTTTCAAACGGATCACTGGAAATGCCCTGTTTTAGAATTTCTTTGGCCCATTCTTGGGCACCTACCAGGCTATGATCTTTGTAGTTTCCACATTCTTTTTCCTGTGTTCCCGGCACTTGTTCCCATGTCGTATGCAAAATATCTTCCAATGCTTCTTTTAAGGCGATGGCAACATCCTTTGTCTCATGTTCATTCCAGCATAGTAAATGAAAACCTGTACGACAACCAAACGGTGAACAATCGATATAGCCCTCGATTCTTGGGCGAAGATAGAGAGCTAATAAGTGTTCTAATGTATGCATGGCACCAGTAGGAATTTCCTGTCGATTGGGCTGCGTTAAACGCACATCATAGTTAGAGATCCTGTCTCCTTTAGGACCTTGTTCTACGCTGATCAAGCGCACATAAGGTGCTAATACTTTCGTATGATCTAACGTAAAACTCTCAATTACAACTTCTGACATATTTGATTCTCCTTTATATATCGTTCTGTCTGTTTTAAAAATGGTAAAAAAGCACTGGGAATGGAAAACTGTTCATGAATTTGATCGATCGTATAAAAATTCTCCGTCATAGAATCGACCTCACATAGATATCCTTTCATGATCCATTCCACATGTGAAAAAACATGAATGTGTTCTTTTAATTCCATCTGGTTCACAATATGCTCTGGCTTTTGTTCATCAAAACCATAAAGCCCGGATAAAAGTCCGGTTTTAGGTCGCTGTACTAAATGAATTTTATCTTTACAAACCAATACATAATAGGTTTTATCTTCTTTTCGGCGCTCCTTTTTCTTGGGCTGCACCGGTAATTTTGATGGATCTCCTTCAAGATAAGCCTTACAGTCTTTTTGAATCGGGCAAGTATCACATCGTGGATTTTTAGGAATGCAGACCAAAGCACCTAATTCCATCAAAGCCTGATTATAACTGCTGACAGGATCGGCCAAGGAAGCTTCGACCAATTGTTCGATCTTCTTTCTTACTTTCGTTTGTTTTACATCCTCGGTGATATTGTACAATCGGGAAAATACACGAATCACATTCCCATCAACAGCACTGACTTTTTCATCATAGGCAATAGAAGCAATCGCACCGGCCGTATAATCGCCAATGCCCGGCAATTTTTTAAGCTCTGCTTTCGTTTTCGGCAATTTCCCCTGATAGCGTTCCATACAATCAATCGCACATTTTTTCATATTGCGCACACGATTGTAGTAACCCAACCCCTGCCAAAGCTTTGTCAGATCATCGTCATCGGCCTGCGATAAGCTTTGGATATCCGGGTATTTTTGGATAAATCGTTTGTAGTATGGCAACATGGCTTCAATGCGTGTCTGCTGAGCCATGATTTCAGAGATCCAGATCGAGTAGGCTTCTTTTTTCTCTCGAAAGATCAGTGGTCTGGCGTTTTTGTCATACCACTTTAGTAAATCTTTTTGAAACATAAATCAAAAAGCAGGATTAAACCCTGCTGTAAATCCACTGGCAATCCCCTGTTACTTTTACAGGTCCACTGCCGGCAGTCATAAATACGGTTTCCCCCTTGGTCAGTTCCAAGACCTCGCCATCGTTTTCAACCGTAGCATTTCCTTCTACCAAAACCATGGAGGCAAAGCTTTCCTCATCGATATCGATCGTGGTGCTGCCTTTTAATGTGGTTTCAAAGCTTGTGAAATAATCACACGTTGCCAACAACATCGTTGTCGCATTTTCATCGCTGACCGGCTTACCGGCTGGTTTGAAATCCGATTCGATTGGATTTAAATTTGAAACATCAATAGCTTTATCAATGTGCAATTCTCTTGGTTTTCCATCTTTTCCTACACGACCGAAATCATAAACACGATACGTTGAATTAGAATTCTGTTGAATCTCACACAAAGTAATTCCGGCTCCGATCGCATGAATCGTTCCTGCCTTGATAAAGAACACATCACCTTTATGTACCGGTACTTCTTTTAGCACTTCAAGAAGCGTGTTATTTTCGATACGTTCTCTGAATTCTTCTTTAGTGATCGAGCGATTCACACCAAAGTACAAAGTCGCATCAGGCTGGCAATCTAAGATGTACCACATTTCTGTCTTTCCGTATTCTTTTTCCACACGAAGTGCATATTCATTATCCGGATGCACCTGGATAGAAAGAGGTTGTTTAGAGTCAATAAATTTGATCAACATTGGGAAAAACTCAAACTCTTTTCCTTTTGTTCCCAGACAATCTTTTCCCAACGCATCAATATATTCTGTCAAAGTCTTTCCTTGATAAGGACCGGATACAACAGTACTTGGGCCATCCGGGTGGGTAGATACTTCCCAGCTTTCCGCTACGATATCTAAATCACATTTCTTTCCGTATTTTTCCTTTAAATTCGTTCCACCCCAAATATAATCTTTATAAGCAGGGGCTAATTTTACAATTGGCATACTTTCACTCCTATTCTTTTCGAATTTATTATAAATCATTTTCGTCTTTCATGGTATGATTTAGCTATGAAAATCGCCATGCTTCAAATACAAGTGCAAGAAGATGTGAAGGACAACCTCAACCAAGTGCAATCCTTGGCTATACAAAGTCATAAAGAAGGCGCCGATATTTTGGTCTTGCCGGAAATGTGGAATTGTCCCTATATCAATGAGCAGATCAAAAAAAGTGTTTCTTTCTATGATCTTTGTAAAGAGCTTCTTCAAACACTTTCAGACAAACTAAAATGTATGATCGTTGGCGGCACGATTGCCCATAAGATAGAAGATAAGGTTTATAATGAGTGTCTTATTTTTGATCATGGAAAATTGATTGCTTCCTATGCGAAAACACATTTGTTTGAAGTTCATACCAAAAAAGATTATCAGGAAAAAGATGTCTTTACGCCCGGTGATCACCTTCAAACGTTTGATACTCGATGGGGTAAGATGGGCGTTTTGATCTGTTATGACATCCGATTTCCGGAAGTGGCAAGACTTCTTGCGATAAAAGGTGCGCATGTGCTCTTTTGTCCGGCCGCCTTTAATAAAAGCGTCACCCTGCAACATTGGACACCTCTCTTTCAGGTACGAGCTATGGAAAATCAGGTGTTTATGGTGGGTGTCAATCCAGCACATTATCAATATGATACATTTGAAAGCTATGGACATTCCATCATCACTGATCCTTTTGGAAAAATCTCTCATCAGATGAATGAAAACGAACCCTATTCGATAACTGATATCGATTTAGGACGAGTTGATGCGATTCGTCAGCGTATGCCTTTTTGGAAAATACGACGAAATGATTTATACATGTTAACGGAGGTAAATGAAGATGAAGGAAATTCAGATCAATGAATTAACCGATTTTAAGATCGGACATGCGCAGGATGAAACCGGTGGTACCGGTTGCACGGTCATTCTTTGCGAAAAAGGCGCTGTTGCCGGTGTAGATGTACGTGGCGGCGGTCCTGCCACAAGAGAAACTGATCTTTTAAACCCTAAAAATATGGTCGCACAAATCCATGCGGTGACACTGGCCGGCGGCAGTGCTTTTGGCCTGGAAGCCAGCTGCGGTGTCATGGAATATTTAAGCGAGCATGAAATCGGCTTTGATATGAAAGGGATTTATATTCCTATCGTATCCGGCGCCTGTTTATTTGACTGCAGCGTAGCCGATCCAAAAGCCTATCCGACTAAGAAAATGGGCTATCAAGCCTGCCAAAACGCCAGTCATCAAATCCCCAAACAAGGATGCGTCGGTGCCGGAACCGGAGCCAGCGTCGGTAAATTTCTAGGCTTTGATAAAGCTATGAAAACCGGATTAGGTCATGCGGCTTTCCAGGTGGGTGATGTTATGGTAGCTGCCATTGTAGCCGTCAATGCATGTGGTGATGTCTATTTTGAAAACAGTGAAAAGCCGATTGCCGGTATCTATGACTATCAAACGAAAAAACGACTTTCCACACTTGATTTTATGTTTGAAAACCAGCCAATCGAAGAAAGCTGTGGTATGAATACGACCATAGGCTGCATACTCACCAACGCAAAACTGACCAAAGCGCAGGCCAATAAGATCGCCAGCATGGCTCATAACGGCTATGCCCGAACCATTCGACCAGTCCACACGTCCAGCGATGGTGACACCATTTTTGCGATGGCCAGCCAACAAGTAGAAGCTCAGCCGGATGTTGTCGGTGCTTTAGCTGCCAAAGCAATGGCCAAAGCCATTGAAAATGCCTGCCTCTATGCCACACCGATGTATGGTTTAACCACGTATTCTGAAATTTGTAAATAACCAACAAAAAGAGGTGCTAGATCGTAAACTGGTCAATTGGCACCTCTTTAAATCCTCCTGTTGTCAAAGTCATCATCGTTTGAAATCCGCATTGTTTGATCAATTCCATGGACTCTTTGTAGTAACAATCTAAGTTAACTCGATTATGACAATCGCTGTTTAATAAGATTTTTCCACCTTTTTCTTGAATATACGCAAGCAATGTTTGATGCGGGTAAGGCTTGGTTCTATAGCCTCTGGAGATTGCTCCGGTATTGACTTCAAAAATCTTATCAGCTTTGATAAAAACATCGATGCAATCTTTGGCATATGACAAATATGTTGGATCGGTAAACGAAAGAAAACTTTCATCCTCATTGAATTTCATCAAAAGATCTAAATGTCCGACAATATCCACTTCCGGATAGTCTGCGATATTTTTTAGATCTTCGTAATAGTCTTTGGCATACTTTAGAAAATCACCATCATAAAGTTCTACAATTTCCTGGGCCATTTCTTTGGAGTAATCTACATTTTTGACCTGATTTTTGATAAACATGAAATGTTTGCTTCCAATCACAAAATCATAAGGTTCTTTTGAGGGAATACGCTGAGAAATATCTTCTTCGATTCCTAAAAAAATCTGAATCTGATCTTTGTATTTTTCTTTGGCTTCTAGAATATCTTTTCTGTAATTTGGAAGATCCTTTTCCTTCATGGCTACCTCATCGACCAAACAGGGGCCATGTCCAGAAAAGCCAAGTACGGTAAATCCTTTTTCAATTGCCGTTTGTACCATTTCCTCAATACGATCTTTTCCATCGCAATAGGTACTGTGTGTATGTAAATTTTGTTTAATCATGTAATATCCTTTCCAGCCATTCTTTGCATCCTTTTTCAATATCCCGGTAAGCCGTTTCAAAATCGTCGGTGTACCATGGATCAGCTACATCTTTATCCTGGAGTAAAGAATGTACTTTTTCTTCTTTATCATTATAAAAGATGCTCTTTAAATTTTGAAGATTCCATCGATCCATTCCTAAGATATAATCCCATTTTTCATATTCGTCAAAGCGTACCTGACGCGCATGTCGTTTTGAAAAAGGAACCCCTTTTTCGGTTAGCTTTCTTTTTGCGGGCGGATACATATCATGTCCGATTTCTTCGGTACTGGTGGCAGCCGATTCAATGATGAACTGATTCTCTATTCCTTGATCTTTGACTAGTTTTTTCATAATAAATTCTGCCATGGGTGAACGGCAAATATTGCCGTGGCAGATGAATAGTATTTTTATCATAATTTCTAGATTCCTTCCTATTCGATATTAAAAGATGTCTCGAAAAGAGTTTTTTCGAGAAAAACATTTTTTAAATCTTCTTATTTCTTATTATTGTGGTAAAAGCTTTCCTTTCAATTCATCTTTCCCTTTTTCTTGTTTTTCTTGATTTTTCTGTGTATAATTCAATACATAGAGAGCAGGAAAATAGGGTGGCTCAATTGAATTGCCTTGTTGGATTGTTCTCCAATATAGAAACAAAGAGCCTTTGATGGTCATTTTTCGTAAATGGCTTTAATCAAAGGTTTTTTCTTTTCCTTTCAAATAATCATAGATTCTAATTAGACGTCTTAAATTTGTTCTGTAATCACTTCTAGAATGTTCAATATTTAAAGCATCTTTATCTTTCTCAAATATGCTTTTCAAGTATGTTTCTAATGTGTCAAAATCTATTTGATTTTCTGTTAAATAAGCTATATTCAACATTTCTTTATTCTTATCAAATTCCATTTTAAAAACATCTTCTAAGCTTGAATATCCTCTTTTTGGTCTATCTTTCTTAATTGTATTTGAAATAATATCATCAAAATCACTAACAATTAAATTATTTAATCCGGGGATATTATTATATTTCTTCTCATATAGAGAATTAATTGGTAATTTACCTGATTCACTTCTAGCTAAATAAGGGGCATATGACAATAAATCTTTGCCTTCAAATTGTAAATCATGCATAACTATATTTCTATACCATTGCGATGCAGTAATTCCTCTTAACCCATCAATACTCGGCACTTCTGTCGTTCCAATAGAAAGTACCAAATCAACATTAGATACTCTTTCATCATCTAGAGGTGCAACTTTAATGTTTTTTGTTGGTTCATTCGTTAAAGTGTATAAATATAGTTCATCTTTTAAAACACGCAAAAGTCGCACAGGAATGCTCATTTTTTTCATTGCGACTGCTTTATAAATAATAGAATAATCTGATAATGTCACCTTTGTCATAGTTAACACATTGGAATCGAAAGAAAAGGTTGAATCCCCAATTGCATAACCTTTTATACTTGGATCATATTCTACAAATATAAATTTTTCCCTTAGGTTATTTATTTGTTCTTTCGTCATGCATTTTACAATTGAGTTTAATATATCTTGTATATTTTTGTCTGAGATAGAATAGCCCATAAATATAATAGGGTATTCCATAAATATGGTCAGCAATTTAGCTGCAAGATATTCAGATTTTTCTTTAAATTCTTTATAGTCATTTTCATTAATAACAACTGAACTTGGATCAGAAACTGAACCATGAATTTTATACACTTCCGCTATTCCCTGTAATCGTGAAAACAATAATGATTGTTGACCAATATATGATTTATATTCTGACAAATATTTTTCAAAAAACAAATCATAGTTCGTTGTAATGATTCCAGCTATCGATTTTTTTGCGACATTACGAAGCAACGACACCTCTGATTTATATTTTTCATTTAATATTGAGTTTTCATTTAAATAATAGCTTACTTCTGCCTTGAATGGAGAACATCCATTTAAAATTAGCTTTGAGTATTTTTCGTCAACATTTCTAATGCTCGGATTATGAAACCACTCTCTATTAAAGTCCTCTTCTATATAAGTTGCAATAAGTGGATTTAATCCGTAAGGATGTTCTCGAAAGGAAGCCCTGTCTTCATATGATCGATAAGCAAACGGACCATTATTAAACTGTTTAACCATATGTTTTAATAAACTACTCCAATCGGGTAATTCAAAATATCGCCTAGAAAATCCCGATCCAATGAAGAGGAAAGGAATAGTTTCAAAATTATTGATCATTTCATTTAATTTATCTGCCATAATATTTAAACTCCTTTTATTCATTATACAATAGACTGTGCATTTTCATTGATTTTCTTATCTTATAAAATATAAAGAATCCCAGGGGTACCCTGGGTGGATGATGCTATTCTAATCCATTGGTTGCTAAGATAATGTATGACTCCCACTTCCTTTGAGGTTATGATCTATTTTCTCAACCTTCTTGAAAAATCATCATATTTGAATTCTTTTTAGATAATGATTAAAAGAATATTTCTCAATCACTAATCTTATTTTCAGATCCTTGTTTACATATTTTCCATACTTTGGTGAAGAATCCTCAACATGATATTGCGTTAGGTTTTGCTGCATTTTCTTCATTGTCAATCGTACAGTTATTATTTTGACAAAATAGACAAAAGAAGAAATTTAAAATAAAAACTCATAGAACAGCTAAATTCACAGCTTCCTATGAGTCATTTCAAAAAGATGTATAAAATTATAGTTCTCGATTACGGTTTTGTTCTTCAAACACAAGAATAGTTGTACTCAAATAATCTTTTTGTTCTTTTGTAAACCCTGGTAACCTAACTTGCAGTTCATTGAGAAAATGTTCTGATTCATCCAATTGACCTTCATGAAGAATATTATCCATGGAAAGGTTTAATGCTTTAACAATAATACAGACAATATCAATAGAAGGATGTGTCTTCCCATTTTCAATTTTTGCCAAATAACGCTGTGAAACATGCGTGGCATCTGCTAACTGTTGTTGCGTCAAATGCCTTTCTTTCCTCGCTTTTTTAATAGCTTTGCCGAAAGTGAATGAATAATCAATGAACATGCTCGTCACCTCGTAGCCATTGTAACTTTTATATCAATCGCATCATATTCCCTAGTAATTCGATAGAATAGGAACTATAGTTCTTTCTATGAAAAGTATAACATATATTAGGGAGAGGGTAAAAACTTATGATAATGTGGAGTTTGTTTACATAAATCATATTTGTTTCTATCCTATAAATCATTCGTCATTTCTATTTATAAAATCTAGTCAAATATAAAAAGAGGACTAGCCTATGAACTCACTAATCCTCGTTAGTACGATTATCACATTTTGCTTTCGTGTAATTTAATGTTGTTTTTTATGAAGTATTCACGTTTATTTGCATCATTATTAGCTTTATTTTGTATTTTTATTAAAGATTGCATCAGTTTTCGCACTTTAATTTATCTAATCAACGAAATAAATGACTTGAGCCATAAACTAAACATTCGTCTATTTTTCTAATATATAATATTTGTATCTAAGAGTACTCATATCCATTGTCCCAATTTATTGAAAACTATATTTTTTATTTTATGTTAGTTCATCAAATAGATATATTTATCAGTAGAAAAAAGACGCATGTCATTAGACCATATTATATTAGTATATACGATCTAGGAATTATTCAAATGAATTTTAACAACTTTCTAATCTACTTTATGTATAGTTGCCAATTCTACAGTGCATCTCATTGCTTTCAGTCTAGATTTGACATATTTCAAAGAGACTTTGCTAAAGAAAGGAATATGTGGCAGAGAACCTCCCTTGTCTTTTTGAATAATTGCATACACGATTCTAAGCGATTTATTTTCATCAATCCGAAACTTTTCATCATTAGAACTTGCATTAATTTTATTATTTGCTTTATCTCTAAATTCTTTATCAGAAAGTAGTAAATCTGCCGACACCAAACCCTGATTGAAAAAATGGCTTAACGTAGAAGAGCCAGAATATGGCTTTAAATGAATTAATGTATCATCCTTCGCTAATATATCACATAATTCAATTTGGTTTCTTCCTCCTCCATGATAAATATTATTTTTATCCATTAATATATAATCATTTGGATGATTGTTTACAAACATAGTTGAATAGTCATTCTCAGTTTTACACATTTGAGTTTGAAATAAATCAAATCGAATCTCACTTTTATCAGTATTTTCGAAGTCAGTTTCTATCATTTTTCGGTAATCTTTAGAAATTTGATACCATTTTCCGTTATTGATACAATATGTATTATTTTCATAATCCATTTCCCCATATATACAGTTGTATGCAGACCATGTTTTCAATGGTTCGTTTCCTATAGCATCAAATAATTTTACTTTTTTTGATTTCAATTGCTTAGCATTTTTTAATTCCTTGCGAAATGATTTTAACAAAACGTCAATATAAATATCATCTTGTTTTTCCTTAATATTAACTACTTTGAAATAATCTACATTTCCCCAATCTATAATTTCGGGAACCGCTGACCAAAATTGACCCTTGTTACTATTTAAAGACTCAATTAATTTTTCATCTAATTCATTGATTAATTTTTTGTTTTTTACCGATTCAATATTATCAATCCATCCAAAATTGGTCTTATAATAATCTTTCTTATATATACTGAAAATACTATCAATTTTGCTTCCTATATTATCTATATCCACATCAGAACTTAATGTAACAGCATCGCTTCCACTTATCATTCCTTTTACTATACCATTATCACTAACCTTTCCAGCAACTTTATTAATCAAGTCTCTTTCAATATCAGCTCCAAAATCAAAAATATTTCCATATTTAGGTAGTTGATCTCTACTAGATTTTTGATTTCCCCCAATGGATACTCTATCAATGCTTCTTAAATCATCTTGTTTTAAAAGATTTAATGCTACTTTTAAACCAAAGTGATTTTCTATCATGTCATTATCAATTAAGTTTTTTCCTCTTCCAAAAGATACTATAAAAAATCTACCTTCTTTATTTTTATATAATAATATCAATTTTATAGATGCATTGTATAGCTTTTTTAAATCTGTATCAGATTTAAAAAAGCTATCTAACCATATTGGTGAATTATTATACACTTTGGTATAAAATAGTTTTATATTTGGTGATATCTCTTTTATCAAATAATCCGTCTTATAATCATTCAAATATTTGTCATAACTAATGATAAAATCTTTCTCATTACACCTATCCTTAATTAAATAAAGAGTGATTTTGTTTTTTCTGTTACTCTGCATTCCGTAACATCTCCTATAGATTTATTGATTAAAAAATACATGGTTTAAGTTTACATGTTTAGTGAGCAATCGGGATCTTTAATCTTTTAAAACACTATCAGTTATACCTGTCAACCATCTCACCATTTTGTATTCAATAGTTTGGCAAGTAGACTTTGCCTCACCAAATATCGAAAAATATACCTTCAACTTTGGCTCTGTCCCCGAAGGTCTAAAAATCACTGAAGAATTATTATCTAGAAACAATTTAACAACATTACTTTTAGGAAGGTTATCTATTCCTGGCAAATAATCCTTTTTTAACACAACATTATATCCACCTAATGTCTGTACTTTATACCTAACATAGTCCATAATTTGATTCATTTTTTCTGAACCACTTGCCCCATCAAACTTAAATGAATGTTGTGTGTTTAAACAAAAACCATATTTATTATAAATCTCATTTAATTTATCCATCAAAGTAATACCTTGTGATTGATATGCTGCATACATTTCGCATATAAGTAAAGAGGCTACAGTCGCATCTTTATCTCGTACATATGTACCTCTTAAAAAGCCACAGCTTTCTTCAAAACCGAAAACAAAGGACGTCTCTGTATGTTTTTTCTCCAGCAAACCAATTTGTTCTCCGATATATTTGAAACCCGTTAAAGTATTGATAGTTCTTAATCCATAATCTTGCGCAATTAATTCGGCTAGATCTGTTGTTACAATAGTCTTCATAAAGACATCATCAGATTGAATTTTTACATTTGAACAAATAAAATCTAACAACAAACACCCTAGTTCATTCGCGCTCAAAATCCTAAAATCATCTTTATTTTTAACTGCAATCGAAACTCTATCACAATCAGGATCGGTTGCAAGCACAAGATCTGCCTGTTCATTTTTCGCATATTCTATTCCTAACTGCATAGCTTCTATTTCCTCAGGGTTTGGCTTTTTACATGTTGGAAAATTCCCATCCGGATTTTTTTGTTCTTCAACCAGAATGACTTGGTCAAATCCAGCTAATTTTAAAACTTGCGTAACCGGTTTAAGCCCAGTACCATTCAATGGAGAATACACAATTTTCACATCTGCGTTATGATCAGAAGAAATTGATTGTTTCAATACCGACTGAATATAAGAATCATAAATTGTTTCATTGACAAAATTATATTGATTACCTTGATTTGTAATATCAATATCAAAATATCCAACTTTTTTTATCTCATCATATATTTGATCTGCCATTTCATTCGTAATTTGGCAACCTTTTTTTTCATAAACTTTATAGCCATTGTATTCAGAAGGATTATGTGATGCAGTAATGACGATTCCCAGAAAACACTCCAATTCTCTTACCGCAAAAGATACACAAGGTGTGGGTAGAGCTTCTGAAAATAAATAGGTTTTAATACCATTATTCATCAAAACATTTGCAGCAATTTTTGCATATTTCTCAGAGTTATTCCGTGTATCATATCCAATAACTACTTTTTTTAACCCTGTTCGCAGTTTTTTATGAATCATATAATTAGCTAAGCCTTGCGTAGCTCTGGCAATCACAAATTCATTAATCTTCGCAGTACCTATCCCCATGACACCACGAATGCCCCCCGTTCCAAAAGCTAATTCCTTGTAAAAAGAATCCTCGATTTGTTTTTCATCCATTCGTGATAACTCATCGTAAAACGATGTACCATCTAATTGTTTTATCCATTCTCTGTATCGCTTCGAGATGTATTCTTTTTCCAAGACTATATCCCCCTTACATAGTTTCTAAACTATATTTAATTTTATCTTTTACTGTGATTTCTTTTCCCGATTGGACTTCTATCAATTGTAAATCTGTCTTGGCATAGATTGTATGTTTACAGCCTACTGGAAGTTTTATCGTATCTCCAGGTACCAATTCATATTTACGCCCATTTACTGTTGCGATACCTACTCCTGAAACGATTGTCCAAACCTCATTTCGGTGTTCATGGCTGTGATAATTCATTTGATGCCCTTTACGCAGAGTAACCTTAATTGTACGACTTTCATCCTCAACATCAATCACTCTATATTCACCCCATGATTTTTCTGCAAACATAATTGGCCCTTCTATAGAATCAACCAAAGACTTTATACCAGTGGATTTTTCTTTATCTGAAACCAATATTCCATCCGGACTCGCTGACACAACAATATCTTGCAATCCAACACAAAGAATAGGAATATCTAATTCATTGATCACATGTACATTTTTGCAGTTCGAATCAATAATCGCATTTCCAATTGATTCATCTTCCATAGCATTAACAAAAGCATCCCAAGTCCCTAAATCCTTCCACTGTCCGGTATACCGTACAACAGTTATATCTTTCTCTCTTTCCGCTACAGCGTAATCAAAACTGATTTTATTTACCTCTTCATATTTTTCAAATAAATCTTGATAATCTACAAAGTCAATGAGTTTATGGGCAATTTCTAATACATAACCTATTTTATAGGCAAAGACACCGCCATTCCATAAAGCGCCTTGTTTAATATACTTCTTGGCAATTTCTTCTGTTGGCTTTTCTTTAAACTCTGAAACTTTACTAATCTCATCCTTAGATGTAGGTATGATATATCCAAATTTTTCACTAGGATGGTCTGGCTCAATTCCCATTAAATACAGATTAGAACTTCCTTCTTTCGCTAAATCATCCATTTTTTTGATCATTTCAAAATAGGAATCATCCACATGAGGATCCACTGGACATACTACAACGGTCTCATCAAGATCAATGTCTTTTATATCATGTAGATAAGCAGTTGCCAAAACAATGGCAGGAAATGTATCTCTACGACATGGTTCTATAGAAATAGAAACATCATTCCCCAACTGATTATGAATAGAAGACACCTGTGTTTTACTAGTTGCAATAGTAATATCCGCATCTTTATCTACTGACTTAATTTGTCGATATACACGCTGTACCATGGATTCATATTGATCGTTATGCTTAAAAAGCTTTATAAACTGCTTTGAGCGAATCTCATTTGATAACGGCCATAAACGTTTTCCAGATCCTCCAGATAAAAGAATGATATTCATATTAACTCCAATCTAAGCGATACGCTTTTCCACTACATTATATACTAAGATTCCTGCTAAACATGCTAAAGGAATAGAAATAAAACAATTTAATGCTATGGACATGCTTCCACCAAAGGCAGAAACAACCATTTAATGTGGAAATTCAAACTTTCCTACATTAGGATACGTGTTGGTGATGTTGTTATCCTATTACATTTGTAACAATGTTTTAATTTTTTCTACAAGAACATATCCATAATTTTTTGATGAAGCCCAACCTACATGGTTTGGATTTTCATTTATACCTAACCATTCAACATATCTAGCACTCCCTCTTGAAACATAATTAAATCTTAGATCTACACACTCATTAACTAAGGAGTCTGTTGAAGCGTATGCTTTAAGATGCTGAATTTGTGCTCTTATGCCAATCCTTACATTTTCAAATGAATTCCCTTTGACACCATTTCCAGTTGCACCAAGTCCCGCAAAATTATATTGGTTGGGTAAAACATCTCCACCGAATTTGAGAAAATTTGTTTCTAGCATTGATTGAACAAATGCAACCTCTGGTTTTACACCTTCAGTAACGGCCTCATCATAAAAGATTTGACAAAACGACTCTATTGTAGGAGCTCCTCCCTTTTTTAAAATTCCATCATATTTAGATCCATAAGATGAGAACACATCATACGATTTATTGTAAGTTTTGAAATAATTCACCATCTGGCTAACTGATACAGATGGTTTTCCCATAATAGGCGTTAGTATATCCTCATCATCAATAACTTGAAAAACCCATTGCTGTCCTTTTAAATTCTTATTATTTTCTACAATAATATTAGATTCATTTTTGAACATATCATTTTGCACTGTTAAAACTTTAGATTTATCTGTTGCAGAAATAACCTGTATTCCCCCTGATTGATTTAAACTTATTATCCATTTTTGCGAATACTCATTATTCAATGACTTTTGTACTAATGCATTCCCATCTAATGTTAGATATTTCCCAGAACATTCATTTTGAAAAGAAACATATCCTATAGAATCATGAGAAACAATCCATCTTTGAGCACTGGTTTTATTTAATTCATAAAGCCAAATCAATGCATTTTCAGTTAAATTACTATTTTTTAAATCTAAAGCAAAATTTATATTTGATGCTTTAATAAAATAATGTCCATTTTCCATTACATTTTTTGAATTAGTAGCTAATCTATCCAATTCTTCCCTTTTATTTGTATCTAAAATAAAACTAGAGAAGATCCATTTCTGTGCCCCGGAACCATTTCTAGCGTAAATCTGCACATTGGTTCCGTTGACTGTCATGGATCCATTGACATCCAAGGCAAACTCAGGATTTAAAGCCGATAAAATTTCATATCCATTTCCACTCTTTACCGCTATCCATTTCTGTGCATAAGAGCCGTTCGATGCATACTGCCATACATTTGTATTGTTCGATGTCTGACTGTTCTTTACATCCAGTACTTTTCCAGAATTCACGTTGGTAAATGTCAGATATCCTTTACTATCCTTGGTCACTTTCCATCCCTGTGCACCTGATCCATTGCTTTGATAGATCTGTACATTTCCTCCATCAATCATGGATGATGCATCTACATCCAAAACATATCCTGTATTTAACGAACTTTGTATTTCATATGTACCTTCTGCTAAAACATTTTTGTTTGCTTCTAGTAACTCTTCTCTTTTTTGTTCCAATGTCTTATAAGATGAGAAAATCCATTTCTGTGCTCCGGAATCATTTCTAGTATAGATCTGTACATTCGTTCCGTTGGCTGTAATAGATCCATTGACATCCAAGGCAAACTCAGGATTTAAGGCTGATAAAATTTCATAACCATTCCCACTCTTTACCGCTATCCATTTCTGTGCATAAGAGCCGTTCGATGCATACTGCCATACATTTGTATTGTTCGATGTCTGACTGTTCTTTACATCCAGTACTTTTCCAGAATTCACGTTGGTAAATGTCAGATATCCTTTACTATCCTTGGTCACTTTCCATCCCTGTGCACCTGATCCATTGCTTTGATAGATCTGTACATTTCCTCCATCAATCATGGATGATGCATCTACATCCAAAACATATCCTGTATTTAACGAACTTTGTATTTCATATGTACCTTCTGCTAAAACATTTTTATTTGCTTCTGCCATTTGATCTATTTCTTCTCTACTTATTTTCGATAAACCAAAGGCTTTAGCAATTCCTGTTGCGTCAGCAACACCTAAATTTTTAAGTTTTGCATCTGAACTTAGAAAATTATTAAAATCATTCCAATTATCAGACATTGCATGCTCAACAATGATTCCTGCAACACCTAATTCTTTACTGTAACGGATAACACCATAATAATCTCCTACAGAACCATCTGGATAATCATAAGCCGGATCATGAGCCGGTTCCCCCGTATTAGTATCATAAACATACTTAACTTTGATACCCAAGTTATTTAAACCTAAACCAACCAATTCATTCAAAATATTTTGGGCTAGATTTTTACCTGTCTCAGATACAGCTGCATTGTAATTGGCATGTGGATAGTAGACTTCTGCACCTGATACAGAACTTTGAGTTCCCCAGCCTGTCGCATTGATATGAATACTAACCAAAGCTGTAGCACCAGCATTTGCTGCAATTTTTGCCCTATCTTGTAAACTTACATAAACATCACTGGTACGTGTCATTACAACCTTAACATTTTTATATTGTTCCAATTCTTCTTTCAAATACATGGCAATCTTTAGGTTCATATTCTTCTCTAAAGAGCCATCCACTACCACAGTACCGCTTTCGCTACCTCCATGTCCTGGATCAATACAAATCACTAGAGGATTATTCTCTGAATAAGTTGTGATTGAACGCTTTCTTCTACTGTTGTTCTGAGGTGTTTGCACATTCTCTTTTAAAACAGATTCTACCAAATCTTCTGTACTAGCCACATTAGAGCCATCCAAAGATACAACTGATGATTCAATTGCCTGAGCCATGGAGTCATTGATTTCATTAGATTCTTCTACTTCATTTCCGTTTTCATCAATTGTATATCCTTCATTTTCTCCAAATCCATCATACTCTTGATTTACGCCAAAACGTACATCCATTTCTAAATCAGAAAAACTAATTGTATATTCTTGAGAATCAACAAAATAACTGAATCCGATGACTTTATAAGTCCCTTTATCAGATTCTGTAAAATCTTTCTTAAAAACATAAAGCTCTCCTGATTGCCTTGAGTTCTCTAACTCTATTAAATTTCCATTATCTTTCTGATACTTCAATACAATTCTAGAAATATTTTCTGTACCTGTTCCAAAGGATAATACAAACTCTTGTGATGCCGGAGCTTGTAAATAAGGATACCCTACATAAAAATAGTTAACTAAAGAAGCATCTCCAGGAACTGGAGTTGATACTTCTTTCTTATCTTCTACAACCTCATTATCCTGAATTTGAGTATCATGAGTTATTTGATCCTTCTCAGGAATATTATTTTCATTTTCTTCAGGTAATGTTACATCCTCACTAGAAAAACCTTCTTCCATGTTATTTTCAGAATTTTCTATTTCTGTCATAGTTTCTCCACTGTTGACATTGTCTTCTTGAGCATAAATAGGCGAAACCGAAAAACAATTTATTACCATTGCCATAAACAGCATTAAAGCTGCTCCCTTTCTTATTATACTTTTCATTTATAACTCTCCTCTCCCCTAAAGCTTAACGAAATATTTAAGTAAATTCAATCATATAAAAAGCAAATCGCTATTTTGTATAGAGATTTGCTGTGTGATTGCCTAGAAGTAAATCATTCTTAGTAATCTATTTATTCGTACAAGTTACAAATATCATTTTTCTAAACTATCATCTATGAATATCAGATAAGTTATCATTCAAGGTACATGTTATAATTTATTTAATTAGATAAAGAATCAAATTTAGTACGCGCTATTTCAATATTTTTCATGTTGGCAATACTCATTCTGCAATCAAATTGTGAATTTCTTCATTTATAACAAGCGCAACATATTTCAAATCAAATCGATCAAGTTTTTGGTTATATGCATCCCTATTTACTTTGATTAATTTATAATATGCCTTGCTTATTCCCGCTTTAATAGTTTCAACATGATGAGGATCAACTAATAAAGCCGCACCTTCACCAACTTCCTTCATAGAAGAACAATTACTAGTTATTACCGGTTTATAATATTTCATTCCTTCAACGATTGGCATTCCGAAGCCTTCATATACAGAAGTGAACAAAACACCATCACAATTTTGATACAATAAATCTTTATCATTGTCTGAAATATAGCCTAAAAACTTCACTTGATTTCCATGCTTTGATTTTGAGACCAAGCTGCTAACTGTTTCATAATCTCCATTTTTGTTACCTGCAAGATAAAAATAATAATCTGTAATATGCTTATCCTCACAAAAGTCTAAGAAAGCAGATACTGTCTTAATCAAATTTTTATTTACTCGCATATCACCTATATAAAACAAATAACGCTTATTCAAATCAATCATATTATTATCAAGTATTGTATGTTTGGTGGATGGCTCAAATCCGCTTCCTCCATAACATACTTTTACTTTATCCGAATTTAATTTATAGTATTTTACAAGATCTGTTTTTGTTGCTTCCGAAACAGCAAAAACTAAATCCGCTTTTTTTAGTCTTTTAAAATATAAATCAAGGTATTTTCTTGTGACGAATGAATAGTTTTCTGGATAAGTTTTTGCAATCAAATCATGTACAATGCATATTCTTTTAGCTCGATGCGATAAATAAGGTACAAAACCGTCACAAAAGTAGATATCGAATTCACCAAAAAAAGATTCTATAGGCATAAAGGTGCGCAACAGTTTCTTTTTATGAGTAAAAATTATATACGGTTTCAACCACATATTTTCATCTTTCTCAAGAAGTTTCTCTAATTCCCCTGTTTCATCAAATGCACCTATCTGTATTTTATAATCTTTATTTGATGATATTAGTGTTTTTGTGACAATTAAATGGAAATAATCGACACCTGTTTTCTTCTCTTTTAATAGCATTTCGCCATTCAACATTAATAACGATTTCATAATTCCCCTCAAACCTATTAACTCTTACGTAAAACTTTTACAACATTTAAAATATTTTTAAATTCAACTTTAAATAGAATAATCGTAATTAAAAATAAAAGTATATATCTTAGAATCACTTGATTCACAGCCACTAATGAAACTGAAGCCACCAAAAATAATGCAAAAGTACAAATAATCAAATATTTAAAATCATATATTTCTTCTACATTATATTTCTTTACGTTTACATAATTAAATAAAAACAAAAATAAATAACCTATTAGTGTTGTATATCCAGCAGCTATGTATCCCACTAATGGAATCAATAATAAATTAAGAATAACATTAATTAAAGCTGCACAAATTGAACTAATTGCTACAGTTTTTGTATTACCTTTAAAATAGTTAATATCGTACATAAATAAATATAAAAATTGAACATACATAGCTACAACGAGCACAGGTATGATATAAACACTATCTTTATATGAAGATGTTAATAAAATTTTAACAACCTCTGGTGATATGATAATTAGCCCCAGGGAAATATACGCCGCAATTAAAAACATGTACTTTGAATTTATTTTTACCTGTCCATATTCTTTATTACTCATTCTGCGATATGACCATGGAGACCATGTTGCCATTATTTGATTAAGCATTGTAAATGCCAGATTGCCTATTGTATAAGACATACTATATATTCCCGCTTTGCTTGCTCCCACGAAATAACTAATCATCAGTAAATCTGATTGTGTAAGAGCCAACTGCGCTACATGATGTGGTATCAATGGTAGAGTAAATTTAAGTGACTCCTTTATATATTTTGGCTTGAAATTTAATTGTTTATTTTTTAATAATATAAACAAAAATAAAATAGTAACCAATATATAAGTGAAATCCAAACCAATAGCCCGTCCTATATATTTCTTATATGGAAAAAGTAAAGATAGTAGAATAGAAATTATTTGATTCCCCGGTCCTACCATTAGAACAAGAGTTGCAACTAATTTTGAATAATTATGAAAAAGACAATAACTATTTACTGTTGTATAAATTGCTACAATTAACATGCTTAAAAATAGCCAATAATATAAAAAATTGTCTAGAGAAAACATACTCATTAAAAATCCCTTAAATGGAAGACAAACAACAAAAGAAACAATTACTGCAAGTGCAATAAATATAGTTGTAGAGAACAAATAATCTTTAATATCCTTATTATATTTTAAAAGTGCTTTATTTATGAAAAAATAAATCCCCCCAGTAAAAAACATAACTGCTATATTCCGCGTTGTAGTGAATGTTGTAACAATCCCAACATCACTAGTAGATAATATTCGAGCTATTATAGGCACAGTTATAACTCCCACCATAATAGAGATGATATTAGCCAGCGTATTAATAAAAGCAGTTTTTATAGTTTTTTTGTTGTCATTTTGTTCCATAGCTTTTCCTCTCTATTGTTTCTTCGCGACTATCTTAAGCCAAAACTTGAACAATAACCCAGCTGGTAAAAATAGAATAGCCAAAGTTTTACTATTTGCTTCTGATATATATTGGGTACATTTATTATTTGCAATCATTGAAAAGCCATCATACAAGATTGCATTTTTAAGTCTAATAGTCAACTTAAATCTTTTTAGTAAAAAGATGTTAGCGTTTGCCGCTGCACCTTTCGGGCATTTAAATCTATTAATTAATATATTCTTTGATAAACCATCCTCAAGGTAATTTCCCATGTATATAGCATTATTAACATAAACAGTGTCATACTTAAGCGCAATTTGATTCCATACTATCGCTTCACTCAAAAATCGTTCATTTCCAAACACAGGAAATGGGTATTTTTTAAGAACCTCTACTCTAAATGTTTCACACATGTCTCCTAACAATGCTTGGTTGTATCTAAAATCTATATTATTGGAAATAATCTCTGATTCATTATATCTCTTTCCAATAACCTCATCATTAGGATATTTTCTTAAGAATGAAATACAAGCTATACTCTGATTATTTCCATATTTTTTCCAATATTTATCGATTTCTTCAATAGCATTTGGGAGTAACGAATCATCACTATCAAGAATAACTAGATATGGATTATCAATGTGTTTCACACCAACATTTATTGCTGTATGTTTACCATGATTTTCTTTTTTTATATATCGTATTTTGATTTTGCATTCACCTATAAATCCTTCTATCAATTGTTTTGTATCATCCGTTGATCCATCATCAACAATTAGCCATTCAAAATCTTGATTTGTCTGGTTTATAAGGCTTCGATATGCTTTATGGAGTATATAGCTTCGATTATAAGTCGGCGTTAGTACAGTAATCATATTCTATCCCTCAATTTCATATTCTCTGTAAACTTGTTCTATGTATTGATCTATATTATTTAAATCTTTCGCTCTATCTAAAGCTGCGTTATGTTTTCTCTCATAATAGTTTTCATCATTGACTAATTCTAATATTTCAGAAACATACTGATCGACATTTTCGTTTTCAATGACATATCCACAGTCTTTAGTTACTATTTTTTTTAATCCTCCCGCATTGCTACAAACTACTGGTTTACCAAGGGTCAATGCCTCAATTGAAACTAAGCCAAAGCCTTCCCATTTTGATGGCAGCACCAATACTTTTGAATTGTTTAATATAGGATATGGATTTTCTTGAAAACCATACATTTTTATATTTGTACCTAAACGATTTTGCTCAATCCAATTTTCAAACTCTTGGTAATATTCCCCATCGCCTACTATAGCTATCTTAATACTACTTTTCTTTTCTATTGCTTTTATAAAAACTCTCCTTAGTAAATCAGGATTCTTTGCTTTTGTTAGCCGACCCAAAAATATTAAATCAAATTGTTGTTGTATACTATATTCCTTTGCTTTGTCAAGGATCGACATTGTATCAATTGGATTACCAATACATTCAAATTTATCTTTCAACTTCTTTGCATAAACATACTCATTTTCAATAGCTTCCGAAACTGTTAAAATTTTAGTAATTCGTGCACTTGCACAATAATAAATAAACGAAAATATACCTTTTTTTTGTATCCAAGGGGCATTATTATGTAAATGCGATATGATTTTCTTTCCAGGGAAACAAATAGTAGCCATCACACTTGCTATAAAATCGTGAGCATGAATAATGTCCGGCTCTAATCTCGTGTTTAGCTTTCTTAATTGAAAATAAGAAAATCTGTCAATCAAAGAATACTTACAATTATATGAAACCAATATATTTTCAATATCACCCTTTGGTGAAACATAATAACATTCCACATCTGTATATCTCATATTTATGTGATTAACTATTTGTATTGCTACATTTTCAGCTCCAGAGTATTTGTCTGTTGTAAGAAGGTGAATAACTCTTTTCATAATCGTACCTCTTTTGAATTTGTAAATGTTATATCCATTTCTTTAGGCTTAGGTTAAATGCTTCTTTTTAGGGATTTAAAAATTTAGATTGGCTTATTTCTAAAAGTTTTCTTGAAGTAACGTCCCAAGTAAAGTTACTTTTTACTCTTTCAAATGCTTTAGATGTAGCATTTTTTTTATCTCTATGATTTAATGCATCTTTAATAGCATTATAAATACTATCCAAATCATTATTTTCAATTACGATTCCATATGTGTCGTCTGGTAACAATTCTTTAGCTCCTCCTCTCAGTGTCGTAATAATGTAGTTTTTACACGCAGCAGCTTCTAATAGCGATGTTGAAAAGCCTTCTGAATCAGAGGGTAAAACAAATATATCAGAGTTCTTTAAAAAACATATTACTTGCTCAAAAGTTAGACGTCCTAAATAATGAATAAATTCACTTGTATGTTCATCTATAAATGATTGCAAAGGTCCTTCACCTGCTAAACATAAATATAATTTTTCCCCGGACTGATTATTGTATTCTTGTATAGCTCGGATAAGTTGAATAATACCCTTTTCTTTAATTAATCTGCCTGTATAAGAGACCACTATGGAATCCTCAGGAATTCCATGATCCTTTCTAAACTCTCCTTTGTAATGTCCTTTTATATTCTCTATTCTATCCAAATCTATCGCATTGTAAATCTCACCTTTCGATGTTATACCAAAATGTCCTAACCACTTTGAACTGGCCTTAGAAACTCCATAGTAGTTCTTACAATATTTTTTAAGTTGCCATGTTAAATAATGTTCAAATTTTTCTCCCATATAATCCAATAGTTTGTTATGGACAGTTAAATGACTCGTACCATGATCAATAACAATTCTTGGAATACTACGTTTATATGTATACTTAGCCCCTAATAAAGAGTGAAAGTAAAATCTAGTGTTAATGATGCAGAAATCATAGTTTTGTTGATCTAATCTCTTAAAAATATCTCTAAATATTTTATTCTTCTTATAAATTGGAAATCTACCATTCAGTAAATTATAGCAATCTAGGCGAAATACATTAATACCTTCATATATTTCAATACTTGGACTTTTTGTTGTGTTTGATGTCACTACTGTAACTTGATGTCCATATTCAATTAGTTTCTTAGAAATATTATAAGTATAATTCTCTACTCCTCCCATATGCGGAAGAAACTGTGCAGAAAAAAATAAAAAGTTCATAGTTATTCTCACCACGCCATTCTTTATATTTATAGCAAAAAAAAGAATATGAATCCTTTTTTTTTGCATAAGCTACTTATAAGGATATCACATTCTTAATGTTGAATCTATAAATTGTCAATACTAAGAAAACAACTAGTGAACTAAAACTCTATTTCTTTCAAATACCTTGCCAATGCATCTTGCCATGTAGGTAATGGTTTAAAGCCGTTTTCTAAAAGTTTTGATTTGTCCAATCTTGAATTAAATGGTCTTGCTGCTTTTGATAAACCGTATTCTTCTGTTGTTACTGGAGCTACTTTTGTCGTATATCCCGCCTGTTTAAAGATTTCACATGCAAAATCATACCAGCTGATATATCCACCTTCATTTGTTGCATGGTAATATCCATACTTATCTGTTTCAATCATATCCACTAACAATCTTGCTAGATCATATGTGTATGTTGGGGTTCCTATTTGATCATTTACAACTCTTAAAGTATCGTATTTCTTTCCTATATTTAACATTGTCTTAATGAAGTTATTTCCATTCTTACCAAACACCCAGGCAATACGAACAATAAAATACTTATCTAAAGTATTCGATACAGCTAATTCGCCACCTAATTTAGTTTGTCCATATATATTTAATGGTTTATAGTCTTTACAATCTGGTTGCCAAGGTTCTGTTCCTTGTCCATCAAACACATAATCAGTCGAAATATATACCATCTTTGCATCAACTTTTTTACATGCATTCGCAATATTTTGTGTTCCATCCACATTAATAGCTTTTACTTTAGCTTGTTTATCCTCGTCTTCTGCTAAATCTACAGCCGTCCATGCTGCACAATGTACTACAACATCTGGATTTACGTTTTGAATGGTTTTCATTACATCTTCAGCATTTGTAATATCTAAGGGCATATATTCCGCTTTCGTCACATAAGTACTATCTTGGATTCCACTATAAGCTTCAGCTAAATCTGTACCAATGCCTGTATATCCTCTTGAAGCCAATTCATTCATGACATCATGGCCTAATTGTCCAGCCACACCTGTTACAAAAATTTTCATCCCATTGCCTCCCATCTTATGAAGAAAAGCTAAGTTTATTGCTTAGCTCTTCCTTTTTCTACATACATCTTTTCAAAATAGTTTTGATATTCACCACTGATGATGTTTTCCCACCATTCTTTGTTATCAAGATACCATTGAATTGTCATAGGAATACCTGTATCAAATGTATATTTAGGTTCCCATCCTAATTCTGTTTCTAACTTGGTTGGATCAATCGCATAGCGGCGATCATGCCCTTTTCTATCTTCTACAAAAGTGATTAAACTTTCTGGTTTATTCAAAGCTTTTAATACTGTTTTGACAACTTGAAGGTTTGTTCTTTCATTATGTCCACCAACATTATACACTTCCCCTTCACGTCCTTTACGAACAATTAAATCAATAGCTGTACAATGATCATACACATGCAACCAGTCACGAACATTTTCACCTGTTCCATATACCGGAATCGTTTCATCATTTAACGCACGAGAAATAATCAATGGAATTAATTTCTCTGGGAAATGATACGGCCCATAGTTATTAGAACAACGAGAAATCGTTACCGGAAGTCCATATGTTCTGTGATATGCAAGTACAAATAAATCCGCACTAGCTTTAGCACTGGAATAAGGACTTGAAGTATGCAATGGTGTGTCTTCTGTAAAGAATAAATCTGGTCTGTCTAAAGGTAAATCTCCATAGACTTCATCAGTAGATACTTGATGGTAACGTTTGATTCCATATTTTACACAAGCATCTAATAGCGTTGTCGTTCCCATAACATTTGTCTTTACAAAGATTTCAGGATCTTCAATACTTCTATCTACATGACTTTCTGCCGCAAAGTTAACAACTACATCAAACTTTTCTTTTTCAAATAAATCAAAGATAAATTCTCTATCTGCAATATCTCCCTTTACAAACTTATAATTTGGTTTATCTTCAACCGGTTTACAAGTTTCCAGGTTCCCCGCATAAGTTAATTTATCTAAGTTAACGATCATATCTTCCGGATATTTATTCACCATATAGTGAACAAAGTTTCCACCAATAAATCCGGCTCCTCCTGTGACTAAAAATTTCATGTTATTTTCCTCCTATTAGTGATTTATCGCAAATCCACCATGTCCATAACAAGCATTTGCCCGTCCTTTGGCATGTGGATTGGCGTTTCCTACATTGGTTCCATCTACACAAAGATATCCACCAATCGTATTTCCTGTAATTCCACCACTGTTTTGTGTTTGCGAATTTCTTGCAGCTGCGGCTGCTTGTTGCTGTTGTTGAATACGTGCAGCTTCTTCTGCCGCTGCTTTATCTTGGTCAATACGAGCTTGTATATCTGAATTTGTCGTATTTAACTGCTCTTTAGCTGCGTTGATTTCATCGGTAGATGCTCTATTTGCAATTAACCTTAAGGCTTCTTGCTTTCTTGTATCAAATATCTGCTTTTCCTGTTCATTTGCACCATCTAAACAAGTAATTGCATTGATTTGAGATTTTAATTTATCTAATTCTTCTGTCTTTAATCGTTCTTGCTTCTTATTGTTTGTATAATCCTGTAAATCCTTAATCTTAAATGATTCTATAAAATCATTAAATTTATAATCATTCTCATCTTCCTGGTACGTATAAATAGCAGCCTTATACAACCCACTATGCGTTGGAATATAGAAAGCGTCTACCTTTAAATTCGGACTTAATATATCTTCTGGTAATTTTTCATCATTTAGCTGAACTGTATAAGTTGCTTCAAAGCACTCTGTTCCATCTAGATCCTCTGTATCAATAGTATATTCAGATACTTCATCTTCGCTATCCCAGAGTGTATTTTCTGTATTTTTTATATCCAGCCTTACTGTACTTTCTGATGATTCTGTAAAATCTGTCTCAGAATCTTTCAAATCAAAAGTTACAATCGGATACTTTGTATCTTCATCTACTAGATAGTAGTCATCCGATTTTGTTTCTATATCCGAATTTACTTTAAATTCCAATCCATTGAACTCTTTATCTTTATTACCAGCTACTTCTTCATAAGATTCCAACTTTTCTTTAACGAGTGCTTCTGTACTTTTTCCACAGCCAATTAAAGATAGTGATAATACCATTGCGACAAGTAAGCTTTTAAAAAGCTTACTTTGTTTATTTTTCTTGTTCATTTTTTATCCTTTATATACAAACTGATTATTCGATTCTTCTAGCGTTGGACCTGTTTGATCTTTTTCACTTAATACAGGTTCAATTCCATTCAGCAACTGACCCCAATCTACATTGACTGTTGGATCGTCATAACGCATACCACCTTCAGATTCTTTATTATAGACATTATCAACTTTATAACGGAATTCCACATCTGGTGTCAAAGTTAAGAATCCATGAGCAAATCCTTGTGGAATAAAGAACTGACGATGATTTTCTTCACTTAATTCTACACTAACCCATTGACCATATGTAGGACTTCCTTTGCGAATGTCTACCGCTACATCTATGACTTTTCCCTTTGTACAAGATACCAGCTTTGATTGTGCATATGGTGGATTTTGCCAGTGTAAACCACGAAGTGTTCCCTGCTGTGCACTAAAAGACATATTATCCTGTACAAAATCAACCGTTACACCTAATTTTTCATATTTTGGTTTCGAATAAGTTTCTGTAAAATACCCTCTATGATCCCCAAAAACATCCGTATCAATAATCAATACGCCAGGAATTTTTGTTTCTGTGACTTTCATCCTACAAACTCCTCCTCACCTTTAATATACTTTCGATCCATGATTTTCTTTAAATAAGCGCCATACTGATTTTTCTTATAAATTTCATACGTTTCTTCTAACTGTTTTAACGTAATCCATCCATTGTCATAAGCAATTTCTTCTAAACAAGCAATTTTTCTATGCTGATGTTCTTCTATTGTTTTTACAAAGTTCGTCGCATCCACTAAAGATTCATGCGTTCCTGTATCTAACCATGTAAATCCATCACCAAGCAATGTTACATTGAGCTCATTGTTTTCAAGATAAATACGATTTAAATCCGTAATCTCTAATTCACCACGAGCACTAGGCTTTAAATTTTTTGCATACTCTACAACTTTATTATCATAGAAATATAGTCCAGTAACTGCGTAATTTGATTTTGGATGTTCTGGTTTTTCTTCCAAAGAAACTGCTTTTCCATTTTCATCAAATTCCACGACACCAAAACGCTCTGGATCTTCTACATAATAGCCAAATACAGTAGCTCCACTTTCTTTTCTAGCTGCTGCACGCAATCGTTTTGTCAGACCATGTCCATGGAAAATATTATCTCCCAAAATCATGGCACACGAATCATTTCCAATAAATTCTTCACCTAAAATAAAAGCTTGTGCCAATCCATCCGGACTTGGTTGTACTTTATAAGAAAGTTCAATACCAAATTGATGACCATCTCCTAATAACTCTTGAAATCGAGGTGTATCATCCGGTGTAGAAATAATAAGAATTTCTCGAATACCAGCCTGCATTAAAATAGACATAGGATAATAAATCATCGGTTTATCATAAATTGGTAATAACTGTTTACTGGTTACTTTTGTCAATGGATACAAACGAGTACCACTTCCACCAGCCAAAATAATGCCTTTCATAAGATGTCCTCCTATAATACTGTACCATAATAATAAACCCTTACGTTACGTAAGGGTCAAGTTTTATTTTGTACAAATAAATAATCCAGCTTGTTTAGTAATCGTAATACTGCCATTTTTTGAAATAATTGATTCAATATACTCTTTAAATTTAGATATTTTGGGGCCTAAAATTTCATTCTGATTTCCATGGCAACTCATAATATAATCCACTAGTGGTTGTGCCTGATCCACTATTAAAGAATCTTCATATTGAATAAACTGAACAGATTTAAAATATTTTTTTAAAATTGTCTCACCATTCTCTATTCCAAAAACATCATATAAACTATTTTGTGATAACTCAACTTTAGAATCAAAAGACTGAACAAGCTCAGTAATTTCTTTCATATGTTTTTTACCGTAAGTGCTACAGTAAAAAGTACCATTATTCTTCAAAACTCTATATATTTCAGACAATCCTTTATCTAAATTCTGAATATAAAATAATACATGATTTGCGATAACAGCATCAAAATACCCATCTTTAAAAGGAATAGCTTGACAGTCTGCTACAATACAGTTGTAATCTTTACCTAATTTTTTTCTTACTTCATGTACCATACCTTCAGAAATATCGGATAAAAAAATTTCTCGATTTCTTAAATCAATGTTTCTGTTCTCCCAGAGTTTACCATTGCCACAACCAATTTCTAAAAGGCGGTTCACTTTTGAAAAATCAATTTGTTTAAACAACCAATTAAACCATCCTGTTTTATTCGTTGAAAATTGATCATGTAAAGATATTCTAACATTCAAGTTATTAGAATTTTTATATTGTTCTACAATACTAGATTCAATATCAAACATCTGTAATAAAGAGATAATCTGATTCCAATCTATATTTTTTTCATCTACATTTTGTACAAAAGATTCCATGGAGTCTCTAATGACTTGTAAATGTTTGATTTGACTATCCAATAAATCAATTTGCATAGAAAAAGATTCTTTAATATTTTGTTCTTTTGAAACCATGGGATAGATTTCCTCTAGTGAAAATCCCATATGTTTTAAAGATAATATCTTCTGTAGCTTCAATAAATCAGACTGAGTATATCTTCTATATCCACTATCCATAACAAAAGAGGGTTTTAACAACCCTATTTTGTCATAATATCGAATTGTACGTTCTGTCACATTTGCGAGTTTTGCAAATTGTCCTGTGGAATAGTTAGTCATGTTAATTCATTTTCAATAATACATATCTACCAGAGATATTGTCGATAGTTAAAACTTCTTTAGCGTGTGCATCTAATAATTCTTTATTAGCACCATCCATCATCAATACATATTGTACATTATATTTCATTAAAAGATCATATGCTTGATTAAAATCTATATTTTGATCATCTAAAGCAAAAGCGGACAATAGTTTGGATTCGTCATCTGTCATTCCTTCAAATCCACCCCTTTCGTGGATTTGAATGCGGTTTGAGCTCATCATAAATCCTAACTCATAAGTCGTAATATCATCATATACAAAAGCTGAAGGAGCAAAAAATTTATAATTTCCATAAGGTAATGTATTAAAATAATCTCCAACTTTCGAGAATATTGTTGCTGTCATTCTATTATTTAAATCAAAAACTCTGGAAAAATTCCAACCATCAGTAGAAATCCCTGAACCATTATATGCATAAAAAACAAACACTTGCATATTCGTTAAAAAATAAATTACAACGCTAAATACACAAATTAAATTTAATAGAGACATAGCTAAATAGCTTCTGACCCATTTTATACTAAGTTGGATGAGTGATAAGCCAATTAAAAATAATACTAAATATTGACAAGCAGCTAAAGTACGATATATTACAAAATATTGATTTACTGATGTTAAGGATAGTAACTCATAAAATTGTGAAGATCTAAATAGCAGGAAAAAGAAAAGTCCTAAAAAATAAATACTCCTATGTATCGGTTCTTTTGAGGCATACATTCCGATTACAAATACAGTTGGAAATACCATAAATAGCAAGTCATTTCTAATCCAGTTTCTATCAAAATCTGCAAAATAGTATACCGAATCCTGAAAAGTCTTTGTATTTATAAAAGAAAAGTGATCTAAATATTTGGTAAATAGCATAAAAACTATAAATGCACTAATAAATCCTAAATAAACTCCTACTCGTACTTTATTTTTAGATTTAATAGAGAAATACAGTTGATAACAGAAAAATAAAAGAAAAATAGCCAAAGCAAACAATAAAAAAACTTGTAAAAAAATTGTAGAAAACGATAAAAACGCGAAAGATATTATTGCAATCCAAATAACTTTTCTCAATTCTATCTTTTTTAACATTGGATAGGAAAATATAAATAATGTTGGTAGCGATAACATACGCACTACAGAACCACCATAGAATGCCGCTGTTTGAAATTGCCATAAATCATATGAACGAATTGTATCTATGTAGTCTGATAAAAATTTAGATTGTAAAAAACCATGAGGTATCAAAAATATAAAGAATGGTAGCAAGATAAACTGTGAATATTTTCTGTCTATAAATAAACTTGCTAATTCTTTATATATAATTGCAAAGAACAGATAATTATGCAAAACCATTACGGCCCTACAGAAAAAAGTAATATCTATACGAAAAACAGTCGCAAAAAAACCGTACTGCAACTCATACGTATTAACCAATCTAGCAAGGTTAACTTCACTCAATGATATGATCCTACCTGAAAAATAATCTTCGTTTAATAATTGTGGAGCATCTATCAAGTTAACGATTTTTCCAATATAGTAAAAATCATCATAGTTCATTTGATATATTGGTAATTGATTAGCCATAGAAAAAATAGTAAACAAGCTTACAAAAAGTAAACAAAGCCAATTTTGTTTTAATATATTTAAGCATTTGTGAGCAACTTCACGAAGTACAAATTGATTTATAAAACTCTTTATTGCTAGTCGATTAATTATGATCAATAGCACATCCACCAAAATTAAAAATACCAACTGAATCCAGAAAAAAAATCTCCAACTCGTATGAAAAAGTTGGCATGGCACACCAATTACAAAAAAGATAAAAGCATTAAAAAAATATCCAGCAATTAATGATTTAGACAAGTTAGTCTTATATTTGAAAAAATTTAGAATTGTATTTCCCAATAAGTAATAATGAGGAAATAGTACAACGAAGAATAATATTGTTAGAATCCAGTTCATAACTATTTCTTATCCTCCCTATTTTGACTTTCATGAATACTTAATTTCTGTATTAATTCCTTTTGTTTTTCTTTTAATTTTGAAATCTGTATAGCCTGAATAAAAATCAGTATATAAACAAAGAAAATAAAAATTGTGAAAATAAAGTTACTAGTTGCCATAAATCCTAACTTTTCTGAGAAAAAGTAAGCAATTCCAGGAAAAAAGCTTAAGACCAATAACAAGATAGACCATATAATCCAAATGATAGAATCATCTATATTTAATCCATTCTTACGAATTTTTAAAATCACAAAGATAAACGTTAATAAACTAGCTACAATAAATACAACTGAAAGTTTCATAATCTCATCTCTTTCTAAATGGCTGAATCAAGAATATAGATATTACCATTCTACTCATATATTTTATACTATTTGTAAGATTTAGATACGATTCACCAAATTCCCTTTCTTTCATTTCAACTTGCACTTCTTTAATTCTTCGTCCTTTTTTTAGCATATAGACTAAAGTATCAGGTTCTGGAGGATTATTCATATCAAAAGCATAATCCCTAATACATTCTCTATTATAAGCTCTAAAACCACTAGTTGGATCATTTATCTTCTTCCCTGTAACGATTTTAATGGCTAAAGATATTAAACGGCTACCTAGCATTCTTGCTGTAAAAGGTTTTTTATTGTTTACAAACCTAGATCCTATAACAATATCATAACCTTCTTTTATTTCCTGAACCATAGACTCAATATATACTGCAGAATGTTGACCATCTCCATCAAATTGTATTACCACATCGTAGTCATTCATAACAGCATATTTAAACCCTGTCTGAACTGCACCAAATAAACCAAGATTACAAAAACCGTCAATATATCTCATTTTATGTTGTTTTAGTATATCCAATGTATGATCTTTTGAACCATCGTTAACAACTATATAATCAACACCAGGAGAATTCCTTTCTAAATCATGAACTGTATTAACTATATTACCTTCTTCATTATAAGCTGGGATAACAACAAGTACCTTCATTTTATTTCCCTCTCTCATTCTAACTAACTATAAAACTCTAAAATTTCTTTTTGTAAAGAATTCCAGTTCCTTTGATTAGCCGTTTTAATTCCATTTTTATATAAATTTTCTCTTAATTCTTTCTGGTTACTAATTCTCAAAATAGAATTCACTCCATCCTGTATATTACCTTGTTCATAGAACAAACAGTTTTCTTCATGTTTCAAATATTCTACATTTCCTCCATTTGGAACCGCAACTACATATCCACCACTAGCCATCATTTCTAAAGGTGGATAAGAAAAACTTTCCAATATGCTGGTTTTTAATAATATATCACAAGCCTTATATACTTTTGATACTTCCTCAAAAGGAACTTTGTTAAAAAATTTATCCACTTTATACCAATCTTTAGGTTTAGCATTATATGATAAATACCAAACTTCAAATTTATCTCTATCAAGTTGATTAGTGATTTTGAAACTCTCATCTACATTTTTATAATATACTCCACAATCCCCCTCAATCAATATTTTAATTTTTCCTTCAAAACTACGTTTTGTTCCTTTATAGTTTTCTGTATGAATGCCATTTGGTAAATATCTAGCGCTCTTTTCATACTTCTCTTTCAACCATGCTTGACACCACTTAGAAATTGTTAAAAATTGGACAGGAACATTCGGAGAATATTTTGAATTCGCTTCTAATCTTAGAGTATCTCCTGATTTATAAAAGTTTGTTTCGAAATTTTGTACCAAATAATAACGTTCTTTTATATTCGTATATTTTTCTAAAAACTTTACAGTAGACCACATAGTAGCCACTACTTTATCAAAAGAACCTTTAAAGTAAGAATAACGACTAGGCATCACCGGAAATTCTATACCAGAAAAAGTAACCCACCTGGATTCATCAAAATCATCATTAATAATTACTACATCATAACCATTCTCGCGTAAAACTTTACAATGTTCAAAAGCAACCATTATACCGCCACTAATATTTAAAGCTGGTAACACAAAAGCAATATTTGGTCTCATCATGCTCTTTAAAAATTTTGCTAGAGAATAGCCTGTTAGTACAGTAGTGCAATTTTCTATACAATAATGATAAGCATTCTCAGCAATATTGTTTCTCTTACTTTTATCCAAAATAAGTGATTCTAAAGCAGTATACCAATCATCAGTAGTGTTACATAATACCCCTGTTTTTTCATTCTGTATCATTCTTTTAAAAGCTCCTAAATTGCTGGCAACAGTTGGAACACGTACTAAAGCAGCTTCTATCCATTTGTTTTCTGATTTGGCTTCATTGAAAATGCTTTCTTCTAATGGAGCAAGGTTAATATCTATTGATGCAATTAAATCAGGTAATTCTTTCCAATTAACAAATGGATGTGCTATAACACGATCTTTAAAACTTTCAAATTCTTTAGGGATATCCAATAATCCTACAATATGTAATTCAACATTTTGATATTTTTTCATTAATTTTTCGATAGCTGGTTGAATTAATATAAAATCATCGTTATGTGTGATACTTCCGCTAAAATAGCCTAACTTAACATTTCCTAATTCATCCTTTTGGCACTTTATTTTTGCATAAGCTTCTTCTGATAACGAAACCATTTCTTCTGATGCTGTATTTCGATTAATAAAGACTTTTGGACAATAATTCTTTAGTTCATTTGCCATGCCTTCAGTAGTTGTAATCACCGCATCGCACATGCTTAAAGTTTTCTGCATGTCGCGTACCCCTTGATCATATCCATCTTTTTCTTCAGGTGACATTGTTTTTAAATACTTAATAGTATCAGTATATTTTGTGTCAATTACTAAGTCATCAATATCGTAAATAACTGTTTTATTGAGTTCTTTAGCTTTTCGAATAAATTTACCTAATTCTTCATTATATGGAGCTCTGTAAATAATAAATACACGGTAATTTCTTACTTGATCAAAATTAAGATGAAGATAAAAATTCTGATCACAGTCGATATTATTTGCTTTTAATTGCTCTATTTGATGAAGCACTCTATATCTAGGAGGATGTGGCAAAGCTTCAAAATCTACACCGTTTATGAATAAAACATCTTTAAATACTTTACCAGTATATTTTTTGTCTCTCATCCTTGCTCCTGTAAGCTTTACATAGGTATAACTTTTTTTTACAACAGATCCTACACCTTCATTTTTTAAGACAAATTCAACTTTCTTGCCTAATTCTCCGATCTTACTCATATGACCTCCTAAACAAGTTTTAACTTGTTCCATAAGCTATTACTATGCTTATCATTTGAAATTTCACTATTCCACATAGATTCGAATGCTTTGCGTTGCTGTTCAGATATTTGTTTCGTAGGTAAAGAAGACAAGAAAACTTCTGAATATGGAACCCATACATTTCTGAATCCTTTTTGACTTGCCATTAAACAAAAATCCACATCAAAATACTGATATAACTCATTAGAAAAACTTCCGACTGTATTACAGATTTCCTTTTTGAACATTAAGCAATCTTTACTGTTGGCAGTCACATTTCGTACATGACATAAAATTGCTTCATATCCTATTTCACCTTGATAATTATTTTGACCTAAATGATATAAACTATCCTCATATTCATTACTAAGAGAGATTCCAGCGCAACGGATGGAGCCATCCTTGTTATAAACTTTTGCACCTACTGTCCCTACTTGATTCCTTTGCGCATGCATTAAAAGTTCGTCTATCCAGTTTTGAGTCATAAAGCGTAATTCACCATTTAATAACAAAATATATTCACCTTGAGCAACGCGTATTGCTTCATTTATTTGTTCTGATAAGTTTCCTTCAAAGTTAACTGCTTTTAAATCTTTATCAAGAGTATGTTCTGATGATTTTGACAAGTAAATATATTCTAAATTAGCATATCTTGTATGATGTTTAATTTTATCGACTACCTTTTTAGCTTGATTCTCCGTATTGACATTCCAAAGAATTATAGAAATAAGTGGCCGATCTTTAATAGGATACTCTACACGATATATCGTTCTAAAAGGAGCACTGCTCATAACATTGCCTAACTCTTTATTTCTAGATAATTGATCTGAAATTGCTTTAATTGCAGCATCGACTGCATAAGCTTTCACATCCAAATTCATTGAAACAGAATTGGAGTGTACTCTCCAATAATATAAAACTTTATTTATATGAAAAATCTTACTCGCTTTTTCTGTTAACCGAAGAACCATGTCGTGATCTTGACTTCCATCAAACTCTGAACGATAGAATTTTTCTTCATCCTTTAATAGATTTTTATCAAATACTGTAAAATGGCAGATAAAATTGTGAGACCTTAAATCGTCCATACCAAATCCTGGTTTTAAATTAAATGCTTTTAAATCCTTTATGTCATAAATAGAATTTGAAAATTTTACTTCATCTGTATATATAAAATCCGCATTTTCTTCATTAATAGCTTTGCAGGCTTCATAAAGTGCAGAAGGATGTAAAATATCATCATGATCCAGAAGTCCATAATAATCACCTGTTGCCAATTTTATACATTCATTGGTATTTTCTGAAATCCCTTTGTTTTCTGATAAATGATGATATATAATCCTTGGGTCTGTCTTTGCATACTCCTTACATATATTCCCAACATATTGATGTCGATCATCACTACCGTCTGCCAAGCATAATTCCCAATTAGAATATGTCTGCGTCTGCAAAGATTCAATTAACTCTAAAAGAAATTCTTTAGGAGTATTGTATAGAGGGGTGATAATACTAAATTTAATTGGTTTAGAAAATTTTTCTTGTCTTTGTTTCCTCAATTCTTCTTCTGGTACAATATGGATGGACTGTATATCTTTTAATGAACATTGGTCACAATCCCTAAAATGATTTAACCTCTTTTTAAATGCAGCAAATCCATATTTAAACAGCGTTTTCAATAGAATCAATATTTTCTTAATCCAACTTTTCATAGTACTTCTCCCACACGTATAATTTTATAATTTTTCTGCAAAGCCTTTTTCTAATTTTTTAAATATCCAATAGCCAACAATTGTAACTACTACACCTAATAATAGCACTAAAAATAATGCTGTAAAATCTGGCCATTGATGGTATAAAAAAGCATCTCGATATGCATCCATAATGGATGTCATTGGGTTTAATTGAATTAATTTTAATAAAATACCAGCGTTTGAAAACTGATCTAATGAGTATAAAATAGGGGTGCCATAAAATAACATATTAATGATAAAAGTTACAATATACTCTAAATCCTGTACATAAACATTGACTGACGACAAAATAAAGAGTATTCCCAAAGTTAACACAGCCTGTACTATGACAATAAAAGGTATTGCCAAAATATGGATAGAAATACCGACTCCAAAAGCCAAACAGAAAACAATTACAATAATACAAGAGATAAAAAAGTTAATTACTCCACTCAAAACTTGAGAAATAACTAAGATTTCCCTTGGAAAATATACTTTTTTTATAATTCCCTCATTCATTTTTACAGACACTGTCCCAACACTAATTGCGGATGAAAAGAAAGTCCATGGTACAATACCTGTAACCAAGTAAACAATATAATTGTCCATCCCTGCTCCTCGCATTAAGTAAGGAAAAACAATGTAGTAAACTAAAACTTGCAATAAAGGATTGAGAAACGACCAAAGTATTCCTAAAAATGAGCCTTTGTACTTTCCTCGTATATCCTTTTTGATATTCGTTTTAAGCAGTTCTCTATATTGATAAAGATTTTTAAAAACTTCCATATATTTTTATCCTTCCTACTCAATATATATTTCACAAATTGTGTTAGCTAATTCTTGATTATCATGATTCTTACAAACAACTTTCATCAAATGTTTTCCTTTGGACGCATTTTCAATAGGTAGTTCCAATCGCCATCCTAAAGTATCAACATCCACTAATCCAGAAAAATCCTCCTTAAATGCTTTATAAACATCTAATCTCTTATATCTCTCAATTAATTTTGAATCTATTTTGTTATCATCCAAATAAATTTCAAAAACAGCTTCTGGATCATCAGCAATAACCCATCCATGGCTTTCAATACTTTTCAAATTACTAGAAAAGTATTGATAATTCTTCGGTTCATCAATGTATGTCATTCCTTTATAAATACCTTGCTGAATTGCTTTTTTTCGTTCCGCCATATGGTCCAAAGCCACTTGGTCTAGATATTGTTCTATAACTTCTGAAGCCTTTCCATCTGCTTTAACTTCACCCTCATACAACCAAATCGCTCGATTGCACAATTTCTTAACTACATCTAAACTATGTGAAACTATTACTATTGTTTTGTCACTATGTTTTAATTCTTCTAACTTATCAAAACATTTTTCCTGAAAGTGCTGATCTCCTACTGCTAAAATCTCATCGATTAGTAATATATCGGCATCTACATTAATCGCAACAGAAAATGCAAGTCTCATATACATTCCGGACGAATAAGTTCTAACTGGATTATCAATGGCTGAGCCCAATTCCGAAAATTCTATAATATCATCTATACGCTTATCTATTTCATTTCTAGTTAAGCCAAAGATTGATGCGTTAAAATAAATATTTTCACGCCCTGTAAAATCAATATGGAAGCCGGCCCCTAACTCTAGTAGAGAAGTCAATTTACCATGTGTAGTTATACTCCCTTTTGTTGGATAAATAATCTTTGTCATCATTTTCAAAAGAGTAGATTTTCCCGAACCGTTTACACCTATTAAAGCAACGGTTTCACCCTTTTTTATATTTAAATTTATATTTTTTAGGACTTCATGATATTCTGTTTTTCCTCGATTCCAAAATAGTAACTTATCCTTTAGTGTTTTTGCCCGGTCATATTCTATTTTGAATTGTTTGTATACATTTTTTACTTCTATTGCGTTTTGAGTTTCCATGCAATCACCTCATCAGTCAAACATTCTTATTTTATCATAATTTATGTTTTAAATAAATTCGACATTATATCAATAATTGAGTAGTATCATAAAATCTTTTCTTTCCACAACATACGGGATTAAGTTTTTTCATCATTTTTCATAGTTTTTCGATTCTTATTCATATATGTATAGTGGAGGTTATCATTTCATGTGAAATTTAAAGGAATTTCAAACCGTTATTCAATCGAAAAAACGTTTCATTGATGCGTATTCAAAAATTATTCTTGCGTTCAAACCCATCCAGGCATATCTGCTTCAACAATGTCTAGGAGTTTAAAGATCTCTCTTTAGAAGAGATGTCTGCACTCATTCAACCAAGTTCTTCCAGTTCCAAAATTATTACACTGGATTCCAAAGATATTCGTATTCCTGGAGCTAAAATTGTCTATGATCTACTCTATATGGTTCAACGCTCTTTGTATCTATCAAAATTTATGTTGATTCCTATTGAAGCATAAGGTGAAGAATCCTATAAATACACTCTTCCTTGTCGATGTCTATATTATGCATATAGATTGATTGCCGATCAAAAAATCATTCTCCCGGGGGTTCAAAAATCTCTTTATAACGATAATATAGCCGTTCGTTCTTTTTGGATATGCTTACATCACCCAAAGATAAAAAATAATTGTCTATTAGAGTATGTAACACTAGAAATCAAAAGATGGGTAGCTTTCGTTTTGATCCTAAATCTTGTGGAATCTCTAAGACTCATCTTTTATATTCGTCCCTTCAATCAAAAGAAGACAAGGAAGCAATTAAAGATATGTGTACATTTGGCCAGGGTACTTATCTTGCCTGGATAAAACATGGAATGAAGCAAAGCTGAAGACAAGGTCGCATCTAAGGCCTCAAATCCGGTGAATTGGATCCCCTTGTTCAAAACATTTCTCTTTTACTGGAAAGTGGCACCATTTCCGATATTCAACAGGCCATTTCTATCTTGCGTATTCAAAAGGGAATGCAATCTAAAGTTTTAAAACGCTTAAATCTTTATTAATACAAATCCCCATAGAAACACTCATCTTCCATGGGGATTTTACTTGTTTAATCTAGAATATACTCTTTTAATATCATTAATATATCCTTGAACGATATTCTTTTAATAATTCTGTTTCAAGGATCTACTCATTCATTTCTTTTAATCTTGCCTTTGGCATACTAAATCGCAAAATTTGTCGAATTGATAAAAACTATAAGCCATCGTATTACAGTTTTTTCCATTCCATATTCAAAATAATATCCTAATTAAAAAACATTCATTTCTCTTCTCGACAACAATCCTTTAGCATAATCTATCTATACAAGTATTAAAACGAGCGATATTTCATCAGTTTCTTTTTGATCTGATTTGCCTGCTCCCTATACTTCTTAAAAGAATCCGAATTTTGAACCTTTGCATCATTCGAAACATATACATATAGTTTTCTATGATCTTTCATTTCAATTTCTAAACCAATATATACTTTTCGATTAAACCACCAGAAATTATAATTTGTGACCAAAACTCTGCGATCCACAGGAAACGGATGTTCTTCATCATGATACTTGGCATCTTCAAATACGATCTGACACTTACAAACATCCTTTATCGCATAGATTCCTTTCGTTCCTGATAAGATTTGAAAGGTTTTCCGATGTGTATCAAGCAGTACATTTCCTAAATCCATGAAACCTTTCTGTTTTTTGCAAAGATCAACATCGATCAAATCTGATAATGGAATCTGATAAAAATCCGCATACTTTTGCATACCATCTAAATCCGGTTCGGATTTTCCCAGTTCGTGATTGGATATCGTCTGATGGGCCATATACAATTTTGAGGCCAGTTCTTTTTGTGATAAACCATTCTTTAAACGTAAATAATGTAAATTTGATTTGAGGTATGTCATGATTCATGCCCCCTTTCAACATTATAATAAAATATGAAAAAATAACTGTCATGCAAAGAAAATGGGAATCCTTGTTTTCCTACAATTCTTTTAAAAAAATGGAGAAATTCACTCTCGAATCTCTCCATTTTATCAATTTATTTTTTCAAGACGTTCATCAATTATGAATATCCAATTCTTTCTTTCTGCTTACTTAACAGGACATTCTACAACGATAGAAGATGTATCAACTTCGATTGTTGTCGATACCCATGGAAGCTGTGTTTGATCTACATCCATACCATACAAGATCAAAGATAACGTATGTCCTGGTGCAATCGTATAATCATTGGATACAAACTCAAAGGAATAGGTGTACCAACTCTGCGGATCGATCTCTTCTTTTGAATAATTGTTATTTCGATTTTGTGCATTCATCCATCCTCGCGTAATCACGGAATAAGCGGATGGTTTTTGTTCCATCTTAAATCGAAAAGAACGATTCTCATCACCATCTAGCTGACACGTTAATCGTTTTTGTTCTCCCTTTTCAACCAACATTGCACTTAATATGGCGGTTGGCTGATTGATACGGGCACGAAACTGTACCTTTCCCCGACCCGCAAAACGAACTGACTTTTTAAACGTTTCCAGATCAAAAGAGAGCGAATGAGCATTTTGTGTTAATACCAGTTCATCCAGCCATTCTTTGGTATTTTTCTTTTTTCGATCATACACTGTTTTGGATAGATCATCTATGATCGTTTGAACTCCTGAATCCTTGATTTGATACACTTCCATTTGCCTAGGCGGCCAATGCTCTTCCTTCATCCAAACCGTCTGATCTACATTGCTCTCAACAAAGATCTTTGCCTCATCTTGTATGCCGGTATCCATACCTTTTAAATAATAATCCAGCCATCGATCAATCAAAGATAAAGTCGGACTGCCTTCTAAGTGATATGTGTATATGTGTTGTCCCTGATGCAACAACATCATTCGATCTTTTCCGAATTCCTGTAGCTTTTCAAACAACAAGATGCCTTGATCCGGTTTTACGTTCCAATCATTAAGTCCTTGTATCACAAAAACAGAAGCCTTGATTTGATCGACATGTTTGAGATAGTTTCTTTCATCCCAGAAGCGATTATAGTTTCCGGATTCCCGGTCTTCTCCTTCTTGAAGCTCCTTTTGCGATTTTTCAAATAAGGGACGTATCGTTTTAAAATCTTTAGAATCCAGAGCTCTTGAAAAACAATATTTTGACAAAATATCTAAGTCATCTCCCTGCCAGTCCATGGCCGGTAATGTTAAACCATTATGTCGATAGTATTCATACCAATTAGAGATACCTGCTTCCGGAATGACTGTTTTCAACCCTTCAACACCGGTCGTCGCAACACCGATACACATCGTTCCTAAATAAGAACGAGCTGACATGGCAACAGAACCGGTAGACCAATGTGCTTTGATCTCCATTTGTCTTGTACGATCGACAAAAGCACGAGCTCTTCCATTTAACCAATCGATAACCGATTTAAACGCAAGAATTTCTTCCTGCGAACCGGTACGTGTCAAACCATCCGATCCTCTTGTTCCCAATCCGGCACTAAAAACACCGGCATATCCTCTTTCAATCAAATGATCATACAAATTCGAAATACATTCGTATTCACTTGGATCCGGTTCCGGAATCGGATTGGTTTTTACTTCCCCCTGTGACTTCGTTTTAGGATACACTGGTTGTTTTCTGGGAACAAACAAAATATCACTTTCCGTAATATTTTGAGTTGGATACACCTTGATATTTTTATTGACATCATACAGTTCATACCAATCTTCATTACAATGTAACATATAAGGATTCGCCACAAATACAGCCGGCACTTTTTCATCTAAAAGCGGACGTTTGATATACACCACAATAAGATCGTATTTTCCATCCTCATCCGTATCCACCGGTGTTTCCACATATACTTTTTCAAAAATTGTTTTCATAAAACTCCTATTTGTTTGTTTCTTTTGGATGTTTCTTTAAATATGCTTTCCATATCAATACAAAGATGGCACCAAGGGCCAACATCGCAACCAAAAATCCGAAAAAATGTCGATATCCATCTACGCCAGGATTTTGATCGATCATAATCCCGGCTAATACAGAAACAAAGATTTCCGGTAAATAGCCGACTGTGGAAATAATGCCCGCAGCCGTTCCGGAGAATTTTTCAGGGATACCACCTTCATCCATCATAGCCCATGTCTGCGCATAATTGACATTGTAGAAAATATAAATCAGAACAAATAAAATCGTAAACATCAAAATTGAATCCGATTGTATCGGCAAGATCAAAATGCCTAATGTTCCCAAAATCATGATCACAAATGAAATCAAAAGCGCATTTCCTGTTCCAAATTTATCGGAGAAAAATCCACCACCTACATTTCCAAATAAAGAAAACCAACGCTTTAAAGCGGCCAAAGTCGCTCCAAAAGTAACCGTTGCCCCTAAGATCGATGTCGCATAAGGTGTAAAGTAGTACAAAGATAAAGTAAATACATAATTACAAAATGTCACAAATCCAATGATCCAAACCGCAGGCATCTTTAAGACTTGACCTATTCCCTTAAACGAAATACGATCGCTCTTTTCCATTTTTCCATCCTTTACCGTAAAGAAACAAAAAATACCCATCGCAATCGTAATAATGGAATAATATACAATGACGGTTTTCATGCCCAGTACTTCATCGTTGATCTGTCCAATTCCAATACGGAACGCAACCACAGCTCCCATAGCCATCAAAGCCGCGCCGATGCCTCGTCCGCCTTCAAAGAAACCATAAGCTTTTCCCTGATCATCTGAACCGGACAAAATACGCACCGCTTTTACACAGGCCGGCCAAAAGGCAAATAAACTTGAAATTCCCCAGAAAGCATACAGCGCTACCAATCCATAATAGTTAAGTGGCAACAAATGAACAAAACCACCAAGACCGGTTCCAATCAAAGAAACAGTCAAAATAATTCGTGTTGAGAAGCGGTCGGCCACAACCCCTCCAAACAGATAAGAAATCATCCCAAATACACCTAAGATGCTGCCAAAAACGCCCATCTGTGTATTAGTTAAATGATACGTTGCCAAGTAGGCATCATAATAATCAAAACGGAAATAGGGCAATCCGTATATGATGGCCCCACTAAAGGCAACAATAAGAATCGCCCAAATGTTTTTGGATAATTTCTCTCCAAAACCGAGCTTTGCTAATAAGTTTTTCATAAACTCTCCTCCTGTTTAACAATTTGATCTTCTTTATGATTAAAGGAATGTAATCCCTTATAAAGAACTATGCCTGCAACCGCATAAAGTCCGGCGGCAATAAAATAAGCTTTCTGATAGCCAGATTGTTCTAAAAATAAATAACCACCCGTAAAGTAACCACTTAAAATACTAACGATTCCCGCCATGAAATTCACCAGCGAAGTATAAATAGGACGAATCGATTTAGGAATGACATCCATAGACAAGGAACTATCGATCGGACTGGATAAGTTGGCCAGACCGGCTCGAATAAATAAAGCACCACCTACAACAGGGACTACAAAATCCCCCAGATAATTTCCACATCCGATCAAGATCATAAACGGTATAGAAGCCATCACTGTAAAAAAGATCGTACCTACTTTACCAAATCTCTTCACACACTTAGGTGTAAAAAACATAAACAACACAATGGCAATATACGAAATCGAAACAATTAAAGAAGATGTAGCTTTATCAATATGCAGGTTTCGATTCAAATACACGGTATAATACGATGTAAACAATCCCATCGCAAAAGAAATCAAAGCCCAATATAATAAATAAGCTCTGGAATAACGATTTAATAAAACCTCTGAAATCCCTCTTATTTTTTGCTTCCATGAAATCTTCTCTTGGAATTCATGTGTCATAAAGTCTTCTTTCTTTTCTTTGATGAACAATACAGGAATTAATGAAATCAAAGAAATGCAGCCAAATAGAAATAATACGATTTCATTCCCCATCATATAATTCGCATACATGGCATTGGATAACTGCGTAATATATCGCGTTGCTTCCTGCGCTGCAGAATATGTAATGCCAGAAACCATCGAAAAAGCTTTGACCACAAAAGCTCCCCCTAAATAAGTGGCAATAAAATAACCAATGTATCCCATATAGTACGTTCTTGTGTACCAATTTATTTTTTTTAGGCCCAGATGTTCAGTATAACAGGCAATAAAAGGACTTAGCATAATAAAATGAAGTTGTACACCTGTTAAAGCCAGTAATGTCGCAGCGTAGAGCACCCAGTCATATTGTAGAAAGATAGCCCCAAAAAACGCAAACGATGTTCCTAGCGAACAAAACAGCAGCAGTTTTTTATAGCCTATTTTAGGTACAGCCAATAACAACAAGGCACTGATAAATGTCGCATATCCGTAAAAAGCCCAAAAAGATGTCGCAATTGAGACTTGTACTTCCTGTAAATAATTCACATAAGTATCATATAAAACACCACTTGCCAGATTATTGATGACATAACTTATAATGAAGCAAAGAATATTTCTCTTTTCCCTTATTGTCTCCATTACACCCTCCTAAAAACAGCTTTCATTATACGTTTATACCAGTAATATATCAAATATTTTTTTCATTTTTGTTTCATGAATTTCCATAATGATTTTTCATCGAAAAAATCCTAATTAAGAAGTAATAAGTTGGGCAAATCTATTTTTAATAATAAGGAAAAATCCATCTTAATTTGAATCTAGAAATCATACTTTTCACACAGATTCCCGACTGAACACTCAGAAAACAAAAAAAAGCCTTTATCGAATGTGATAAAGACTCATTTTCATAAGTGGTGGTCTCAGTCGGAATCGAACCAACGACACAAGGATTTTCAGTCCTTTGCTCTACCAACTGAGCTATGAGACCATTTGGTTGCGGGGGAAGGATTTGAACCAACGACCTCCGGGTTATGAGCCCGACGAGCTACCAGACTGCTCTACCCCGCGATGTGAAATATTAACTTGAATGGCGGAGAAGCTGGGATTCGAACCCAGGCGCCGCGCTAACGACCTACCGGTTTTCAAGACCGGACCCTTCAGCCACTTGGGTACTTCTCCAATCGTATTGAAATTGGTGGACCCTGTAGGACTCGAACCTACGACCCGCCGGTTATGAGCCGGATGCTCTGACCAACTGAGCTAAGGGTCCATTAAACTCGTTGGTGGCTGGAGTGAGACTCGAACTCACGACCTTCCGGGTATGAACCGGATGCTCTAGCCAACTAAGCTACCCAGCCAAAAATTTAGAAAGTGGTCGGGACGACAGGATTTGAACCTGCGACCCCTTGATCCCAAATCAAGTGCACTACCAAGCTGTGCTACGTCCCGAAAACAAAATAAATGGCGCGCCCAGCAGGAGTCGAACCCACAACCTTTTGATCCGTAGTCAAACGCTCTATCCAATTGAGCTATGGGCGCACATACACAATCAGTGCTCAATTAATATAGCACAGCCTTTCCCCTTTTGCAATGCCTTTTTTTAAATTTTACACGGATTGTCGTATCTATCTGTCAAAAAAAGATGCCTTCGATGATTTCACAGAACCATTTTCATAACCCATTATTCCTCCTCTATCACTCTTATATTTTCAAAGATGGGATCTTTTATATTTTGTATAGTGGCCTGTTGCCCATCTATACAAAAAGTATAAGTTCCATCTTGATGATGAATCAAATATCCCTGCTCCTGCATTTCTTGCTCGCTCCATGTTCCTTCGGTTCCTGGAGCATTTTCATGATAAGGCTCAAAAATGACAAGATTTGTGAAAACAGGAAGCATAAACACAAACAGTAAAATACCTTTATTTGTCTTTTTCTTCTGTTTGGATTCTAAAAGATATTGAACACGATACGATAAAACATTTCTATTTTCCGCAAAGAAAAAGCTCGATGAAAATCGCAATTTCTTCTGTAACACATTTTTAGTTATCTTCTCGTTCATTTCCACTAAAGTGGAAACATAGTCCAACATTTTCTCCTGTGTCATAGAACGTGTTACTTTTTCATCTACACGCATCTCCAATACGATCTGAACTTGATTTTTCAGCCAGTACACCGGTAAAAACCACCAATATACGATCGTTAAAAGATTCATCAGCTGTTTGATCCATATATCATGATTTAGAATGTGCTGCTGCTCATGCGATAAAATGTGTTCTATTTCCTTTTGTGAATAAGAAACATTTGGTAACAGGATCACTTTTTGCCATCCTAAAACCATAGGAACTTCGATTAAATCCGTCTTCCAAACCGGATAATCGTTTTTTGGATTCACCTTCATGAAATCAGAAATATGAAACACTTCACTTTTCTTTTGAATGATCTTTTGTAGATCAAACATCCTTTTTAACATATATAAAGAATGAAGAGCGGTAGCTATCATCCCCACAAACCAGAGAATCATGATCACTTCGCCAAACCGATGGCCGAATACCACAGTGTTTAAAAGAGCCTGTAAAGGATTCATCAAAGCACTAAACGCAATCGTTATAGTAAAAGGAAATTCCACCGGTAAAAAAAGACGGCCCCATATGATCATCGCCAACAATATCAAAAGATCCGTCCGAAATAGAAGATGTGTCTTCTTTTTCTGTATCAAAACATAAAAAAGCAGAATCATCCCCAATGCCATTAATAAAGTAATAAAAATCGAAGAAGCAGATATATGCATAAAATTATAACCCCCCCCCCGTTATAAATTTATTATATCCTAATTCTTTCAAAAAGCACATTAAGATTTCATGAGGACATAAAACAGGCTTTCTATTGATTCTTAAATCGAACAAAAAAATTAAGAAAATTTTATAAAATTCAGCGATTGTATTGTGCTATAATACAGCTACGAAAGGGGATTTATCATTAAGGGGTTTTACATTCATGAAGGGGAAACAAATCATAGTCCGGGGTTCTATCCTCCTGTCATTGGCGGCTGTTATTTTTGGCTTGTTTATCAGTGCATGTTCCCATGCGGATATCTTGCCGGTTCGTTCGAACATTGTTTATCAAAAAGGGGAAATTGTAAATCTGAAAGTAGAGAATTTTTTAGACTCCAGCGTATCTTCCGAAGTCTTAAAAAAGGCGATTTTATACTCACCTTTATTAGATCGTGAAAAATATACATTGGATGAAAACTGTAACGTTGTTTCTAAAGGAAAAGACTATTTAGAATGTGGTACGTATCAAGTTTCCATTGCGTATAAAGATGAAATCAAAACTGTGCAGTTTAAGGTCGTAAAAGCATAAAACGACAAGACGTCAAGTCCTGTCGTTTTTTTATCGTCGTAAGCGAAATGTTTTCGGAGCTTTCGCATAAACCAGTTTATACGCAATTAAAATATAGAGTATGCAGAAAAGTGACATGATTGTTCCAAAGACATAGGTGCTCATATGGATATAGATAAACGCAAAGCACACAATGTAGGTCAATGACATGACGATACCATAGGTTGCGCTCTTGGTTTCGGTAAATTCATTATATGGCTGCAAAAGATAATAACTTGTCAAATAATGAATGGAAAAGAAAATGCTCGTTGATACAATACAAATAAATACGATGGGATAGATCCAAATGCTTTCATCGGCCTGACTGATTGCCAAAAGGATCGGCAGGCCAATGGCTAATACCAAGGCCGGCATTAAATTGATCACAATCAAAGAGCGTAATCGCAAGCGAAACAAAGATAAGATCACATCCGACCTGCGATAAAAGGAATATGTCAACATACTGTGATCACAATTGCGAAACATCGCCTGCACGACAGATTTAGAGGAGTTAAACGAATACAGGATGAACACAAAATAGGGAAGATAGTTCAACACAAAGCCTTGTACCACTTCTCTTGCCTCTGCCAAGAAAACTTCCAATATCCCGGTGAATACTACAATACCCAAACAAATTAACGTCATGCGCTTGCTGGAACGCCATAAAATCCTTTTATGCCGCTTGATAAATAAATCATTAAAATACGCATAACCCGTTTTCTGACTGGTGATCTTTTGATCCTGGCTGATCATATCCCAGGAGTTTTTGTTCTGCACTTCCTTCATGCTGGCCTTGATCTGAACCGGCCCTTTTTGTAGTAAAAGGCGATACATTTCTTTATATCTTTGAAATTTCAAAACATAAGGACAGACACCAATACCGACAACGATCACCATGGTCATCAAAACAAGATATGCGATCTCCGGCAAAAAGAAACCGGCAAAGAGTGCACCATAAGCTAAAACCCAACAAGTCAGAATCAAAGTCCAAATCAGTTTAACCGGACTATTCTCATTGCGAAGGATCTTTTTAGTTTCAAAGCGATATAAAGACCAGGCGGCGCTGATTGTTTTAGCCGCGATGATGTAAAAAGGAACAATCAGACAATAGTACCATGGAATCGGATACCACAGGCAGACAACCCACAAAGAAGCACCCATGCCCATCAGAATCTTGATCATCGAATACGTGTAATCGGTCAAAGTATAGGCTTTGGCATCCATCCGTAAGGAAATCATCGCATAGTATTTATCCTTTGTCGGATCAAACATCGTATTGTTTGAAATGGCTCCGGCAATGCTTAAAAAGAACAAAATATGGATGATCGCTAAACTCGGCTGTTTTGATGCCATCAAGACAACCGGGTAATAAATACAGATGGCAACATACAATCCTTTGTTGATAAAGATCGATACGATTTCCCACAATAATGCCAATACCGTGAAGACCATCTTTAAGCCGGTCTTTCCATAAAGACTGACCGGTAATATGCGTTTTAATCCCGGAACCTGACGAATCGCATATAAGATAGAGTTGATTCGATACGTCATTCGCAATCGAAAAGAGATCCAAAATACCTTACGCATGATCTTCCTCTTGCAGGATACGCAAAATATCCGCTTTCAATTCAGCTTCGCTTTCTTTTTCCGGCATTTCTTCCAACTTTCCATGACTCAACAAAACGATCTCATCGCACAGATCAAAGGCCAGTTCCATAATATGTGTCGATAAAATTAAGATTCGATCCTTTTTCAAATCACGAAGGATGTTTTTCATCTCTTCCGCCACAACGACATCTAAAGAGGTCAAAGGCTCATCCAACAATAAAACCTTGGGAGAAGCAATGATATTGATCAACATCTGCATCTTATTTTTCATACCGTGTGAAAAATCCTTCAACAGACGATCTCGATCTTCTTTATCCAAATTCACAAGATCAAAATACGCATCCAGATCCATTTTATTGGGAATAGATGTCGCATTGATCTCCACAAAAAATTTTAAGAATTCCCGGGCGGTCAAAAAATCCGGCACCTGTGGTGTCGATAAGACATAGCCGATATCTTCCATTCCCAAAGGCTGTTCTGCATCTGTATCCCGCAGGAAAAATCTTCCCGCATCCACAGAAATATCCTGATTTAAGCAGTTAAACAGCGTCGTCTTTCCGGCCCCGTTTCTTCCTAATAAGCCATAAATCTTACCGGGTTGGAAAGTAAACGTGATGTCTTTAAGAACTTCTTTTTCTTCAAAGCTCTTTTTTAAATGTTCAATTCGTAATTCCATAGTTTTCCTCACTTATGCAAATATATTAACATAGCGAAACTATCTTTAACATGCCCCCATTTCAAAAAAATAACTAGCTTTCGCTAGTCATTCAAACGTAATAAGTTATGTTCTTCGATACCGACATGAACCGTAGCTCCCAGTTCAAACAGGGCAAAACTTCTAAAAAGAACTTCTGATGTAAACACTACATCCTTACACTGTAAGGTATAGCGTAGAACATTTCCTCGTGAAATGAAGTCTACGACCTTGGCATCAAATGTCAAATAAGCCGGATCTTCGATTGGCTCTTTTGACAACATAAATGTTTCCGGTCGAATCGCATAGTAGTTGCCCGGATAGCGCTTTTCCGGAAAGAAAGCCGTCAGTTCCACCGGTGTCAAAATATTATAATGTCCGATGAATTCAGCCGCAAACTTCGATACCGGATGTGTATAAAGCTGTACCGGTTTGCCACTTTGTTCGATGATTCCCTGATTCATCAAATGAATCTTATCCGACATGATCATAGCCTCATCCTGGTCGTGTGTGACAAAGATCGTTGTGATTTTTAACTCCTTTTGTACACGTTTGATCTTTTCCTGCAGTTCACGTCTTAGCTTGGCATCAATAGCACTCAACGGTTCATCCAACAATAAAACCTTCGGTTCCATGACAATAGCACGGGCAATGGCCACACGCTGCTGCTGACCACCGGATAATTGGCTGGGATAACTTTTTTCCTTACCTGTTAAATCCACCATCTCAATGGCTGCTTTGACTTTTTTGTCGATCTCATTTTTATCCATCTTGGCAATTTTTAGACCAAAGGCAATATTGTCCTCTACATTCATATTCTGAAATAATGAATACTGTTGAAAGACCATACCGATCCCACGCTTTTGTACCGGTGTATTCGTGATATCTTCACCATCCAGAATAATCTGACCGGAGCTGATATCTTCTAAACCTGCCAAAGAACGAAGCAGGGTGGATTTACCACAACCACTTGGTCCTAGTAGAGTGACAAGCTCTCCCTTTTCGACATCCAGATCGATATTTTTTAACACCTGATTCACGCCATCATAGCTTTTACAGATGCCTCGAAACTCAATATAAGCCATTATGCTTTCCTCCCTTTCGTTGATTTGATTGCTTTATTTTGAATCATCAATGTGAGTGTAGAAATCAACAACGTTGTGATAAATAAGATCACAATGATCGCACTCGATGTCTGACCTGATTTGGACATCGTCTGATACAGATAGATACCTGCGGTTCTAAAGGCACTGCCGGCAATCATGTTGACAACAACGAAATCCGCAAAGATCATCGTAAATGCCAACATCATTGTGGAAATAATGCCTCGCTTCATCTGTGGGATCACGATCGTAAAAAAGGCATGCAGTTTGGAACATCCCAAAACCTGTGCCGCTTCGATCACACAACGTACATTCAAAGCACCAATCATATTTTTCAAACCACGGAATACATAGGGCAAAATAATGATACAGTAAGCACCCACCAATAAGAAAATACGATTAGAAAGAAAGCCCAGTTTACCCGAATACAATGAAATGATACCGGCAGCTAAGATGACCCCCTGAATCGCATACGGGATATTACAAAGGATTTCAATATATTTTTCCAGCTTTGGTACATACAAAGTGATCACATACAAAACTAATAAGATCGCAATCGTACAGATCACAACCGGCACGATAGAAATCACAATGGATCTAAGCAGGGAATTGATAAAGGCGCCATCGGAAAAAATGCCGGCATAAAAGCTCAGGGTAAATCCGGTCGGCAATATATCCATCCATTCAGTAAAGACCGAATAGAAAAACGTTAAAGCCAATGGCAAAATCAAAAAAGCTGCAACCAGAAACAAGATCAAGCCATCCCACAAATGTGTTTTTATCTTCATGCGTTTGCACCTCGTTTCTGAAATTTATTGGTGATCAAAATAGAAATGACCATCAAGATCATCATGACAAGTGCCAAAGCACAACCAAACTCTTGATTTTGTACGACTTCTCCTACATATTGTTGCGAAATACGAATCGGTAAAAGCGCAATGTTGTTGCTTAAAAGAGCATAGGCCGTACCATAGGCAGCCAATGAATTGGCAAATAACACCGAGAAGGTTCCTAAAATACTTGGCAGTAAAGAAGGAATGGCCACCTTGAACCAATAGTGAAAACCGTTTCCTCCAAGAAGTCCAACCGCCTCTCTCCATTCTTTTTTCAAACCACCAAAAATCGGAAGCATCAATAAAGTAGCCATTGGAATCTGGAAGTAAATATAGGTCAAAAGCAAACCATTGATCGTATATAGATCAAAATCAGCCAGAAAACTGATGCCATAGTTTTTCCCAATCAGCGTTAAGATTCCCACATTTCCTAAAAGAATCATAAAAGCGAAAGCCAAAGGTACACCGGCAAAGTTACTGGTGATGTTTAACACACTGGTAAAGATATTACGAATCTTGGGACTGGCCGCATTGGCCGCTTTGGCCGCCAAAAACGCAATCACGATACCGGCCAGAGCCGATACCACGGAAATCCAGATACTGTTCCAGATGGACTGCTGGTAAAGTCTTGTGGAAAAGATCTTCACAAAATGTTCGACCGTAAAGCCTCCGCCTCCGGTTGGCATAAAGCTTTTGATGACGATATTGATCAAAGGAAGGATCTCAAACAAAAATGTGATCACAAAAAACGGAACCAAAGCCAACAAATAGACTTTACTGTTCTTCTTTGTTTTTGTCATGTAAACCCACCTCCAAATCTTTCATCTTTTCGGATGTTTCTATTCCCGATACATAACATAATAAAGGAGTTATATCTAACGTAGTCAGCTGCTTCTTTGAAAAGCCTTGCCGCATACGAGAGTCTATGATATATAACGCTGTATTTCTTTGACTGTCACTGTTTCCACCATGATAGCCCTGCTCACTCATGCCATGATCGGCTGCTACGACAACGCTATATCCCTGATCTAACCACATCGGAATGTATGTGGATAACAGCTTATCATTTTGAATCACAGCCTGACTGTATTCTTTCGAACCGGCACCAAACTTATGACCGGCATCATCGATACCCATCGGATGGATCAATACAAAGTCATAGGTATCCTGCTTCATAAACTGCGCAGCCATCGAATATAAGTGAGAATCCGGAAATGTATCTTCGTAGTAAAAAAAGCCTCTATCGATACAAGAGTTTGAATCTTCATGAAGCATATCTGTGTCCTTATCAAACGGCGCTGAAAGATACAATTCACTGATCCAGTAATATGCTAACACAAGGCTTTTTTTATGCGCATTTTTCAACATTTGAAACAAATGCTTTTGATTTGATAAACGAATGATCCCATTATTGGTAATACCATGCTCTAAAGCACTGACACCGGTAAAGATCGTTTCATACATCGGACGAGAAGCGCTGGGAAGCTCTCCCAGCACTTCATATTTCGCCGCTTTCTGTTTTTCAACACAATGTTCCAGATACCCTAAATGTTCTCTGGCATATTGGCTTTGTAATCCATCCAATAAAACAAAGACTGTTTTATTGGGCATAAGCTACTACTTCTTCCTGCCAGGAGCTGGATAGATCGGCAACAGCTTTGTCCCAAGCTTCCTGATCTTCAATAAAGCGAGCATTGGTGTATTGATCATCCGGCAACAAACTGGCCTTTACATCTTCTGGAAGCTCAACATCATCACGAATCGGACGGGCATATCCTTTAGCAAGATTGATCTGTCCTTCATCGGACAAGATGTATTCACGAGCTACCGCAGCAGCATACGGACGCTTTGTATATTTGTTGATGATTGTACAATATCCACTCTGAATGGCTCCATCGCTTGGAACAGATACTTCAAAGTTGGCATCCGGGTTATTTTCCATGATCTGAGAACGATATCCTAAAGAGTTGTAATCCCATAATACGGCAACTTCAATTTCTCCTTTTTCAAGGCGTGCCACACTGGTATCTCCCATGTCTAAACGTCCTTCTTCGGCCAATGTCTTAAAGAAGTCGAGACCTGGTTGAATGTTGCTTTCATCACCACCAAACGCAATAGCTGCACTTAGCAGACCACTCTGTGCCTGTGTAGCTACGGAAACGTCACCAATTGTTAATGTATAATCACCTTCCAAAACATCCTGCCAGCTCGTTGGAGCTTCTTCTACAAGATTTTTATTGGTGATAAAGGTAATGGTTCCATAATAACCGATGATCCAGTCACCATCATCGTCTTTAGCCCAATCCGGAACAGAATCCCAATAGGATGTTTTATATGGTAAAGTAACACCCTGTTCTTCGGCTACCGGACCAAAAGACTGTCCCACATCACCGATTTCTTTGGTCGCATCGTTTGCTTCATTGGCAAACAAGGCAATTTCTTCCGCACTGGACATATCTGTATCGGTATGTTTGATACCATATTTTTCTTCAATTTCTGTCCATGTTTCTCCCCAGTTTGCCCATGTATCCGGCATACCTACAGAGTTTACTTCTCCATCTTCTTTTGCCTTTTCGGCAATTTCATCAAAGCTCATCGCATTTAAATCTACTGTTTCTGTCTGCCCTTCTTCCGCACACCCAGCTAATAAAGAACAAGCTAAAGCGGCACACAAAGAGCCTCTTAAAATCTTCGAGTTCATTGTTCTCCTCCTTATTCCGACAGTATTTAGAATAAACGATAAGCATTAAATACGAATCATGACAACGTTAAAACTGTGCAATATATTATTAACAATTTGTAAAATGAAAAGCTTTTGCCTACAATACAATTATGTGGAAACAAAAGCTTCGAATTTATAAAATTGAAAGAAAAGAAAGGCGTTATCTTCATAAGTATGCTAAGAAAAAAGAGCCTTGGATCGAACAGAAATTCGCTCAAAAAGTTCCAAAAAAGCTACAATCGACTTTGGCATCCGCTTTTATCAAAGCCTTTGATCTGATCTTTTCCAAAGGCGTGTCCTGGATTGAAAAGACATACGATAAAGATACGTTTCAACAAACAACATGGAAACGTAATCATTAAAACACAAAAAGAATTGCCAAGCACCATATTCTGGGCGCCGGAATCAGTGGTGTAGGTCTTGGACTTTTAGGTATAGGTTTACCGGATATCTTTTTATATACAGCACTTTTATTTCGCAATCTGTATCAGATTGTGCTGCAAAATGGCTTTTCTTATGAAACCTCACAAGAAAAGATCTTTATTCTTCTTCTATTGCAGGGAACCTTCTGTTCCGGCGATGAACTATTAAACATTCATCATAAACTCAACCATCGACAGCATCTCAAGTTAGAAGAAGAAATAAAGTGCACAGCTTCTATGATGTCACATACACTTTTGGCCTTAAAGTTTGTACAGGGAATCCCTTTAGTTGGTTCTGCAACCGGTGTCTATGATGCCTTATACATGCATCGATTAAGTGAATATGCACAAATTCAATACGAAAAGCGAAGATTTTAGCATAATGTTGAACAAAAACAACATTAAAAACAAAAAAACTAAAATTTTTAGCACTTTACTATTTACAGTGCTAAAAACTTGACTATAATAATAAGTGTAATCAGGGTAAGGAACCTGATGAGGAAGAAATTTCATGAACAACGGCTGCGTAAACAACCGCCTAGGAAAAAATGGAGGCGATGTATATGAAATTCTATCCAGGTTTTAGATCATTTGATTTGTTTGATGATTTCTTTGATGATGATTTTGGTTTAACGACTTCGTCTCAATTGATGAAGACAGACATTTGCGAAAAGAACGGCAATTACGAATTAAGCATGGAAGTTCCGGGTATTAAAAAAGAAGATATTCAGTTGGAGTTAAAAGATGGTTATTTGAAGATTACCGCCAATCGTAACACCAACAATGAAGAAAAAGACAAAGATGGAAAGATCATTCGTCAGGAACGTTTTACCGGTTCTTGTTCGCGCAGTTTCTATGTTGGTGAAAACATTAAGGAAGAAGACATCAAGGCTAACTTTGACAATGGTGAATTAAAGATCACTTTCCCAAGTAATACGCCAAAACAAGTCGAGGAAAAGAAATATATTCCAATCGAATAGAAGTTTCCAGGTGCATAAGCACCTCTTTTTTTTGTTCATAAAAAATCTATAAAAATGTGATTGTAATCACATAAATATATATAATTACGTGATTGAATATTATTTATCTTTAAAATATAATAAAAGTGTGATTGTAATCACAAAATTATTAATAAAAATGTGAGGATGATAGTTATGGAACGTTTTCTCTTAAAAAAACTATTGGCTTGGAAAACATCACCCTATCGAAAGCCACTGATCGTAAAAGGGGTTCGTCAAGTTGGTAAAACATGGATCTTAAAAGAATTTGGTCGCCTTTATTATGATAATGTTGCTTATTTTAACTTTGATGAGAATGAAGAATATAAACAATTCTTTGATACTACAAAAAATGTAAACCGCATCTTACAGAATTTATCCATGGCCAGCTCTCAGACAATATCATCAGAAAAAACATTGATTATTTTTGATGAAGTCCAAGATTGTCCCAATGTGATTAACTCCATGAAATATTTTTGCGAAAATGCACCGGAGTATCACATTGCCTGTGCCGGTTCCTTATTAGGAATCGCATTAGCCAAACCCTCTTCTTTTCCTGTAGGCAAGGTCAATTTCATGCAGGTTGATCCTATGACTTTCGAAGAGTTTTTAATTGCGAATGGTGACTCCAATTTATCTGAATACATACAAACGATCGATACGATTGAACCCATACCAGATGCCTTTTTTAACCCTCTTTATGAAAAGTTAAAAATGTACTATGTCACAGGTGGAATGCCTGAACCAGTACGGATATGGACGGAAGCACGGGATGTGAATGTGATGCAGGAAACTTTATCCAATATTATCGAGGCCTATGAGCGTGATTTTGCCAAGCATCCCAACGTTAATGAATTTCCAAAAATTTCTATGATTTGGAATTCTATTCCTTCTCAATTGGCAAAGGAAAATAAGAAATTTCTTTATAAAGTTGTGAAAACCGGAGCCAGGGCACGTGAGTACGAAGATGCACTGCAGTGGCTCATTGATGCAAGATTAGTACATAAAATCTATCGTAGTACATCACCCGGTCTTCCGATAAGCGCCTATGATGACGTATCCGCATTCAAGATTTATCTGGTTGATGTGGGACTCCTTCGTCGATTAGCCAAGCTTGCCCCCACAGCCTTTGGCGAAGGAAATCGCTTGTTTACTGAATTTAAAGGTGCTTTAACGGAAAACTTTGTTCTGCAAACTCTAATGACGCAATTTGAAGTAACACCTCGATATTGGTCACAAGCAAATCCTCCTTATGAAGTTGATTTTTTGATTCAACGAGATAACGATATCTTTCCGATTGAAGTGAAATCAGAATCCAATACCACCAGTAAAAGCCTAAAGAAATTCAAAGAGCTTTTTCCGGATAAAGTTAAACTTCGTATTCGATATTCATTAGACAATCTTAAATTAGATGACGATGTTTTAAACATTCCACTTTTTATGGCTGGTCAAACAGATCATCTCATTGAATTAGCTTTAAAAGAAAAAAGCGTTTAAGCAAAAACTTTATATCTTTTATCAAAAGGGGCTTATTTAATATCATAGCCCCTTTTTCCTATACAAAAAAAGATGCCCGCAACAGACATCTTTAAACATGAACAAATTGATTTTTTAGTCTTCTGATTCCAATATACCGGATTTTTGATACAACACCCAGCGTGCAATATTTCCGGCATGGTCGCAAATACGCTCTAAGTATTTCCCAACCAACAACAAATTGACAAGATTTCCCGGATCATCCACCTTGGCAGCCAGTTTATCTGTATAAAAATTCTTGGTTGCCAGATAAGCGGCATCGGCTTTATCATCCATTTTGATCACATCCTGCGCAACTTGTTCATCTCGGCTCATATAGGCATTTAACGCATTGGAAATCATGCTCTTGGCCACCATGAACAATTCGGCGATAGAATCATGGATCTCACTGTTGGCACTGTGATCCATTTCCCGAATTAAAGAAGCCACTTCTTTTTCCTGATCCATGATACGTGTTAAGTCACGTACGGTGTTGGTTGCGACTGTGATACGCCGTAAATCTTTGGCCACCGGTGCCTGCAACAACAAGATACGCATGCAGTTTTGGTCACAATCACGACTCAATGTCGATACTTCTTCATGCAGTTCATCAACTTCCTGAGTCAAAACCTTATCACCGTCATACAAGGAATGCTTGCACAAAGACAATCCCTTCAAACAACTTTGTCCCATTTCGGTCATCTTCAACTCTAACTGCTGCAACTGCTTTAAAAATTTTGTCTGAATAACCATTATCCAAACCTCCCTGTAATATAATCTTCCGTCTTCTTTTCCTTTGGTGTAGAGAACATCATTTCTGTACTTCCATACTCGATCAAATCTCCTAATAGGAAGAAGGCGGTTTTATCACTGATACGCATTGCCTGCTGCATATTATGCGTAACGATGACGATCGTATAATCTTTCTTTAATTTTAACGTCAGCTCTTCAATTTTTCCAGTCGAGATCGGATCTAAGGCACTGGTCGGCTCATCCATCAAAAGCACTTCCGGTTTAACTGCCAGCGCACGGGCAATGCACAAACGCTGCTGCTGTCCTCCGGATAAACCCAGCGCACTTTTTCCCAGACGATCCTTCAATTCATCCCAAATGGCCGCATCCCGCAAAGCTTCTTCTACGATTCGATCCAGATCGGCTTTTCGCTTTACACCATGTGTTCTTGGTCCATAGGCAATATTGTCATATACGCTCATAGGAAATGGATTCGGTTTCTGGAAAACCATACCGACTCTTTTTCGCAGTGTATTCACTTCAATATCTTTATAGACATCCTGACCATCCAATAAAAACTTACCGGTAATCTTACAACCTTCCACCAGATCATTCATACGATTAATTGATTTTAAAAGCGTACTCTTTCCACAACCACTCGGTCCGATAAAACTGGTGATCTCATTGGCTTTGATATCCATAGAGATTCCGTGCAGCGCATGAAAATCTCCATAGTACAAGTTTACATCCTGTATTGACAGTTTGACTTCATTCATACTTTTATCCTTTCGCAAGCTTTCTTCCCAGATACGAAGACAAGCTGTTCATAATAATCACAAATACTAATAAGACAACGGCAACCGCACAAGCCTGCTCCGTGTACAAACCTTCACTCATCAAACGATACATGTGTACAGCTAACGTACTTCCCGGCGCAAAGATATTCGTACAAACCTGCGCTTCCGTTCCGGAAGTATAGATCAGGGCTGCTGTTTCTCCGACGATTCGTCCCATACTCAAGACAATACCGGACATGATTCCCGGTACGGCACTCGGTAAGATGATGCGGAAAATCGTACGAAGTTTTCCGGCACCTAAACCAAAGCTTCCCTCACGATAAGAATCCGGTACTGCAACCAGCGCCTCCTGCGTTGTTCGCATAATTGTAGGAAGCACCATGATCGCCAAAGTTAAAGAACCGGCAAATACACTTAGACCCATACCCATGGAAATCACAAACATCAATGATCCAAACAGACCATAGACGATGCTGGGAATACCGGATAAGGTTTCTGTCGTCAACAAGATTACCTTCACCAGTTTGGAACCACGTTTGGCATATTCCACCAGATAGATGGCTGAAAAGATCCCAATCGGCCCGGCAATCAACAATGTTAAAATCACAACAATAATCGTGTTGATGATTGAAGGCATCATACTGACATTATCTGTCGTATATTCCCATTCAAACAAAGACGGTGTCAAATTTGGAATACCGCGAATCAAAATATACGCAATAATAAACAACAAACATAAAATCGTAATGATGGCAGCGGCGTGCGTTACGATCGACAAAAATAACGAAACGCCATCTTTTTTTGCTTTCATTATGATTTAGCCTCCTTTCTCTTTAAGGCAGAGAAACTCAGGTTAATGATCATAATAAAGACAAACAACACAACAGCCGTCGCAATTAAAGCTTCCCTGTGAAGACCGGTCGCATATGACATCTCCAACACGATATTGGCGGTCATGGTTCGCACACCGGAAAGTAAGCTGCCCGGCATAACAGCCTGGTTTCCGGCAACCATGATAACGGCCATGGTCTCACCAATTGCACGACCAACACCTAAGATCACACCGGCTAACACACCGGATTTAGCTGCTTTTAAACAAACAAAAAAGACACTTCTTTCATGGGTGGCTCCCAGGGCAAGACTTCCTTCATAATAAGAATCCGGCACCGCCTGCAAACTTGCCTCGGATACAGAAACGATCGTAGGTAAGATCATGATCCCTAACAGGATCGAAGCGGCTAAAACGGTATTTCCACTGGTATGAAACGCATCCTGAATCAATGGTACAATTACGACCAGGCCGAAAAAACCATACACGATACTTGGAATACCGGCTAAAAGCTCAACTGCCGGTTTAATGATCTGATATAGCTTTTTCGGACAGAAATAAGCCATATAAATAGCGGTTAAGATACCAATCGGTACTCCCACTACAATTGCTCCTGCTGTTACGTAAATACTTCCGATGATCATCGGGAAGATACCGTAAATATCATTGTTTGGACGCCATTCCATTCCTCCTAAAAAATTCAAAGGACCGATTTCCGCAATTGCAGGAAGCCCGTTGATAAACAGGTAGAAACAGATGAAAAAGACCGCAACGATACTAAAGCAGGCAGCTAACATAAATACGATACGCATTGCGTTTTCTCTTAACTGCATGTCACAATTCCTTTCTACTTGTAATCTTGTAATCGCTCAAAAAGGGGTTCTGGCCCCTTTTTAAAACGATTCACTTTTGATTCGACTATTCAGAGATATCTGCCCAGTCTGTAATTTCGCCTGTATAGATTTGTTTAATCTGATCTGTTGTCAGATTACTTACGGCATTTTCTTTATTCACGATAACAGCAATTCCATCTAACGCAATCGTTGTTGGTGTAAGTCCTTTAGACTGTTCTTCTTCTGTTAAATCACGAGAGCACATACCGATTTCATATACACCGGAAATTGTGTTTTCAGCACCGGAAGTTGAATCACTCTGCTGTACAGATACATTAGCATCTGTGTTGATCTTTTCGTAAGCTTCTGCCAGTTTTTCCATAACCGGTGTTACAGAGCTGGAACCACCTACGGTCAAATCACCGCTGGCACCATTGGAAGTAAAAGCACCTGTTGTTTCTCTTGGGATATATCCTTCTTCTTCAACGATGGCCTGTCCTTCATCCGACATGATAAAGTTCATGAAATCCTGACCTAATTCACTGATATCTTCCGTTGTACATACTAAGAACGGGCGACTTACGGTATATTCTCCGCTTTCTACATTTTCTACAGTAGCTTCTACACCATCTACGGTTACCGCTTTTACTGTATCATTTAAAGACCCTAATGAAATATAACCGATCGCATAAGGGTTTCCTTCAACTGTGGTCATCATAACTGAAGTTGAGTTTGTGATCTGAGCAGAGCTAGTTGTGTTATCTGTTCCATCTTCTTCAATGCCCATCAATTCAGTAAAGGCACCACGTGTACCAGAACCATCTTCACGGCTTACAACAGTAATTGCTCCTGATGCAGTTCCTTCATCGCTCTGTGCATCATCGCCTCCACTGGAGCATCCGACCAAAGCGGTAGCGCTTAATCCTAAAGCTAACATTCCCTTTAAAAATTTGTTCATGTTTTATCCTCTTTTCTTTTGTTTACACTGATACTATACAAAAGGTTTGTTAAGGCTAAAGTATAGAAATGTTAAATCCATGTAAAATACAGTTAAGCATCTAAAACATTTGAACTTTCATAAAAAAAGACATTTCCGTTTTTACAGAAATGTCTGATTTATCTATTGTTTACGTACTGTCATGATCATATTTTCCGCCCATGTCGTATAAAACGGCTGCAGAAAGTGAACTCCATCGGCCTGATAGATATCCGCGTTTCCATTCTGGCAGATTTCACTGTTATCGACATAGATCCAGTCATTCTTTTCACACATGGCTTTGATCTTTTTATTATATTCATCCACCTTATCCCAGCGTGGTGATTTTTCAATGGCAGCCGGTGTAGCTGAGATGATGGAGTTGACCACGATGGTCGCATCCGGACAAACCTTTACGACTTGTTCGATCTGCGATTGATAAAGGGCATCATAGCCACCCTCGCTATCCAAACCTAAGCCCATATCATTCACACCATAAGAAAAGAAAATCAGCGAAGGATTCATGGACTGCGCCTGATTTACCCAGTTTGAAATATCCTTGATAGTTGCCCCGGATGAGGCCAATACATGACTTTCCGGAAAGAAATGATACACGCTAAAGCCCATAACACGCGAATCTCCAAAGATCACCGCATCATCAAACAAGGCAAAGACATCTACCTGTCCAGATTCAATGGCACTTTCCATTTCCGCATTCTTCTTATCCTTTAAAGAAGAAGACAATTCCTTTACTTTTTTATTCTCCTGCTCCTGTATATAATCTAAGCCCTGCGCTAATGTCGCATTATGACTCCATACTCGATAGATCAAAAAGCCGGATAAAACTACGATTACTGCTAAAAAAATGATACCGGCCCGCTTTGCTTTTGGTTTTAACTTTACTTTTCGTTTCATACGTTCTCCTTGGCTCTTATTCTATCACATTTCACACATTGTGGCGGGATAGATTTCCACTTTTTTTTAGATGTGTTTTCAAAATTTATGTACTCATATTATAAACATATGTTTGTATTTTCTGAACATTTTTCTTGATTTTCTTTTTTATACTCGTATAATAATGGATATTACAGAAAGGAAATGGTGGATGACACCAGGGTGAAGAAAATGACAAGAGTGTATAACTTTAGTGCAGGACCCGCCTGTTTACCGGAATGGGTACTCAAAAAAGCACAGGAAGAAATGCTGGATGCTCATGGAAGTGGAATGAGCGTTATGGAGATGTCCCACCGTTCCAGTGAGTTTCAGGAAATTTTAGATACATGTAAAGCTCGTTTAAGACGCTTGATGAACATACCGGATGATTATGAAATTCTGTTCTGTCAGGGTGGAGGAACCATGCAGTTTTCTATGGTTCCCCTTAACTTATTAAAACACAGTGCCGATATCATCAATACCGGGCAATGGACAAAGAAAGCAATTATGGAACATCAAAAGCTGGGTAAGACACAGGTAATTGCTTCCAGCGCCGAAGACAATTTTACTTATATTCCTAAAATTAAACAGGAAGATTTAACACCGGATAGTGATTATGTCTATATCTGCGAAAACAATACGATTTATGGTACCAAATATAAAGAATTGCCTCCTCATGAAGGAAAACTTTTAGTTGCCGATCTAAGCAGTTGTATCTTAAGTGAGAGAACCGATGTTTCTAAATATGACTTAATTTTTGCCGGTGCCCAAAAGAATATGGGACCAGCCGGTGTTACCGTTGTGATCATCAAAAAAGATTTGATCGGACACGCCAAAGAAAACATTCCCAGCTTATTGGATTATAAAACATATGCCGATAACGATTCGATGTACAATACGCCACCATGTTATGCGATCTATATGGTAGGCCTTGTGCTACAGTGGCTGGAAGAAGAAATCGGCGGTTTGGAAGAAATGGAAAAACTAACACGCAAACGTGCTTCCTTATTATATGACTATATCGATGAGTCAAAACTGTATTCCAATCCGGTAGCCAAAGAAGATCGTTCTTATACGAACATTCCTTTTGTAACCGGCGATGCCGAATTAGATAAAAAGTTTGTCAAAGAAGCCAAAGAAGCCGGACTGGTAAACTTAAAGGGACATCGTACCGTAGGCGGTATGCGTGCCAGCCTTTACAACGCGATGCCAATGGAAGGGGTTTATGCCCTGATCAATTTTATGAAGAAATTTGAAAAGGAGAATCTTGCCTAATGTATAAAGTAAAGCTCTACAACAATATTGCCCAGGTTGGGTTAGATACATTCAATGAAAATTATGAAGTCAAAGAAGATTTGGAAAATGAAGATGCGATTCTGGTACGAAGTGCCAATCTACACGATTTGGACTATAATCCGAATTTGAAGTGTATCGCCCGAGCCGGCGCCGGCACCAACAATATTGATATTAAAACCTGTACGGAAAAAGGTATCGTCGTCTTTAATACACCGGGTGCCAATTCCAATGCCGTCAAGGAAATCGTCTTTGCCGGTATGTTGTTGGCATCTCGTGATATCTATGGTGGAATTACCTGGGCCAAAACACAGGAAAACAACGAAAATTTAGCCAAGGATATGGAAAAACAAAAGAAAAAATATGCCGGTACCGAATTAAACGGTAAAACCCTGGGCGTCATCGGATGTGGTGCTATCGGTGTTCAGGTGGCAAACTTAGCCTTACGTTTTGGTATGAAGGTTCGTGGCTATGATCCTTACATGTCCATTGAAGCCGCCTGGAATTTATCTCGCTATGTCAAACACGACAGCGATGTCAAAGACTTGTATAAAAACAGTGACTTTATCACGATCCATATTCCGCTCAACGACAAAACCAGAGATACCATCAATAAAGAAACCATTGCGTTGATGAAAGATGGGGTTAAAATCTTGAATTTTGCCCGCGGTGGTCTAGTCAACGAAGATGACATCCTGGAAGCCTTGGATTCCGGTAAAGTAGGCGCCTATGTTACCGACTTCCCATCACCGAAGCTGGTCAATCATCCAGGCGTCATTGCGATCCCGCATTTAGGTGCATCTACCGCAGAAAGTGAAGAAAACTGTGCCATAAAGGCAGCGCAGGAAACTATGCATTATCTACAATATGGAAACATCAAGAATTCGGTCAATATGCCGGAATGTCATATGGATTTTAATACACCGTTCCGTATTTGTGTAATCCATCATAACGTGCCTAAAATGATCTCTCAGATTACAAACGTTTTAAGTGATGATAATGCCAATATTGAAAATTTGATGAATAAATCGAAAAATGATATTGCTTATACGATTCTGGATCTGGACAAAAAAGCAAGCACACAGACAATCGAAAAGATTCAATCGATTCAAGGTGTCATTCGTGTAACGACATACCAGGGGGAAACGCTATGATCGATGCTCATGTACATTTGGAAAATGGACCTCTGAGCAAAGATTATGTATTTGAATTCATAAAAAGTGCCCAAGAGAAAGGAATAGACCATCTGCAGATTCTGGATCATACCCATCGTTTCTTTGAATTTAAAGAAATGTATGAAGACATTTGCCAGATTCCTGCACAGAAAGAATGGTTTTTAAAGAAACAAAAAAATTCGATCCAGGAATATATTGACCTCATTGAAGACGTAAAAAAAGAGCCGTTACCGATTCAAGTGACATGGGGCCTGGAAGTCTGTTATAAAAAAGAAAGAGAAGATTTTTTAAAGAAAGCACTGCAAGTCTATCCTTTTGATTTTATGGTCGGCAGTGTACACGATGTCTTTGATCGGCTGTACGATATCAGTGCTTTTAGTAAGGAACTTCTATGGAACCAATACGAAAGCAAAGATATCTATGCAGCATATTATCAACAGCTTAAAAGCTGCATCGAATCGGATTTATTTACCCAGATCGGGCATCCGGATGTGATCAAGCTTTATCAAATCGATCCCGGATACGATTTAACACCAACCTATTATGAATTGGCAGACCTTGCCAAAGCTCATGGTGTTGCCTTGGAAGATAACACCGGTGCTTATTATCGATATCGCCACCCGCAGATCGGTCTTCATCCTACCTTACGAAAGATCCTCCTTACAAAAGAAGTACCGATCCTATGGGCCAGCGATGCTCATGTTCCACAGAATGTGGGTCGTTGTTATGAGATATTAAAGGAAGCGTATTAATGATATAATCCCACTAAAGTAGACACACGAAATAATTAAAATTATCCCATCGATGTGAAACTACAAAGGTGGGATTTTTTATATGGGAAGAAAAGCTAAATACACGAAGCAACAAAAGGTACAGGCATGTGAAGATTATTTAAGCGGAAGAAAAACAGCCATCCAAATTTCTGTTGAATTAAATATGGGTAAACGTGGAGATGACAGGGTTAGAAAATGGGCCAAGAATTATCGTGCAAACGGACATGTGATCTTTGACAACAAGTCTACCAACAACCGATATTCCAAAGATTTCAAAGAGATGATCGTTAAGGAATATCTGGACGGTCTTGGATCGTCTTGTGATCTGTCAGCTAAATACGGAATATTGAAGGATGATACTGTTCTAAACTGGGTAAAAAAGTATAATAGTCATAGAGAGCTTAGGGATTATGATCCAAAGCCGGAGGTCTATATGGCTGATACTTTAAAAGTAGGCAAGGAAAAGAAAATAGAAATCATAAAATACTGCATAGGTCATGATCATGATTATAAAGGAACAGCTGCATTTTATGGTGGAAATTATGCCCAGATATATAGCTGGGTCAAGAAATATGAATCCAAAGGGGAAGAAGGTCTGGAAGACAGACGAGGCAAACGCAAATCGGAGGAACAGCTGACCGATCTGGAAAAAGCACAGCGCAGAATAGCCGAGCTTGAAAGGATCAACAGGCGACAGGAAATGGAGCTTGAACTGTTAAAAAAAGACAGAGCCTTCGAAAAGACCTATTTAGCGAGTCTTCCGAAGGCTAAAACAGTGTACCTTATGCGAAAGCAAAAGATACAAGATTATTCGCTAATACGCTTATTGCATGATGATCGCAAATGGCCGGTAAAGGAGATGTGCTCTATCATAGGCATTAACAGAAGCGCTTATTACAAATGGAAGCGATCATCGCCATCTCAAAAACAAATCGACAAACAGTGCGAGGATGAGAGGATCATAGCTAGAATAAAGAAAATATCCGATTCCAATCATTCTCTTTTTGGCACCATGACCATGTACTACACCCTGAGAAATGAAGGGTACGGATGCGGCCATAACAGGGTCTATCGATTGATGTGCATCCATGATATCAAATCTTCCTATAGACGTCGATCCAGATATAACTATATCCGATCCGTTCCGGAACAAACCGCAGAAAACATCCTGAACAGAGATTTCGGAACGACAGGTCCAAATCAAAAATGGTGCACGGATGTCACTGAGATCAAGGGCCCTGCGACCGGGGAAAAACTGTACATATCATCCATGATCGATCTGTATGACAGATATCCGGTGGCTTTAGAAGTATCTGATAGAAATGATGCATTTTTAGCGAATCAGACATTGGATAAAGCGCATGAAACCTATCCAGAAGCAACACCGCTTATTCATTCGGATAGAGGGTTTGCCTATACAAGAAAAGTATACAGATCCAAACTGAATAGATACAATATGTCACAATCCATGTCTCGTATTTCAAAGTGTATCGATAATGGTGTATGCGAAGGGTTTCAAGGACAATTTAAAGATATGTTGTTTATCTTGTATCCGAAAATATCTTCAAAAGATGAAATGAGAGCGGCAATCAAAGGAACGCTTGATTATTACATCAACCATTATCCGCAGAAAAGATTAAGCGGAAAGACTTGTGGACAAGTGCGAAAAGAGTCTATGGAGCAAAAAGAATTTACGCAATATCCAATTGTTCCGGCAGCAAGGTATGTAAGATATTGGAATGAAATTGAAGCAAAGAAAAAACGACAAAAAGAAATATTAGAAAAGAAATGAAAAACAGCCCAAGCCAAATTGGCACAGGCTGTTAATCGATGAGATTTTTAAATATTTCCCATGTCTACTTGACTGGGATATATCAGTGCGATTCCTTTTCTTTGATCCATCGTGCTTCCAAATAAAATCGCTTTTCATCGGCTTCACCCATAGAAAATGTCTTTCTTGGCAAAACGCCTCCTGCGACAATTGCCGGAAACAAGGCACTTTTTTGAATCCGTTGTAAAAAGATTCCACAGTTCTCCTTTGTCTGCAGTAAAGAGTACATGGCATCCTGCCCATGAATATAATCTATATCCACTTCCGGATGTTCCAGGCGATAGGCATCTATAAAGGCCTGCAGGATATCGATAGGCAAACGATCATCCTGTTTGACCAGTTTTATGCCGATTTCGCGATGATCCTGATACAAGACAATCTCCTTTCCCGGTTGAATTTGAGCTTCTTCCTGTTGACAGAAAACCTCCAGACCTTCATAAAGCTCTTCCATATTCGCATGAAACAATACACGATGAATCGGCTGAAAGATCAAAGCCGAACTATACAGGTTGACCATTTCCACCATCGCATATCGTGCCGGATGATTTTCTTGTTCCTGTGGATTCAATCCTTTTTTGATTTCTTCCCAACATGCCTTTGCGGTGGCCAAAGAATGGTTTCCATCACCCACACTTAAGAAAAGATCTCTTTCCTGCTGCATCTGAGCAATCTTTGATTCAAGCTGATCTGCATTTTCCTTCTCGATCGCATACCCTTTGATATGACCATCATTCATCATTAAATCAAAATCATAGAGTACAGGATATGTATCTTTATCTTTCATTAAACCAGAAAACAGTTCATCCTTTGGATCATCCAACAACACTAAAACATGACTTAGTTCCAAAGGTGCCCCTTTACGAATCTTAACGCGTGGCGGGATACGGGATGCGATCGTTTTTTCGGTAGCTCGAATCGGCTTTACATTGCCCGGTTCAAAATCATAAGCCTCCAGATCAATGACTCCCAACAAACCCATACGGTTGCCAGAAAACGTAGAACGCTCAATCAATATAAAGCCATTCTTTACTTTTTCCTCCAATATATTGTTGTGAGCATAGTTTTCCATCGTCTGTTGAATTTTAGAGATTCGATCATCTTTTTCCTGTAGGTACACCTCCGGATAGATCATATGATACGTTGATGGTTTATCCGGAGTGACTTCTTGTACGTTTTGCCAGTAATCTTGTTGACTGGTGTATTGATCACAGGCAATCACAGACCACGCCTGCATATCAATTTTAGAATTAGGTAATAAAAAATTAGATTTTTGAAAACAAGGTCGCATATTCACCCTCCCTCTTTATTCTATTATACAAAAAGAATGTATGAATCCGACCCTTTAAAAAAGGATTCTTTGACAAGAATCCTAAAAATCACATTCTAATGTTTGAATCTTATTCATCAAATCGGATAAAACCGGCGTTGAAATACCTAATTCCTTGCCCATCGGTACGATCGTTCCTGAAAACAGGGCCAATTCTGTTTTACGATGAGCTTTGATATCCTGCGCCATGCTGGGCATCCCTTCCGGTCGAAGTGAATTGACCAGTTGTACCCACGCATTGATATCTTCCTGTGTCAGTGCAATATGTTTTGCCCTGGCAACAGCCTGTACTTCCTTCATAGCCTGAATAAATTCTTCCTGATGACGGCCGCCATCCTGACAGATACCATAACCGCCCTGATACGCTGCACAAACTTGATTGATGCCGCAATTCAACATCAGCTTATTCCACTGCTCACGCACGATATCTTCACAAACTCGATACGGAATTTGATACGACGCAAAGAAAGATTCTAATTCCTTGACTGTATTTTCCTGTTCTTTACATTCTGAACCAAATAAAATTTCTCCAACATGGGCAAAATCAACAGTATTATCGAAATATGTTGAATCCATGCCCTGCACAATACAGCGAATGACCGGGTTATTTGGATAGACTTTTTGACAGATTTCTTCACTGCTGATGCCATTTAAACAAGATAACACAATCGTATTTTCGTGTACAAACGGCTTTATTTGATCCAAGGCTGCCTGCAAGCCGGCATACTTTGTACAAATCAAAATCAGATCCAATGGTTCTGCCTCTGACACATAGCGAAACTTTGCTTTTTTACCATTGATATAAAACGGTGTATTTTGATATCTTTCTTTTCGCTTTTCATCCACGATAAAACAAAGTGAACGTAAACCATTCTCTTTCAATAAGGTACCATACAAAGAACCGATCGCACCTCGTCCAACAATTCCCACACTGTTAATCATTTTGTTTTTTCTCCTTTATTCACGATCCATACACCACACACGATCAGGGTCAAGCTTAATAAACCTGTCCATGAAAAGGCCTGTCCTGTCTCCTGTAACATCAAAGCACTAAGCAATACACCCATTACCGGTATCAGACAACCAAAGATGCCGACCTTGCTGACGGGATTCTTAGATAGCAGGATTCCCCATAAAGTATAGGCACAGGCCGATACAAAAGCCAAATGAAACAATACAAGAAGACCAGAAACATCATTTAACTCTAAATGTCCACCCATCAAAAAACCGACTGTCATTAAGACTACACCGCCTAAAAAGAATTGATACCCACTTAACATCACGGTATCATCCTTTTGCGTAAAAAGCTTGATAAAGGCAGCGCTGATGGCGGAGGAAAGCTGTGAGAGGATCATAAAGCCATCTCCCAACAGAGAAAATGGCTGAACCCCTTGCAGATTCATGATCAAAATACCAAAAAAGCCTAAGATACATCCTATTACTTTTGTCAAAGAAAGCTTTTCAAAACGAAACAACAAGCTGGCAACCAATAGCGCAAAGAAAGCGCTGGTTCCTGAAATGATTGAACCGTTAACCCCGCTGGTATGCGCTAAACCGATATAATACAAAAAATATTGTCCGGCTGTTTGAAACAAAGCTAAAACCGGAATAGCCTTTAAGCTTGTCTTTGTCGGCAAAAGAATTCGTTTCTGTAGAAAACTGCCGGCAATCAAAACCAGGATTCCTGCCAGGGCAAAACGTAAGCCCGCAAAGACCAGAATACTGGCTGTATCCGTCGCATCGATAGAAAACATACGATACCCGGTTTTTATAAATGGAACAGCACTGCCCCATAAGGCACAACAGAAAACAGCCGTTATACAAACAATCCCGGGACGTGTAAAAAAATCTTGTTTCTTCATAAGAAAAAGGAAGTAGATTGCTCTACTTCACAAATTGTACGATTGCCATCGGTGCCGCATCCCCTTTACGGATACGTGTCTTGATTACACGTGTATATCCTCCGTTGCGGTCGGCATAGCTTGGACCGATTTCATTGAACAGTTTCTGTAATGCCGTTGTTCCTTCGTCATCCACTTCTACGTTGCGTACAAAGGCAGCTGCCTGTCTTCTGGCATGCAGATCATTTCTCTTGGCTAGTGTCACCAGCTGATCCATTACAGCACTTAATTCTTTGGCTTTCATTTCTGTTGTTTCGATCTGCCCGCTTTCAATCAAAGATGTTGCCATGTTTCTTAACAACGCTTTACGATGATCGGCGGTACGTCCTAATTTACGATTCCACATACTTTATCGTTCTCCTACTCATACGATTTAAAGAACAATCCTAACTGGTACATTTTGTCTTTGACTTCTTTCAAAGACTTTTTACCTAAGTTCTTTACATGCATCATTTCATCTTCAGTTTTTTGCGTCAATTCATCAACCGTCTGAATACCGGCACGTTTCAAACAGTTATAAGAACGTACGGAAAGATCCAGATCTTCGATCATCATCGTGTTGACTTTTTTCACATCTTCTTCATGTGGCTGTTGTACCACAAAGCTTTCTTCCAAATGCAGATCCGCTAATGGAATCAATGCATCTAAATGATCGACCATAACGCCGGCAGCCTGGCTGATTGCCTGCAGCGGGCTGATCGTTCCATTGGTTTCCACTTCGATATGAACCTTGTCGTACTTGGCATCCTGGCCTACACGAGCCGGTTCAGAAAGATACTGTGCACTGCGTACCGGCGTAAACAAAGTATCCAGTGCGATCGTATCGGCATCCAATGCATAATCCTTTTCATTTTCTAATGCGCTTTTATAACCGAATCCATTTGTCACAAACAGATCCATTTCCAGAGAATTTCCCTTCTCCAGATTACAGATTACCTGTTCCGGATCTTTTATCGTTACTTCTTCCGGACAGATGATGTCAGCTGCCTGTACCGTAGCCGGCCCTTTTTTGGAAATGTGTAAAGTAAACACACCTTCCTGCTGACAGTTCAATCGTAATTCTTTGATACGTAAGGAAAGCGTTGTAACGTCTTCTAAAAGACCATCAACACTTGTCTTTTCTTCATTTAAACCTTCCACGCGATAGCCGATGATGGCACATCCCGGAAGATTTGACAACATGACGTTGCACAAGGTACTTCCTACTGTAGTACCAAACCCTCTTTCCAAAGGCTCGAATACATAAGAGCCTTTGTTGTTTTCTTCATCAACCGATTCCTTATGAAATAAAGCTCTTTCAAATTCCTGCATTCGACACTTCCTTTCTATCCACGAGGTCGTTTTGGCGGACGACATCCATTGTGTGGAATTGGGGTC
>OGRO01000113.1_pt1 | contig 81542 bp, 69 predicted proteins | sample 1553451 | NCBI WGS metagenome assembly OGRO01 (sample SAMEA2580021, study PRJEB22360) | human gut metagenome | reverse complement strand
AGCCTATCCGAAAAGGCAGGGACACCTCTTGCGGTGTTCCTGCCTTGCGCTGTATAGCGATGCTTGGGGTATTGAAAAGAATATGCGCAAGTATAAGTGAGAGGTTCCCATTTTTGAAGCCGGAGTTACCGGGTTCAAAAATGGGAACCTTTTTTTGACCTGATCCGCTTTTGCCAATTCTTTCGCCTCCTGCTATGATACTTAAAAACAACAGGAAGGGCATGGCAATGCGAATGAAACAGGAAATCACCGAGAGAGAAATCATGCGATTTGCAGTGTATTTGCGGCAGGAGGAACGGGAACCAGCCACTATTGAGGCGTATCTTCGTGCGACGGGAAAGTTTGCAGTATCTGGACATTGATCCCACGCAGTGCCATCCGAACTACACTGCCGACATCCGTGAGGGTGTCGCCATTGAGTATGTTTCCTGCGAGCCGTCGGGCATTCTGAAAGAGCTGTTCTCGGAGGGATACAACGCGGATGATGATTCTTTTGAGGAAGAAATAGAGCAGGCGTAAACCCGCTCCGGACACGATAATAAAGAAGCGGATGTAACTGAAATCAGTTACATCCACTCGATCTGGTTGCGGAGGGAGGACTTGAACCTCCGACCTCCGGGTTATGAGCCCGACGAGCTACCAGCTGCTCTACTCCGCGATATATTGTTGTACCGGTGGTGCCGGTGACCGGACTCGAACCGGTACGGCATTGCTGCCGGGAGATTTTAAGTCTCCTGTGTCTACCATTCCACCACACCGGCGGATTCGGCATAAGTTAGAATACCACAATCCCCGCAAAGTGTCAACACCTTTTCAAAAAACATTTGACAAAATATTTCGACAGCATCCGCGAATACCACGGCCGACCGGATTTTCCCGCCGCAGGGAAAATAATCCGTGGGTTTTCCGCCGCTTCCGTGTATAATAGGGCAGAGAGACACGAAGGGTGGTGGGACAGTGGACGATGTATCCCTGATGGACAGGATCGCCTCCGGCGACGAAGCGGCCTTGCAGACGCTGCTGCGCCGTCACGGTGCCCTGCTGCGCTATGTGATCGCGCCCATCCTGCCGGATGCGCGGGATCGGGAGGAGTGCTTTGCCGACGTATCGGTGAAGCTGTGGCAGGCGGCGGGGAGCTTTGATGGGACGAAGGGCTCGCTGCGCGGCTGGCTGACGGTGCTGGCGCGCAACTGCGCGCTCAACCGCGCCCGTGGCCTGCGGACGGAGACGGCGCTGACAGACGATATGCCCCACGGCGCGGGCAGCGCCGAGGATGCCCTGCTGCGGCAGGAGCGCTCCCGGTTGCTGGTCAGGGCAGTCAAGAGCCTGACCGACGGGGAGCAGACGCTGTTCTACCGAAAATATTACTACTGCCAATCCACCGCCCAGATCGCCGCCGAGCTGGGACTGACGGAACGGGGCGTGGAGGGGCGGCTGTACCGCCTGCGGCAAAAGCTGCGGGAGCTGTTGGGAGGTGACTTCTGTGAGTGACGATCTGCGCTTTGACGCGCTGCTGACAGAGGGCGCCGACGCCTTGCCGCCGCCTGCGGATGTCAGCCCGTGGCACAGCGCCATGAGCTGCGTGGTGTGGGGCATCGCCCTGAAGACGCTGACGCTGCAGCTTCTGTACCTGCACTACATCCTGCCCACGCTGGGCTGCATCCTGCTGGTGCTGGGCTTCCGCACGCTGCGGCGGGAGAACCGGGCGCTGCGGTGGGCCTACGGTTTGTCTATCGCCGCCGCCGTCATGCGCGGCGCGGCCATGGTGCTGGCGGCGCTGCCGGTGGAGAGGGGGGCGGCGCTGGCCTATGTGGATATGGCGTTGATGCAGGCAACGCTGATCGCCCTGTGGCGGGGCATGGTGGGCGTTTCCCGCGCCGCCGGTGCGGAGAAGCCGTCCGCGCCTGCCGCCGGGGTGCTGGCTTCCTTTTACGCGGTACTGATGGCGTTGGCCATGATCGGTCTGGAGGGCTGGCTGCTGGTGCTGCCGGTGCTGGCGGTGTACCTTGTGATCCTGCGGAATCTGGTGAGGCTCTCCCGCTCGCTGGAGGACACCGGCTACGCCATCCACGCCGCGCCGGTGCGCCTGTCGATGGCGGCGGTGCTGTGGGGCTATCTGGGCGTGACGCTGGCGGCGGTGATACTGGCCATGCTGCTGGGGCAGCGGTATCCCATGGACTGGCAGCCCCGCGGCGACGCACCGCAGGACGAGACGATCCGGGCGGAGCTGCTGGCGCTGGGTATGCCGCGGCGTGTGCTGGACGACCTGACCGCCGAGGAGGTGGCGGCGATGTCCGGCGCGAGGGCGGTGTTTGTCAACGAGGATAAGCTGTACAGCCAGACAAAATACCGGGAGATCGTCATGGAGCACTATTTGGGCGAGGACCCGCTCCGTGTGCTGCGGTACTACCGCACCATCACCACCAAGCACGACGACGGCACCCGCTCCTATACCTACGTCTACCGGGCCTTTGACACGCTGGAGCAGACCATGACCAGCGTGGCGGTGGAGCTGGCGGGCGCAGACGGCGAAAAGCACTATATCGTGATCCACCACCTGTACTACGACACCCAGCCCGGCTCCCGGTATACCGAGGGCATTACCGTCTGGCCGGTGTGGAAGATGGAGAATGACTGGCGGCCCGGTACCCTTTGCAGCGGACGGGTGCTGTGTACCCGGCGGGGGACGGCGCAGACGGCGGCGCTGCACGGCCTGGCGTATGATGACCGGCAGGTCACGGGCTTCTTCGGTACCGACCGGCGGGCGTCCTTCGATGCACAGTGGACGAGGCCGTCCGGCGCAGGCGATGTCCGGATGTATATGCTCTACGATGCGTTCTGCAGCGGCGATGCGTGGGTGCTGACCAGCTATGGCAACTATACCCGGCAGAGCAAGCCCGTTTACCCCTTTGACGGCTCGATGCTGCGCTGGGGAATGGGGGATCGCGGCGCCTGCACCCGGTATATGGGCTACGTCCAAAAATTCTGGTAACGGCGACGACGGCGAATAGACGCATAATAGACGCATATGAGAAAAAAGAGAACCGCAGAGCGGTTCTCTTTTTTTGTGTGCTTACGGCTGATAATGATGGGCGTCCTGCAAGACCATATCCTTGACCTTCATCAGCCGGGTGGTGTTGCCGCGCTCGTTCTCGTCCAGCTTCATCGTAATATAGCGGATGTTCTTCTCCGTCTCCGGGATCATCACATATTCCAGCGCGTTGACGCGGCGGCGTGTCTTTTCGATGTCCTGCGCCAGCAGCTGCATGGATTTCTCCACCTGCGCCAGCTCCAGCATATCGGCGAACACCTCTTGCATCTTCTCCAGCGCCGCGTCCAGCTCACCGCTGGTCTGGGCGAAGCCGTAGGGCAGGAGGGAGCCCTCGCCGCCCTCGGTGTGGAACGTGAACACCGGCACGTTGACACTCATGATGTTCCGGGCGTCTACATCCAGCGACACGGAGCGCTGGGGCCGCAGCAGCGACTGCTCCAGCATCTCCGGTCCCATGACGGCGGCGGCCACGGTGAAGGCGTCGTTGGCCTCCTTCAGGCCCTGCTCCACCTTGGCGCGGAGCTGGCGGTTGCGGCGGACGATCTCCAGAAACTGCTTCATCAGCTCGTCCCGCTTATCCTTCAGCAGCTTGTGACCGCGGCGGGCCGTCTTGAGACGGCCCTTCAGCCGCGTCAGCTCCATGCGGGTGGGATTGACAGTTTTTCCGGCCATAGGCGGTCACTCCTTTTCCGGCAGGTACTTGTCCAGCATCTCCGGCTTGATGCGCTTGAGTTCGCTTCTGGGCAGCATACGCAGCAGCTCCCAGCCAAGATCCAGTGTCTCCTCTATGGTGCGGTTCTCGTCGAAGCCCTGCGAGACATAGCGCTTTTCAAACTCGTCGGCGAATTTGGCGTACAGCAGGTCGGTGGGACTGAGGGCGGCCTCGCCCAGAATGGTCATCAGCTCCTTGGCCTCCTTGCCGCTGGCGTAGGCGGCGAACAGCTGGTTCATGGTGGGAGCGTGATCCTCCCGGGTCTTGCCGGCACCCACGCCCTTGTCCTTCAGACGGGACAGGCTGGGCAGCACGTCCACCGGCGGCAGGATATTCTTGCGGTACAGGTCGCGGCTGAGGATGATCTGCCCCTCGGTGATATAGCCGGTCAGGTCGGGGATGGGGTGGGTCTTGTCGTCCTCCGGCATGGTCAGGATGGGGATCATGGTGATGGAGCCCTTACAGCCCAGCTTCCGTCCGGCTCGCTCGTACAGACTGGCAAGATCGGTATAGAGGTAGCCGGGGTAGCCGCGGCGGCCGGGGACCTCCTTTTTGGCGGCGGACACCTCGCGCAGCGCCTCGGCGTAGTTGGTGATGTCCGTCAGGATCACCAGCACGTGCATCTCCTTCTCGAACGCCAGATATTCGGCGGCGGTCAGCGCCATGCGGGGGGTGGCGATACGCTCCACGGCGGGGTCGTTGGCCAGGTTGGTGAACAGCACCGTGCGCTGGATGGCGCCGGTACGCTTGAACTCCCGGACGAAGAACTCCGACTCCTCAAAGGTGATGCCGATGGCGGCGAACACCACGGCGAAGTTGGAACTGTCGTCCAGCACCTTGGCCTGCCGGGCGATCTGCGCCGCCAGATTGGCGTGGGGCAGACCGGAGCCGGAGAAGATGGGCAGCTTCTGACCGCGCACCAGCGTGTTCAGGCCGTCGATGGTGCTGATGCCGGTCTGGATAAACTCATTGGGATAGTCCCGCGCAGCGGGATTCATGGGCAGGCCGTTGATGTCCATGTGCTTGTCGGCCAGCAGGGCGGGGCCGCCGTCGATGGGCTCGCCCATGCCGTTGAACACACGGCCCAGCATATCGGCGGATACGCCCAATTGCAGGGGGTGTCCCAGAAAACGGATCTTGGCGTCCCGCAGGTTGATACCGGCGGAGGAGTCGAACAGCTGCACCACGGCGCGGTCGCCGTTGACCTCCAGTACCTTGCAGCGGCGCACCTCGCCGTTGTGGAGCTGGATCTCCGCCAGCTCGTCATAGGTGACGCCCTCCACGTTCTCCACCACCATCAGGGGGCCGGAGACCTCGTGAATGGTGCGGTATTCCTTCATCATACGTCCTCACCTGCTTTCTTGACCAGATCGGCGATCTGGCTGTCCATCTCGGCGTATACCTGCTCATAGTTGGCGGCGTATTCCTCTGCGGCGGCGTACTTGGCCCAGCCCAGACGCTCCCGGGCGGGGATGGCATACAGCGCCGGCAGCGCCGCGCCCTTGTCGATGGCGTCGCGGCACAGATCCTCATAGTGCAGGATCAGCGCCAGCAGGCGCATCTGCCGGTCGAAGCTGGAGTAGGCGTCCACGTCCATAAAGGCGTTCTGCTGGAGGAAGTCCTCCCGCAGCATACGGGCGATCTCCAGCGTCAGCTGATCCTTGGGGGACAGGGAATCCTTGCCCACCAGCTGGACGATCTCGTTGAGCTCGTTCTCCTCCTGCAAAAGGTGCATGGCCCGGTTGCGGTTGCGGATGAAGTCGGCGCCCATGTGCTCGTCGTACCACGGCGTCACCGCGTTCAGATACAGGGAGTAGGAATTCAGCCAGTTGATGGCGGGGAAGTGGCGGCGGTAGGCCAGCGATGCGTCCAGCGACCAGAACACCTTGACGATGCGCATGGTGGCCTGTGCCACCGGCTCGCTGAGGTCGCCGCCGGGAGGGGACACGGCACCCACCGCGGTGAGGGAGCCGGTACGCGCCTCCGAGCCCACGCACTGCACGATACCGGCGCGCTCGTAGAACTGGGCCAGACGGGAGGCCAGATACGCGGGGTAGCCCTCCTCGCCGGGCATCTCCTCCAGACGGCCGGACATCTCGCGCAGCGCCTCCGCCCAGCGGGAGGTGGAGTCAGCGATAACGGCCACATCGTAGCCCATGTCCCGGAAATACTCGGCGATGGTGATACCGGTATAGACAGACGCCTCCCGGGCGGCCACCGGCATATCGGAGGTGTTGGCGATGAGCACCGTCCGCTTCATCAGACTCTCGCCGGTGCGGGGATCGGTCAGCTCCGGGAATTCCCGCAGCACGTCGGTCATCTCGTTGCCCCGCTCGCCGCAGCCGATGTAGACCACGATGTCCACGTCCGACCACTTGGCCAGCTGGTGCTGCACCACGGTCTTGCCGGAGCCGAAGGGGCCGGGTACGGCGGCGGTGCCGCCCTTGGCGATGGGAAACATGGTGTCGATGACACGCTGACCCGTTTGCAGCGGCGTCTCCGGCGGGAATTTCTTCTTATAGGGACGGCCCACGCGGACGGGCCACTTCTGCACCATGGTCAGCTCCTGCACCGCGCCGTCCGCCGTGCGGAGGCGGGCGATGGGCTGGGTGATGTTGTACGCCCCGGCCTCCGCCAGCCACTCCACGGTGCCGGTGACGCCCACCGGCACCATGATCCGGTGCAGCACCGACGGCGTCTCCGGCACGGTGCCAAGCACGTCGCCGCCGGTGACGGCCGCGCCCACGGCGGCGGTGGGCGTAAAGTCCCACAGCCTCTCGCGATCCAGCGCCGGCACCTGAATGCCGCGGGTGATGTTGGCACCCACCCGGCGGACGATCTCCTCCAGCGGACGCTGGATGCCGTCGTAGATATTCTCGATCAGGCCCGGCCCCAGCTCCACGCTGAGGGGCGCGCCGGTGGTCTCCACCTCTGCGCCGGGGCCGAGACCGGACGTCTCCTCGTATACCTGAATGGAGGCCCGGTCGCCGGTCATATTCAGGATCTCTCCGATCAGATGCTGGGGGCCTACGCGCACCACATCCGCCATACTGGCGTCCGCCATGCCGTCGGCCACCACCAGCGGGCCGGAGACTTTGATGATCTTACCCATTCTCTTGCTCCTTTCAGGAAATATCCGCGCCCACGGCGCGTTCCACCGCCGCGTGCAGCGCCCGGTCCGCCAGACCCAGTGCGCCGCCCTTGCCGGGGATGAGGATGACGGCGGGCAGCATGTCATCCTGGTAGCGGGCGATCTCCGCCGTCATATCCTGTGCCAGCTGCTCCGTCACATAGACCACGGCGTAGCTCTCCTGCGCCAGATGGTGCAGGGTCTTGCGGCCCGTCTCGGCGTCGTCGGCGAAGAACACGTCCAGCCCCAGCGCCCGGAAGCCCAGCACACTGTCGCGGTCACCCAGTACGGCGATCTTATACATATGCATCACGCAGCCTTTCCCGTATGGCGTCGGCGCTCAGACCTGCCAGACGCCCGGCCATGACGATGCGCACAGCCGTCCACTCCGCCTCCTTGGCGATGAGGTAGCCCAGCGCCACCTCCACCCCGAAGGGTACCTGCCGTGCGCTGGCGGCGGTTTTCAGCACCGCGTTGTCGCAGGCCTTTTCAAAGGCTGTCAGGCTGCCGCCCTTGACGGCCGCCTCGCCCTCCTCCGCCGCCTCCCGCAGCGCCGTGCTGCGGAACAGGGCGGCCACGCCGTTTCCAACGCCGGCACGGAGGGTGTCCACCGGCACGCTGCCGCCCTCGAACAGCACCTCCTGCAAAAAGCCGGGGTCCATGTGCAGCCGCTCCGCCCGTACCAGCGAGCGGAGGTTGGCGGCGTCGATCATGGCGCGGACATAGCGCCGGAGGTAGTCGCAGCGGCTGTCTGCCGCCAACTTTTCCAGCTGTGCAAAGCAGGCGCGGTCCAGCACACAGTCGCTGCGCTGGGCGCTGCCCGTCTCCGCCAGAAGCTGGGCGGCCTTTTCGACGGCGGCAGCCATGTCGCCGGGGAGAAACTGCCAGCTGCCGCCATCGGCGTACTGCCGCTGCAGGTCCCCGGCGGGGATGGTGCCCGCGTCCATCAGCAGACGCTCCGCGCCCTCCGGCGCCTTCAGCAGTACCTTGATGTTGTGGTAGTCGTATTTGATGCGGAACACGTCCAGCAGCTCCTTCTCCGGCATGAACCGCTCCAGCTCGGCGAATACGTCCTCCCGCTGCTTTTTCAGGCTCGCCTGCAAGGTGGCCTCGTCCCGGATGGGGTCATACCCCAGGTCGGACAGCAGCTGGGAGCAGTTTTCCGCCGACGGCGCCTGCAAAAGCTGCTCCAGCCGCTGGGCGGTCAGCAGGTTTCGCTCCAGACTCCGGATGCGGGCGGAGAGGAACAGGTAGTCCGTGTCCTTTCTGCGCTTAGTCAAAGGGTCGCCCCCTTTCAGTCAAATAACAGCTGTGCCACGGCGGAGGACTCCTCCTGCCGCAGCTGGCGAAGCTTTTCCGTGAAGCTGCAATTCAGCTCCACCCGTCCCCGCCGCAGTACCAGTCCGCCGCCGGTGTCACGGGTCTCCTCGGACAGGCGGAAGGCGGCGCCGGGCTTTTTGGCATTGGCGGCCTCCACCACCGCCGCGCCCACGGCGTCCCGGTCGGCCTTGGACAGCAGCAGCTCCTCGTCGCCGCTGCCGTTCTCGGCGGCCAGCGACGCCAGCAGGTCGACGTACTCCGCCTGCGGCAGCGCGGTCAGCGCCTGCGCCGTGCGGGCGAAGGCCTCGTCGATGAGCTGCTGCTTGGCGGCCAGCACGCGCTGGCGGCAGGCCAGCTGGCTGCTGCCGTTGAGATGCTCCAGATGCGCGGCGGCCTGTGCCGCCGCACGCTGGGCGCTGTCCTGTGCCGCCGCGTCCGCCTGCGCCTGACAGTCCCGGAGGATGGCGGCGGCATTTTCGGCGGCGCTGGCAGCCAGCGCGTCGCACGCCGCCTGTGTATCCGCCTCCATGCGGGCAACGATCTTTTCCAGTCCGTTCATAGCGGCACCCGCCTTACTTCAGAATGTTCAGGGAGATCATGATGGTGGCCACCAGTGACAAAATGGCGTAGAACTCCACGATGCCGCAGTAGATGATGCCCTTGGTGGCGGCCTCCGGACGCTTGGCCACGATGTTGATGGAGGCGGCGGCCACACGGCCCTGGAAGATGGCGCTGAGCCAGCCGCCCAGCATGATGGGCAGACAGGCGGCAAAGAAGGACAGGCCCTGGGACAGGGTGATGTCCACGGCGCTGCCGCTGAGCACGCCCACCTGGCCCAGTACCAGGAACAGGGCCACGAAGCCGTACAGACCCTGGGTGCCGGGCAGCACCTGTAAGATCAGGCACTTGGTGGACTTGTCGGGATCCTCGCTGGTCAGACCGGCGGCGGCCTCACCCACCATGCCGGTACCCTTGGCGGAGCCGATGCAGCACAGGCCGGCGGTCAGCGCCGCGCCCAGAATGGCGAAACCCAGTCCGCCGATGGATTCAAGAATACTCATTACTCATGTTCCTCCTTCACGATCTCTACATAGTTGGATTGCATACACAGGGGACGAAAGGCCTTGCCGCCGTCCTTGTAAAAACGCCCGAAGAATTCCAGAAATTGCAAACGCATATCGTGGACGTAGCAGCCCAGCAGGTTCAGCGCCAGATTCAGGGTGTTGCCCACCAGCGAGATGATGACGAACGTCACGATGTTGCCGGTGGTGGCGCCCAGCATATTGAATACCTGCGCCAGCACCGCGCCGGACAGCATCAGCGCCATCAGACGCACATAGGACAGAATATCGCTGAAAAAGCCGGTGACGCCGTTGTACACGGCGGCCACCACGCCGGTGACCTTGCTGAAGCCCTTCTTGCCCCGGCCTGCGCCGTACAGCAGCATCACGCCGCCGATGCACAGCACCACCGGTACGCCGCCGACGCTGCCCACATCCAGCAGCGCCATAGCGCCGCCTGCCAGAATGATCCACCATGTGATCTCATCGAACAGCGCATCGGGGAAATGGCCGTTCCGGCATTTCTCCACCACGCTGACGGCCATGCCGGTGAACACCTGAATAGCGCCCAGCACCAGCGAGCCCACCATGATGGCCATGGTGTCATTCAGCGGGTCGAACAGCGACGGCAGGGCAACCGTGCTGGCGGGGTCGATGAGCTTACACAGCTGGGGGATGAAGTCCCCCAGAAAGCCGCCGGTCAGCGCGCCGAAGATAAAGGTCATGATGCCGCACCAGAAGATCATCTCCATGAAGCTCCTGTTGGCGGGGCGCTTCTTCTTCAAAAACAGCAGCGAGCCGACGATCATGGCCAAGCCGTAGCCCATATCCGCCATCATCATGCCGAAGAAGAAGATGAAAAACGGCGCCATGATGGGGTTGGGATCCACGCCGTCGTAGGCGGGCATGGAGTACTGTTCCGTGATGCAGTTCATAGAGCGGGTCAGCACGTTGCCGCGGAGCTGCACCGGCACGTCGGGGATCTCCTCCGCCGTGGGGTTGCTGACATCGTAGGCACAGTCCAGTGTGTCCAGCCACGATGTCAGCCGGGGCAGCCTGGCCGCCGGTATCCAGCCGTCGAAGGCCACGATGCAGCCGTCGGTCAGCAGCCGCTTCCGGTTCTCCTCCCGCATGAGACGGGAGTTCAGCCGGTCGCTGCATAGCTGGAGGTCGGGCAGCTTGCCGCCCAGCGCTGACAGCGCCTGACGGGCGTTCTCCTTCTCGGCGGCGGTCTGCCGCAGCGCGTCGTCCAACGCCGTCAGGTTCTCCTCCGGTGTGCCGCGCCGCCCCTTCAGCTGTCCGCCGGCGAAGCCGAAGCTCCGCAGCAGCTCCAGCGCCGCCGCCGTAACGGTTTTGTGGGTCAGCAGCAAAATACACTGCTGCTCCCGGTCGGCGTACAGCAGGTACGCTTCCGCCTCCGGGATCTGCGATGCCAGCGCGCCCTGCACCTCGTCCCAGTGGGCGAAGGGGGGCAGCGTGCCGGTGGTGATATCGCACCACCGCGTCTCCGTCAGCTCCAGCGGCACATCCAGACTGCGCCACGGACGCAGGGCGGCCTGCTCACTGCGCAGCTGGGTCTCCTTGGCGGTCAGACGGTTGATATCCGCCGCCAGCTCATTGATGCGCTGTGCCGTCTCCAGCTCCGCCGCCAGCGACGCCTCATCCAGATAGTCCCGCTCGGAGATGCGGGGGCGGGGCGTCAGCAGTCCCGCCTTGGGCGGCGGCGCCGTGCGGCGCAGGGTGTCCATGGCTGTTTGCAGCTGCCGCTGCCGCGCCAGACAGTCCGCCGTCGCCGTGTCGCACCGGCGCAGCGTATCGGGCAGCGCTTCGGTGTCCGGCTCGCTGATCTCCAGACAGCCCATGTGCTGGAGCCGCCGGAGTATGGCGTCGTGGTCGCGTTCCAGCGCCAGCACCTGCAGGCGCTTCATTTTCACAATGGCCATCTACCGTTTCACCACCTTTTCCAGCAGGTAGGCCACGGCGCCGTCCATCCTGCCCAGCGCCGCTTTACGGAGGGCTTGGCAGTCCGCCTCGGTGTGCGCCAGCATGACCTGCCGCTCCGTGTCGGCCTGTGCCTCCGCCTGACGCAGCGCCTCTGCGGCGGTGCGCCGCGCCGCCTCCTGCGCGGCGGCGATCAGCGCGGCGCCGTCCTTTTCAGCCTGACGCACCCGCTCCGCCGCTGCGTTCTGTGCGGCGGTCTTCTGCGCCAGCAGACGTTCCTCCGCCGCTTGCAGGGTATCGATCTTTTCCCGGTACAAGTTTACTCACCGCCTTTCGCAATGTATGCAGGCAGGGGGTGACCCCTCTGCGCGGCCTCCCCCTGAGAAATACACCATATAGTTATCACAGGGGTGGCCCTCTGCGTTATGTTGGATTCAGGATAACACAAAAGCCGGTGTCCCACAACGGGCAAGCCGTAGAAAATGACTACCTGCTTTTTGTGGATTTCGTCAAATGGCGGGCAGCCGTGGGACGCCCCCGGCGGAAACTTTCACACACCCGCGCCAACAGCCAAATTCCAGTGGCATTTTTCCCATATTTGTGGTATAGTATCCTTGTTATGGAAACCGAGGCGATAACAAAGAGAAGTATTTCGACACAATATAACCATTTGTATTCTATTCTGACGTGAGGTACTGCTATGACATATTTGACTGCCTTTCTGTTGGGGCTGGTACAGGGCGTGGCGGAGTTCCTGCCCATCTCCAGCTCCGGCCATCTGGCCATCGCCCAGAACCTGCTGCATATCGAGGGCGCCGGCAGCGTGCCGGAGTTCTTCGATGTGCTGCTCCATCTGGGTACGCTGATCGCGGTGTTCGCCGCCTACTGGAAGGATATCTGCGAGATGGTGGTGGAGTTTTTCCGGGGCATCGGCGATCTGGCCCACCGCTCCACGCCGTCGCCGGTGCCGCCGGCCCGGCGGCTGATCCTGTTGATCGTCGTGGGTACGCTGCCGCTGTTTGCGGTGCTGCCCATCCGCAAGGCGGTGCAGAGTCTGGGCGACAATATGGTATTCGTGGGCGCGGCGCTGATCGTTACCGGCTTTCTGCTGTTTCTGTGCGACCGGGTGCGGAAGGGCCGCAAGACCGAGCGCAGCGCCACATGGCTGGACGCCCTGCTGGTGGGCGTAGGACAGGCGGTGGCCACGCTGCCCGGCGTGTCCCGCTCCGGCATGACCATCACCGCCGGCTGCTTTGTGGGGTATGAGCGGCGGTTCGCTGTGCGGTTTTCGTTCCTGCTGAGCATCCCCGCCGTGCTGGGCGCCAACATCCTGTCCATCGGCGACGCGGTGAAGGCCGGCATCAACGGCGCGGAGGTGCCTATGTATCTGGTGGGCGTCGTCACCGCCGCCGTGGTGGGATATCTGTGCATCCGGCTGCTGAAATATGTGGCGGATAAGGGGCGCTTCGGCGCGTTCGCCTATTACTGCTGGGCAGTGGGCATCCTGACACTGGTGCTGCAAGCCGTCAAGTGAGATAAAAAGTGAGGAAAACTATGGCATCGACACAAAAGAAAACGAAGAAAGGGAAAAAAGCGCCGCCCAAGCCGGAACTGCCCGCCTATAACGGCATGGCGCGGCTGATCGGCGGCATCGTCTGCCTGCTGCTGGCGCTGTGCGTGCTGGTGAGCTACTTCAATGTAGACGCGCTGCTGCTGACCTTCATCGCCAAGGCGCTGAAGGGGACGCTGGGCTGCGGCTACTATCTGGCCGCCCCGGCGCTGCTGGGTGTGGCGGTCATCCAACTGCGGCATCAGGGCCGTCCGGTGATCCTGCGCACCACCTGCACGCTGCTGGTGCCGCTGCTGGCGGGCGTGCTGTGGCATCTGATCTTCTGCCGCGCCGCCTATGAGCTGGGCGGCGGGCTGCTGTCCCTGCTTTGGAAGGATGGGCAGGCGCTGGACTGCGGCGGTGTGGTGGCCGGCGGACTGGCGCTGGGCAGCGAGGCGCTGGTGAGCAAGGTGGTGTCCATCATCATCTTCGTGGTGCTGCTGCTGGCAGCACTGCTGGGCGCGCTGCATATGACGCCGCAGCAGGCGGTGGATAAGATGCGGGAGTACCGGGACAGCCGCTGGGACGATGAGGACGGCGAGGACGACCTGCCCGACGATTTCGAGCCGCTGCCCCGGCGGAGGACGTCCTCCGCGCCGGAGAAGCCGGTGAAGGAGAAGCCCGCCCGGAAGCGTGCCGGTATCGATATCCCACTGGACGGGGAGCCCTCCGCCATGGAGAGCGGAGCGAAGAAGGAATTCTTCACCCGCAAGTCTGACACGGTTCGGACACCGGATCAGGTGCTGGAGCAGAAGGCCGCGCCGGAGCCTGCGCCCGCTGCGCAGGAGGCCGCGCCGGTGAAGGAGCCGGTGTCCGCCAAGACGAAGAAGGCCCAGCTCCAGCAGGAGGTGGAGTCCGCCGCGCAGGAGGTGAGCCAGGCCATCGAGCAGGAACTGGCCCAGGGCGAGGAGGCCTACCGCTATCCGCCCATCACCCTGCTGGAGGAGAATCACGCCGACAACTGCACCGAGGTGGGGGCGGAGCTGCGCAACAACTCCCGCCGTCTGGCGGAGGCGCTGCGCTCCTTCGGCGTGGACGCCGCTGCCGGAGATGTGGTACACGGCCCCAGCGTCACCCGCTACGAGTTCACGCTGGAGCAGGGCGTCAAGCTCAGTAAGATCACCAACCTGTCCGACGATATCGCACTGGCGCTGGGCGCCAGCGGCGTCCGTGTGGCGCCGGTACCCAACAAGATCTCCGTGGTGGGCATCGAGGTGCCCAACCGCACCGTCACCGCCGTGCGCATCCGTGACGTCATCGAATCCCGGGAGTTCACCCGGCACCCGTCCTCCGTGGCCTTTGCCGTGGGCAAGGACATCGGCGGCAACAACATCGTGGGCAATATCGCCAAGCTGCCCCATGTGCTGATCGCCGGTACCACCGGCTCCGGTAAGTCCGTATGCACCAACTCCCTCATCGTCAGCATCCTCTATAAGTCCACGCCGGACGAGGTGCGGTTCATCATGGTGGACCCGAAGATGGTGGAGCTGGCGCCCTACAACGGCATCCCGCACCTGCTGATCCCCGTGGTCACCGACCCCAAGAAGGCCGCCGGGGCCTTGCAGTGGGCGGTGTTCGAGATGATGAAGCGCTACAAGATGTTCTCCGAGAAGGGCGTCAAGGACTTGGCGGGCTATAACGCGCTGGCCGAGGTGGACGAGGATGTGAAGAAGCTGCCCACCGTGGTGGTGGTCATCGATGAGCTGGCCGACCTGATGCTGGTGGCCGCCAAGGAGGTGGAGGAGTCCATCTGCCGCGTGGCCCAGATGGGACGCGCAGCCGGTATGCATCTGGTGGTGGCCACCCAGCGTCCCTCCGCCGATGTGATCACCGGCCTGATGAAGGCCAATATCCCCAGCCGCATCGCGTTTGCCGTGGCCAGCTCTATGGAGTCCCGCATCATTCTGGATACTCCCGGCGCGGAAAAGCTGGTGGGCAAGGGCGATATGCTCTACGCCCCACTGGGAGACAGCAAGCCCACCCGCGTGCAGGGCTGCTTCATCACGCCGGAGGAGATCGAACGGGTGGTGGCCTTCGTCAAGGACGCCGCCGGCGAGGCTCACTACGATCAGGACGTTATCGAGAAGATCCAGCAGGCGGTGGACGCCAAGTCCGACAAGGGCAAGGCTTCCCCAACCGACGGAGCAGCCGATGGCGACGACGGCGACGAGCTGCTGCCCGCCGCGGTGGAGGTGGTGCTGGAAACGGGACAGGCCTCCGTGTCCATGCTCCAGCGCCGCCTGAAGCTGGGATACTCCCGGGCCGCCCGTCTGGTGGACCAGATGGAGGAGCGGGGCTACGTCGGACCCTTCGAGGGGTCTAAGCCCCGGCAGCTCCTCATCACCCGGGAGAAGTGGCAGGAGCTGCAAATGGCCAAGGGCGCTGCGCCGGCGGAAACGCCGCCCGCCGCCGACCGCTACGGCTCTATCCACGACGTGTTCGAGAGCCACGACGCGCTGGACTGACCCGCGCCACCGATACGAAAAAACACCCGCAGTCCACAGGACTGCGGGTGTTTTGCTGTGATTTACAGGCCGTCCGGCGTGTTGACACCGAAGCCCTCGCCCAGTATCTCGTAGGCGTCGCACATGATGATAAAGGCGGTGGGGTCGATCTCCTTGACGATGGATTTGATGCTGACGATCTGAGAGCGGCTGAACGCGCACAGGATCACGTTTTTCTGTCTGCCGCTGAAGCCGCCCCGCCCCTCCAGCAAGGTGACGCCGCGATCCAGCTCCAGCAGCTTGGCGGTGATGTCCTCATAATGCTCGGAGATGATGTACGCCATCTTGGCGCCGTTGCCGCCGTAGACCACCCGGTCGATGGATTTGGAGATGAGGAACAGCGCCACCATGGCGTACAGCGCCTGCGTCAGGTCGCGGAACACCGCGGCGTAGGAGACGACCACGATGGCGTCGATGGTCAGGCACAGCGTACCGATGGACAGGCCGGGCAGCTTCAGCTTCAAAAGCCGCGCCGCCAGCTCCGTGCCGCCGGTGGTGGCACTGTACCGCAGCATCAGACCGCAGCCGAGACCTGCGGCCACGCCACCGCAGATGGCCGCCAGCAGCGGTTCCATGGGCTGGAAGGTATACAGCCCCGCCAGCAGGTCGATCATGCCGGAGCTGACCAGCGTGGCGTACAGCGTGGCGTACAGCCACTGGTGTCCCACGTGCTTCCAGCTCAGAATGAACAGCGGCAGATTCAGCACCACGATCACCGCGCCGATGGGCGCCTGGGGAAGGAAGAAGTTGACGATCTGGGCAATACCGGTAAAGCCGCCCACGCTCAGGTGGTTGGGGTCAAAGAACCAGTTAAAGGCGACGGCGTACAGTGCGCAGGACAGGGTGATCATGATGTACTGCACCACGATCCCCTTGATCTTCTGATCCATAAATGGCGTCCTCTCTTTTTCTCTCAAAAATGTATATACAGTATACTATGCAGAACGCCGTTTGTCTACTATCGTTATTCCACCTCTACGACAGGCGGCACAAACCGTTCTATGGCGGTGCGCAGCTTGGGGTGACGGATCACAAAATGGATGGCGGGGGACTTGCCCTTGGACACCATGGCCCACTGCCCCTCGTGGATGCAGATCTGTAAATTCCGGAAGGCACCGCCGCCGGTCCACTCCAGCCGGCAATGGGGCTGCGCTGCGGCGAACGCCTCTGTCTGGCGGACATGGGCCAGATATGTCTCGTAGGTGTACGGCACGTCCCGCTCGTAAAACAGGCCGGACAGCGGCAGGGAGGGCGGAAACTGGGCGAAGGCCTCCGCGGACAGCCGCGGCAGCTCCAGACACAGCATATCGGACGACAGGATGTGCTCCATCTGCTCCCGCCGCACGCGGGCGTAGGCGGCGATGCGCTGCCGCTCCTCCGCCGGTACAGACTGCTGTGTCAGCAGCGTTTCCAGATACGCGGGTTCCATGGTGTACAGCGGCGGCACGGACAGGATCTGCCGCCGCGGCCCAGGCGTGCGGCTGTCCGTCAGCAGGAAGGCGTTGAGCCGCACCGCGTCGCCCTCCCGGTAGATGTCCATCAGAGGCTCCGCTTGCGCCAGCATGGCCTCCGCCCGGCGGCGGCAGTACGCCACCTCACCTTTGACCTTTGTCAGGTCGTACCGCCCCTCACTGTGATGCCCCGCGATGGCCTCGCCGGTCAGCGCCACCGTTCCCGCCGAGCGCATGAAGTGCAGGAACACACCGTTCTGCGGATTTTTGAAGTAATACGGCTCGATCTGCCCCGTCATGTACATGGGGATAAAGCTCTCCAGCCCCAGCATCATCTCCGACAGGGAGCGGTCAATGTTGTGGATGATCCGGAGCTTCAGCCCCTTTTTCAGCAGCATGGCCATGCCGAACATCCATTTTTTCGGGAAATCCGGGTCCTTGGCCATCTGCTCCATGGGCATATCGCTGTACATAATGACCGGCTCCATGGAGCGGGACAGCACCGCCGCCTTCATGAAGTCCAGCTCGCTTTCCATCATCTGCTGCAGCCCGAAATAGCTGCGGGAGGTGGGAAGCTGGAACGGCGCCGTTGGTACCTTCAGTTCGTTGAAGCGGATGGAGCGGATGTACTCGTTCAGGTCGAAATCGTCCAGCTTGGCGAGGAAGTGGTCAACGGCATTTTGCCGGGGCGCATGGCTGCCCAGCAGCCAGTCCCGCAGCCGCTGGCAGTATACGGCTCGGTCAGCCAGCGGCGCCGCCTCGCAGTCCAGCAGCGCCCCGGCGATCTCCCGGTGCTGGATGTCATCCAACTCGCGGGACACATAGGCGGCCACCGCCCCGGCGAAGCCCACCGGATCTGCCGGCTGCCGCGCCCCGCTGCGGAACCGAAATACGGTGGACGGGTCATAGTTGGCGTACCGGCACAGCCGGCTGATGCTCAGCTCCATCATCTCTACCAGTGTGTTGAAGTTCTCCCGCAGCTGCACCCGGTCGGAGACGGCGTACTCCTCGCAGGATAAAAAGCCTGCCCGCACCTCCGCCTCCGCCATGCCGGGGATGCCCCTCTCCTGCGCCAGCTCCGCCAGTCCGCGGCACAGACCGTCCAGCGCGGCGGAATCCCGCCCCGGTGTCCGCTCCCCCGCCCGATAGCGGCTCAGGGACGGCGCGGCGACACCCGACCGGGCGCACAGCTCGCTGGCCCGGCAGCCCGTCAACACCATCCACGCATTCAACTGCTGACAAAAACGCATGATGCACCTCCTGTTCCGCGGTTTCCTCTACAGCTCCATTATACGACAGCCCGCGCCGCCTGAAAAGGGCTGATGTCGAATCGTTGCCGGAAATGGCAGTTGGCAATACCGGCAACTCTGTTGCGCCCGCCGCTGCATCTGGTAGAATAAGGGAAAACATCCACAGGGAGGTACTGCCTATGAAAAAGAACGACTGCACCCACCGGGGCTTGCTGGGCCTGCTGCTGGCGCTTTGCATGACCCTGCTGCTCCTGACCCCGGCGCTGGCCGGCGTCACGGATGTCACCGGCGGCAGCGGCGTTACGGTCAAAACCACTGTCCGCAGCAACTATACGGACAAACACGCCAATAGGACCTTCAATCTGACCGGAAAGACCACCACCTTTACCGATGCGAAAAAGTATTTTGGTGGGACGAGCGGCACATTGGCCGTGGGCTTCCCTGATCTGGGCGTGGTGAACATTACCTACACCGTGTCGGCGGACACTGTGGTCATGACCGTCACCAACTACGACGACCTGCCCGCCGGCACCTACACCCGTCCGGAGCAAGAGGACAAGAGCATGATGACCACCATTTACACCGGCTCCAAGCTGACCTATACCGGCACTACCTATGATCCCGTTACCGGCAGGCCCACCGTCATCAACGAGATCCGCGACGACTATTACACCCGCAACCACATCTGGCGGGGCTACACCCTGACCGTCACCGGCAATGGTAACGGCAATTCCTCCGGTACCGGCAACGGCAATACCACGGGTACCGGCAGCGGCGGCACCTCCGGCACCGGCCTGAGCGGCGCCACCGGCGGCTACAACTCGCCCAAGACCTTTGACGCGGGACTGACGCTGTACGCCGCCGCCGCGATGCTGTCCGGCGCGGGGCTGGCCGTCCTGCGCCGCAGAAAGCGGTAGCTCGCACGAACATTGACATCCTGCATATAACGGGGGGAGCAAAAAGCAGCGTGCGTACCGACAGGTACGCACGCTGCTCGTTTCATCTCAGCGGTGATGGTGGTGATGATGGTGGTGGAACAGGTGATGGTGATGCTTGTGCTCCGGCAGCTCCGGCTGGGGATCGAACCCGTCCTGCCAGTTGGAGAACAGGAAGTAGAACAGATAGATCACCGAGCTGATGGCCCATGTGATGGGATAGGCCCAGTAGACGTAGACGATCTCGTGCCGCCAGTGCATGATGGCGGTGATGTACAGGATACGGAACACGCACCAGACGCCCAGCATAATGGTCATCGGCACGAAAGCCTTACCCGCGCCCCGGCACACGCTGGCGATGGCGTGGGAGAAGGCCAGCAGACAGTAGAACAGGCAGATGATCCGCGTCTCCAGCACGCCCAGCCGGATGACCTCCGGCGTGCGGGAGAACAGGGACACCAGCCACGGCGCAGCCAGATAGGTGATGACGCCGATGATCTCCGCAATGACGGCTGCCGCCGCGATGCCGAAAATAGCGCCCTTTCTGGCACGGGGCTTCATGCCCGCGCCCAGATTCTGCCCCACATAGGTGGTGATGGCCATGGTGAAGCTGGTGACGGGCAGGAAGGCGAAGCCCTCGATCTTGGAGTATGCACCGTAGGCGGCGGTGGCCATCTTGCCGAAGGAGTTGATATTGGTCTGCACCACCACGTTGGCAAGACCGATGACGGAGTTCTGAATACCGGCGGGCAGGCCGTAGCGCAGGATCTCCCGCAGCAGCGGGCCGTCGATCCGCAGGGCGGACAGCTTCAGCTGATAGATGGTGCCCTTCTTGGCAAGGTGCATGACGCACAGCACGGCGCTGAGCGCCTGGGAGATGATGGTGGCCAGCGCCGCCGACCACACGCCCCAGCGCAGCACCGCCACGAACAGCAGGTCCAGCACCACGTTGGTCAGGGAGGAGACGATCAGGAAGTACAGCGGGCGCTTGCTGTCGCCCAGCGCGTTCATGATGCCTGTAAAGGTATTGTACATCACACCTGCGCCCACACCGGCGAAGTAGCACCGGAAGTAGGCGATGGCGTCGGGCAGCACCTCCGGGTCGGTGTCCATCCACCGCAGCAAGGTGGGGGTGAACAAAACGCCGATGACGGTGAGGATCAGGCTGCTGATCAGTCCCAGCAGCACGACGGTGTGGACGGCGCGGGACACCTTATCATAATCCCCTGCGCCGAAGTAACGGGAGATGGCCACGCCCACGCCACTGGCGGCGCCGGCGAAAAAGCTGATCAGCAGGAAGATCAGCGGGCCGGAGGCACTGACGGCGGCCAGCGCGTTGTCTCCCAGAAAGTTGCTGACGATCAGGGAGTCGGCGGTGTTGTAGAGCTGCTGGAACAGCTGGCTCAGGAAAATGGGGATGGCGAATCCGGCGATAAGCCGCCAGGGTACGCCGTGGGTCATGTCCTTTGTGTTGGCAGCGGCCATAAAAAATGCACTCCTTCCTCTGGTGTATGTCCGGCGTGGTGAAAACCGATGCTGAAAAGCGGCCCCGACAGCTCGGGAGCGGTCGGGGTATCGTATGATCCGGCGGGGAAAGATGCCTGATGCCATGCGGTGTGAACCGCATGGCATCGTTCAGGCTTTTCTGGCGCAGTGGGAGGGATTCGAACCCTCGTGCCGCTTTTGACGACAACACGATTTCCAGTCGTGCTCGTTATGACCTCTTCGATACCACTGCATATATTCAGTTCTGTGACGAACAGCACTGACTATTATAACAAAAAAAGCGGTCTTGTCAAGATGGAATTTCCCGAAAAAAGCGGCTTTTTTGCACAGAGCAGCGGCGGAGGGAGCCGTTTCCCTCCGCCGCCGGCATCTGCGATCCCTCAGTGCAGCATGGATGTGACGGTGACCAGCGCCGAATCCAGAGCGTTACCCATCCGCTGCATGGCCTTGCCCACAGCGGTTTTTCTGGCCTTCGGGTAGGGGTGCGCCGCCATATCCGCCGCCGCGCCGGCCACCATGCCGACGCAGACGCCCCGCAGAAATGCGGTCATGTTCATCTTACATCACTCCTTTTCCGTACAGTGGCAGTATCTCCCGTCGGGTGCAAAAAAACACGCGGTGTTTCTTGCCAAATCACCCCGCGCCGCGTTATAATAAACTTTAATATATTTTTTGCGACACAAAAGGAGGACGTCACCATGTCCGTTACCGTCTTGCAGCAGCGTATCCGTGAAAAGAAAACGCCGCTGGCACTGGGCTTGCGTCCGGAGCTGGACAAGCTCAGCCCCAAAATTCTGAAAAACTTTACCGATATGTTCGGCCCCGGCGCCATGGCTGATGCGGAGGCGCTGCGCTACCACGGCACCATGCTGCTGGATGCGGCGGCGGAGAAACTGCCCGCCGTCATGCTCCACGGCGCCAGCTACCTGCGCTACGGCTCCATGGGCGCGGATGTGCTGGCCAATCTGGTCAGCGCCGCCCACGCCAAGGGGCTGTATGTCATTCTGGGCATGGGCGCGGAGGCGCCTGCCCTGTGGCAAAGCTACGGCGCCGACGCCATCACCGTGGACCCCTACATGGGCAGCGACTGCTGCGACGCCGGGGAACAGGCGCCCTTCGCATTGGTGCGCACCTGCAACAAAAGCGGCGGCGAGGTGCAGAGCCTGATGGCCGGCGACCGCCCGCTGTATCTGGCGGTGGCGGAGCAGATGGCCCGCCGGGGCGCGTCTCTGGTGGTGGGCAGCGGATACAGTCTGGATATCCGGGATGTGCGCCGCCTGTGTCCCAAGTCCTTCCTGCTGCTGCCGGAGTGCGACGGTGAGAACGCCGTCCCTGCCTTTGACGAGTACGGCCACGGTGCGATGACCGTGGATTTTGACCTGCAATTCGCCCCGGATGCAGCGGCGGCCGTGGACAGCGCCGTCCGCGAGATGAAGCAGTGGGTGACGGTGGTATGACGAAGATCTATCTCATCCGCCACGCGGAGGCGGAGGGCAATCTCTACCGCATCGCCCACGGCTGGCACAACGGACTGATCACCAACTACCGCGGCTACCAGCAGATCGACGCGCTGCGCCAGCGGTTTCAGGATGTGGACATCGACGCGGTGTACGCCAGCGACCTGTACCGCACGCAGATCACCGCCCGTGCCATCTGGCTGCCCAAGGCACTGCCGCTCCATCTGGAGCCGGCCTTCCGGGAGATCCACATGGGCGTATGGGAGGATCATCCGTGGCACGAGCTGAACAAGCTGCACCCGGAGGAGATGTACCACTTCAACCGCCGGGTGGATCTGTGGCGCGTGGAGGGCGGCGAGACGGCGCAGGACGTGCTGGATCGCTACATCCCCGCCCTGCACCGCATCGGCGCGGCTCATGACGGCGGCACCGTAGCGGTATTTTCCCACGGCGCTGCGCTGCGTATCGTGCTGGGTACCTTGCAGGGCGTTCCGCTGTCCGGTATCGGCGACACGGCACACGGCGACAACACAGCCGTATCCCTGCTGACATGGGACGACGGGGCGCTGCGGGTGGAGTACCGCGACGACAACAGCCACCTGACGGAGCGGGGACTGTCCACCTTTGCCCGCCAGAGCTGGTGGCGCAGCGCCAAGATGGTGGATCCCGGCGAGGACTATGTCCCCCTGCCGGAGGAGCTGCGCCGGCGCTTTCATGTTCCTGACGGCGGCGAGGCCATCGGCATCCGCTGCGAGGAGGACTTTATCGGCGCGCTCCAGCTGCTGCCGGACGAGGAACCGGGCATCGGCTGGCTGGGCTGGTATTGGCTGGATCCCGCGTATCGCGGCACCGGCCGTGCCTTTACCCCCATGGGCCGCGTGCTGCTGTACTACCGGCATCGCGGCGTGGAGTTCCTGCGCCTGCGGTGCGGCGACAAGAAGCTGCGCCGGTTTTTCGCCCGTCTGGGCTTCTACCCGCTGGAGGGCGACGTGATGGAAAAGGACATCCGCGTTCAGTTGCCGCCGATCCCGGCGGAATACCGTCCCTGAAAGGAGCTGCCCCATGACAAGAGGCGAGATATTTCTGCCTGTCAGCCGCGAGGAGATGATCGAGCGCGGCTGGTATTACTATGATTTTCTGGTGGTCACCGCCGACGGCTACATCGACCACCCCAGCTTCGGCACCACCCTCATCGCCCGCCTGCTGGAGGCGGAGGGCTACCGCGTGGCCATCCTGGCCCAGCCGGACTGGCACTCGGCGGAGGCATTCCGCGCCATGGGCAAGCCCCGGTACGGCGTGCTCATCGGCGGCGGCAATCTGGACTCCATGGTGGCCCACTACACGGTGGCCAAGCGCCGCCGTACACGGGATCTGTACAGCCCCGGCGGCGAGATGGGACACCGTCCCGACCGCCCCACCATCGTCTATACCAACCGGGCGCGGGAGGCGTTCCCCGACACGCCCATCGTCATCGGCGGACTGGAGGCGTCGCTGCGGCGCTTCGCCCACTACGACTACTGGGAGGATAAGGTGCGCCGGAGCATCCTGTTCGACGCCCCCGCCGACCTGCTGGTCTACGGCATGGGCGAGAGCGCCACGGCGGAGATCGCCCGCCGCCTTGCCAAAAAGACGCCGGTGCAGGAGATCACCGACGTACCCGGCACGGCCTATATCGCCGCCGACGACAGCGGCTGCCGTTTCCATAAGGCACCCTGCCCCTCCTACGAGGAGGTCTGCGCCGACAAGGACGCCTACGCCCGGGCCACGAAGATCGAATACGACGAGCACGACCCCATCCGGGGCTGCGCTGTGCTCCAGCCCTGCGAGGGGCGGCTGCTGGTGGTGAATCCCCCCGCCCGCCCCCTGCGCCGGGAGGAGCTGGATCGCCTGTACGCCCTGCCCTATACGCGGGAGGTACACCCCATGTACACCGCGGGCATCCCCGCCATTGAGGAGGTGCGGTTTTCCATCACCCACAACCGGGGCTGCTTCGGCGGCTGCAACTTCTGCGCACTGGCCTTCCATCAGGGACGCATGGTCACCAGCCGCTCCATCGAGTCGGTGGTGGAGGAGGCCCGGCTGCTAACGGAGGATTCCCAGTTCAAGGGCTATATCCACGACGTGGGCGGCCCCAGCGCCAACTTCCGCCACACCAGCTGCCAGAAGCAGAAGAAATGCGGTATGTGCAAGAACCGCAGCTGCCTTGCGCCGGAGCCCTGCCCCAATCTGGACGCCGACCATTCCGAGTACACGGAGCTGCTGCAAAAAATGCGGCAGCTTCCCAAGATCAAGAAGGTGTTCGTCCGCTCCGGTATCCGCTACGACTATATGCTGCAGGACAAGAACAAGGACTTCTTCAAGGAGCTGGTGCAGTACCACATCTCCGGCCAGTTGAAGGTGGCGCCGGAGCACTGTGTCAGCTCGGTACTGGACTACATGGGCAAGCCCCACTTCGACGTGTTTCTGAAATTCTGGCGGCAGTATAAAAAGCTCAACGAGCAGGACGGCACGGAGCAGTATCTGGTACCCTACCTGATGTCCAGCCATCCCGGCTGCACCCTCAGCGACGCGGTGAAGCTGGCGGAGTTCCTCCACAAGAACGGCCGCACACCGGAACAGGTGCAGGACTTCTACCCCACCCCCGGCACCCTGTCCACCTGTATGTACTACACCGGCATCGACCCCCGGGATATGTCGCCGGTGTATGTGGCGCGGGATCCCAAGGAAAAGGCCATGCAGCGTGCGCTGCTTCAGTGGTCCCGCCCGGAAAAGCGCGCGCTGGTGGTGGAGGCACTGGAGGAGACGGGGCGCACCGACCTGATCGGCTACGGGAAGGAGTGCCTGCTGCGCCCCCGGAAGGGCGAGCCCTACGGTCAGCCTCCCGCCAAGCCGGAGAAGCCGGAGCGTCCCTCACGCCGTCCCCGGAAGGAGACCACAGGCAACCGGGGCCGCCGCGGTACGCCCACGGCGCGACAGCCGGCGCAAAAGGGCAAGATGTCCCCGCGCAAAAAGGCGGCATTTGCCAAAAAAAGGAAATCATGACCCGTCGGGAGCCTGCGGTATCCGCAGGCTCCCGCTGTTTTTGGACATTTTCCGGTGCTTGTCCCGTTTTCGGTGAAAAAAGAGGGAGTGTTTGGACAGACTTGCCGAAAAAATACTTGTGTTATAGGTAAGATTTCATTATAATAGGGAACGTAGCGTCAAGATGGTGACTCGCCGTGTAAAGATTCCGTTAAAAAATCACGGTGGGACATGGTCGTGCCGCAGGTGCCGTAAATACGACGCAGCGGCACAAAATCCCGATCGTATGTGAAGGTGATAAAGGAATGGAAAAAAAGAAGAAAACAAGGTTCATCGTGGGGTGGCTGCTGATCACGGCGGCTCTGCTGGCCGGTTCTCTGCTGGTTCCCGGACACGGGAAGTCGGAATCGGTGCAGGAGGCCATGCGTGACGCAGTGCTCCACGGGACGAACCGCATCAGTCTGTTCGGACTGAAAGACGTGAACCCCGCATACATATCCTCGCTGGTGGTAGTGGGCGTCATCCTGCTGGCGGCGCTGCTGCTGCGGCTGCTGGTGATCCCCCGCTTCAAGATGGTCCCCGGCAAGCTGCAGATGGCTATCGAGACCGTGGTGGGTATGTTCGACGGCATGGCCAAGGGCAACAGCCCCCACCGCAACAAGTTCCTGGGTGCCTACATCTTCGGCGCCGGTGTGTATATCTTCATCGGCACGCTGTTTGAGCTGTTCGGTTTCCAGGCCATCACCACCAATGGCCACACCATCGCACTGCCGGCGCCGCTGTCCGACGTGAACGCCGCCATCTCGCTGGGCTGCCTGTCCTACGGCGTCATTCTGGTGGGCGGCATCGTGGCCAACGGCGCCAAGGGCGCGGGGCAGGCATTGAAGGACTTCTCGCTGCCTCTGTCCATGAGCTTCCGTCTGTTCGGCGCACTGCTCAGCGGTCTGCTGGTGACGGAGCTGGTCTACTACTATATCAATATGAGCTTTGTGCTGCCGGTGATCATCGCCGTGCTGTTCACCATGCTCCACGCGCTGATCCAGGCGTATGTGCTGACCATGCTGACCTCCATGTTCTACGGCGAGGTCACGGAGAAGCACCCGCCCAAGCCCAAGAAAGCCAAAAAAATCAAAACAAAAGCTGTCAATACTGTAAATAACTGATGGAGGAACGAGAGATCATGAAAAAGACCAACAAGAAGGCTGTTGTCCTGCTGCTGTGCCTGGTGATGGCACTGACCGCTATGCTGACTGTTACCGCTTTTGCAGAAACCGAGCCCGTGGATGGCTCTGCCGCCGTCACCCAGACGGAGGAGGCCTCCGCCGATACCGTCACCAGCTCCAAGGCTACCGCCTCCGCCATCGCCATCGGCATCGCCGCCGCAGCCGGCGCCATCGGCATGGGCATGGCCATCGCCAAGTCCGTGGAGGGCATTGCCCGTCAGCCGGAGGCCGAGGGCAAGATCCGCACCACCATGATGCTGGGTCTGGTGTTCCTGGAAACGGTCGTTATCTACGCGCTGCTTACGGTCATCCTCATCATCTTTGTGCTGTAAGGAACGGAGAGAGTCGCTATGAATAATATCCCACTGAATATTGATTGGCAGCAGATCCTGCTGCATCTGTTCAACTTCTCCATTCTGGTGGGCGGTCTGTACCTGCTGCTGTTCAAGCCGGTGAAGAACTTCATGGATAAACGCACCAAGCACTATCAGGACATGGAGTCCGCCGCCGTGGAGCGGGAGAAGGCCACTGCCGAGATGGAGGCGGCCATGCAGCAGCGTCAGGCCGCGCTGGACGCGGAGCTGGATGAGAAGCGCGCCGCCGCCGCCAAGGAGGCCGAGGCCTACGCCCAGCAGCAGCGTGACGCCGCCCGTGAGCAGGCGGACAAGATCGTGGCCGCCGCCCGGGAGAACGCGGAGAATGACCGCAAGAAGATCGTGGCAGAGGCCAACCGCGAGGCCGTGTCCATCGCGGAGGCCGCCATGGAGAAGCTGCTGGCGAAGGAGACTTCCCACGCCTATGACGCGTTTGTAAACGCAGCCGAGGGGGAGGAGAAGCATGAGCACGAATGATCCCCGCCTGACCGCCAGACTGCTGAGCGCCTGCCCGCCCGATGACGCGCAGCGCGCCAGACTGGAGGAAGTGCTGGCGAAGAAATACGGCCGGCCGGTGGAGCTTTCGTGGCAGGAGGATAAGACCGCGTCCGGCGGCTTCCGCATTGAAGTTGGCTCCGAGGTCATCGACTGGACGGCGGAGGGTCGTCTGGGCCAGCTGAAGGAGCGCCTTGCCGCGCTGAAGGCCGGCGAGCAGTCCGTGATCCCGCTGATCCGCGACACCGTCCGGGACTGGGTGCCGGAGGTCTGCGCCCGCGAGGTGGGCAGCGTGCTGTCCGTGGCGGACGGCATCGCCTATGTGAGCGGCCTGGAGGACGCGGCCTACGGCGAGATCCTGCTCTTTGAGGGCGGCATCCGGGGCATGGTGCAGGAGCTGCGGGGCCACCGCATCGGCTGCATCCTGTTCGGCCGGGTGGAGGAGGTCAGCGAGGGCAGCGCCGTGTACCGCACCGGCAAGACCGCCGGTATCGGCGTGTCCGACGCCATGATCGGCCGCGTGGTGGACGCGCTGGGCGCGCCCATCGACGACGGCGGTGAGATCCCCGCCGACGACTACCGTATGATCGAAAGTCCGGCGCCCGGCATCATCGACCGCCAGCCGGTGAACACCCCCATGCAGACCGGCATCCTGTCCATCGACTCCATGTTCCCCATCGGACGGGGCCAGCGTGAGCTGATCATCGGCGACCGCCAGACCGGTAAGACGTCCATCGCCATCGACACCATCCTGAACCAGAAGGGGAAGGACATGATCTGCATCTATGTGGCCATCGGCCAGAAGGCCAGCTCTGTGGCGCAGATCGCGGAGATGCTGCGTAAGCACGACGCCATGGCGTACACCATCATCGTCTGCGCCAGCGCCGGTGAGTCCGCCTCCATGCAGTATATCGCGCCCTATGCCGGCGCGTCCATCGGCGAGTATTTCATGAACAAGGGCAAGGACGTGCTGATCGTCTACGACGATCTTTCCAAGCACGCCATCGCCTACCGCGCGTTGAGCCTGCTGCTGGGACGCTCTCCCGGCCGTGAGGCCTATCCCGGCGACGTGTTCTATCTGCACTCCCGCCTGCTGGAGCGCGCCGCGCGCCTCAGCGACGCACGGGGCGGCGGCAGCATGACCGCCCTGCCCATCGTGGAGACGCAGGCCGGCGACGTGTCCGCCTACATCCCCACCAACATCATCTCCATCACCGACGGCCAGATCTTTCTGGAGAGCAGCCTGTTCTTCTCCGGCCACCGCCCCGCCGTGAACGTGGGACTTTCCGTGTCCCGTGTGGGCGGCGCGGCTCAGACCAAGGCCATGAAGAAGGCGGTCGGCACGCTGCGCCTCGATCTGGCGCAGTACCGCGAGATGGAGGTCTTTACCCAGTTCTCCAGCGATCTGGACGAGGACACCAAGAACCAGCTGGCCTACGGCCAGAGCCTGATGTATATTCTGCGTCAGGGCCGGTGCAGCCCGCTCAGTCAGGCCCAGCAGATCGTCACGCTGGTGACGGCCATGGCCCGCATCTATCAGCAGGTGCCGGTGGCGCAGGTCTGCCCGCTGCGGGACTACCTTCTGGGCGAGTTCGCCGCCGGACGGCCCCAGCTCATGCAGGAGCTGGAACAGGGCGCGGCGCTGACCGACGAGGTGCGCCAGCAGATCGTGGACTTTGCAAAGACCGCGCTGGAGAAGTTCCGGCGCGCAGGCGGGCGGTGAGGCCATGGCCAGCACAAGTGAGATCCGCCGCCGCATCGGAAGCGTCCGGCAGACCCAGAAGATCACCCACGCCATGTACCTGATCTCCCAGGCCAAGCTGCGCAAGGCCAAGGCGGATCTGAGCAATACCCGTCCCTACTTCGACGCGTTGCAGAAGGAGATCGGCCGCGTGTTCAACGCCGACGACACTGCGGCGAGCCGGTATCTCTATGATGAGAACAGCAAGCCGCTGCCCGGCGTGGCCGCCTGCCTGCTCATCACGGCGGATAAGGGACTTGCCGGCGCCTACAACCAGAACGCCATCCGGCAGGCACAGAAATTTCTCGCCGCCAACGAGGGCGCGGAGCTGTATGTGGTGGGCGAGTACGGCCGCCGCTGGTTCACCCAGCGGGGCATCCCCATCGAAAAGAGCTTTCTCTATACCGCCCAGAACCCCACGCTGCGGCGCGCCCGCCAGATCGGCGAGCTGCTGCTGGAGCGGTACGACGCCGGCGCCATCAACGCCGTACACGTCATTTACACGGATATGAAAAACGGACTGGAGGCCACGGTGCGTCAGGCGCAGCTGCTGCCCCTGCACCGGGAGCGATTCTCCGCCGCCAAGGCGGATACCGCCGGCGATCCCGTGTTCGAGTTTATCCCCAGCGCCGCCGCCGTGCTGAATAACGCGGTGCGAAGCTGCCTGACCGGCTTTATTTACAGCGCGCTGGTGGACAGCTTTTGCAGCGAGCAGAGCGCCCGCATGACCGCCATGAACGCGGCGGATCAGAACGCGGAGGAGCTGCTGAAGGATCTGTCCGTGCAGTACAACCGGGCGCGTCAGGCCGCCATCACCCAGGAGATCACCGAGGTCTCCGCCGGTGAGCGCGCCCAGCGCAGCAAGAAAGAAAAGGAGGGCTGACCTCAATGAAACAAGGAACCATCACGGGCATTTCAGGCCCCGTGATCGACGTACATTTCCCGGAGGGGAGCCTGCCCGCCATCAATGAGGCGCTGACCGTGGAGGCAAACGGCACGCGCTACACCATGGAGGTGGAGCAGCATCTGGAGAACAAGACGGTGCGCTGCGTCATGATGGCCGGCAGCGACGGCCTCAGCCGGGGCCTGACCGTCACCGCTACCGGCCACGGCATCTCCGTACCGGTGGGCGAGGCCACACTGGGCCGTATGTTCAACGTGCTGGGTGACCCCATCGACGGCGAGGCGCCGGTGAGCGCTGACGCCCCCCGTTGGGAGATCCACCGCAGCGCCCCCACCTTTGCCGAGCAGATGCCCGCCGCCGATATTCTGGAAACGGGCATCAAGGTCATCGACCTCATCGAGCCGTACCCCAAGGGCGGCAAGATCGGTCTGTTCGGCGGCGCCGGCGTGGGCAAGACCGTGCTCATTCAGGAGCTGATCCACAACGTGGCCATGGAGCACGGCGGCTATTCCATCTTCACCGGCGTGGGCGAGCGCAGCCGCGAGGGCAACGACCTGTGGGGTGAGATGCAGGAGAGCGGCGTGTCCGACAAGACGGCGCTGGTCTTCGGCCAGATGAACGAGTCCCCCGGCGTCCGTATGCGCGTGGCGCTGTCTGGCCTGACCATGGCCGAGTATTTCCGCGACGTGGAGCACAAGGACGTGCTGCTGTTCATCGACAACATCTTCCGCTTCGTCCAGGCGGGCAGTGAGGTGTCCACGCTGCTGGGCCGTATGCCCTCCGCCGTGGGCTACCAGCCCACGCTGGCCGGCGAGATGGGCGCTCTGCAGGAGCGCATCACCTCCACCAAGGACGGCTCCGTCACCTCCGTACAGGCGGTGTATGTCCCCGCCGACGACCTGACCGACCCCGCCCCTGCCACCACGTTCTCCCATCTGGACGCCACCACCGTGCTGAGCCGTAAGATCGCGGAGCAGGGCATCTACCCCGCCGTGGACCCGCTGGAGTCCACCTCCCGTATTCTGGAGCCGGACATCGTGGGCGAGGAGCATTACAACATCGCCCGCGCCGTCCAGTCCACGCTGCAAAAGTACCGTGAGCTGCAGGATATCATCGCCATTCTGGGTATGGAGGAGTTGAGTGACGAGGATAAGAAGACCGTCGCCCGCGCCCGCCGCATCCAGCGCTTCCTGTCCCAGCCCTTCTACGTGGCGGAGAAGTTCAGCGGCGCACCCGGCGTGTTCGTGCCGCTGCACGAGACGCTGCGCGGCTTCAAGGAGATCCTGTCCGGCAGCATGGACGAGTATCCCGAGGCGGCCTTCTTCAACGCCGGTACCATCGACGATGTGATCCGCAAGGCGGAGCAGATGAAGAAAGGCGGCATGTGATGGCGGCCCCGTTCCATCTGGATATTCTGGCGGCCAGCGTTCCGTTTTACCGGGGCGAATGTGTGTCGCTGGTGGTGCCTACCACCGACGGCGAGTTCGGCATTCTGGCCAACCACAGCAACGCCGTGGGAGCTGTCTGCGCCGGTGAGCTGCGGTTCGAGACGGCGGAGGGCGAGCACCGCCGCGCCGCTGTGGCGCCCGGTCTGTTCAAGATCGAGGACGGCCGCGTACTGCTGCTGGTGGACGCCGCCGAGCGTCCGGAGGATATCGACGTGAACCGCGCCCTCCGCGCCCGCGAGGAGGCGGAGGAGCAGCTGCGGCAGAAGCGCAGCATGGCGGAGTATCAGCTGGCGCAGGGCAATCTGGCCCGCGCCCTCAACCGCCTGCGTGTCAGCGGCAGAGGATAAATGCATAAAAAAGAGCTGCGGCAGCGCCGCAGCTCTTTTTTATGCGCGTTTTAGCTTCAGATACCCAGCTTTTCCAGCGCCGCCAGCTTCAGACAGGTACAGAACACGGCGATGGCCTGCTCCAGCTCCGCCACCGGCGGGAAGGAGGGGGCAATGCGGATGTTGCTGTCGCTGGGGTCGACGCCGTAGGGGAAGGTGGCGCCCGCGCCGGTCATGGTGACGCCCGCCTCCTTGCACAGCGCCAGCGTCCGCTTGGCGCAGCCGGGCATAGCGTCCAGACTGATGAAATAGCCGCCCACGGGACGCTTGTAGTCCGCAATGCCCAGCGGGGCGATCTCCCGGTCCAGCGCGTCCAGCACCGCGTGGAACTTGGGGGCCAGCACGGCGGCGTGCTGCCGCATCAGCGCCAGCGTGTGGGCCTTGTCCTGCAAAAACAGCACATGGCGCAGCTGGTTGATTTTATCAAATCCGATGGTCTGGACATTGATGAGCTTGGTGAGATAGGCGATGTTGGCCTCGCTGGACGCCATCACCGCCACGCCCGCGCCGGGGAACGTCACCTTGCTGGTGGAGGCGAACTCGTACACCATGTCGGCGTTGCCGTACTGGGCGCACAGGCTGATGATATCGGGGAACGGCACGAAGTCGCCGTCAAACTCGTGGATGCAGTAGGCGTTGTCCCACATCAGCATGAAGTCCGGCGCGGCGGGCTTCATGGCCGCCAGACGGCGGATGGTATCCTCGCTGTACACCACACCCTCGGGATTGGCGTATTTAGGCACGTTCCACATACCCTTTACCGCCGGATCGCGGATCAGCTCCTCCACCATGTCCATGTCGGGGCCGTCGACGGTCATGGGAATGTTGATCATCTCCACACCGAAGCTCTCCGTCACCTTGAAGTGCCGGTCATAGCCGGGGACGGGGCAGAGCCACTTCACCTTGTCCAGCTTGCTCCACGGCTTCTCGCTGTGGCGCATCCCGTGGGTGAATGCCTTGGAGACGGCGTCGTACATCAGCTGCAGGCTGGCGTTGCCGCCGACGAACACCTGCTCGGGCTTGCAGCCCAGAATGTCCGCGAACAGCCGCCGCGCCGCAGGGATACCCGCCACCTCGCCGTAGTTCCGGGTCTCCACGCCGTCGGACAGAAACTGCTCCGACCGGGTCAGCACGCCGAGAATGGGCATCACCAGCTCCAGCTGCTCCCGCCCCGGCTTGCCCCGGGCCATATTCAGCGCCAGATGGAGCGCCTTGGCGTCCTCGTATTCCCTCTGCACGGCGGTGTATTCCGCCTGTCGCTCTGCCGCTGTCATCTCTGCATATTTCTTTTTCATCATATAGGACCTCCGCCGTATTTTTTTGCGATTATACACGCTTTGCCATGCCTTGGCAATCACTTTTTTCGAATCTCATAGATGTCCGTCCGCCGTGCCGACAGAATGGGGAGCTGTCTGCGTACTGCGGACACCTGCGCCATGTCCAGCTCCGTCACCGCCACCTCCTCGCCGGCGCCGCACTGATGGAGGACGGCGCCCCACGGGTCACAGACGATGGAGTGGCCCCACGCCACATAGGAGGCCGCCTCGTCCCGGGCCGGAGAGACGCCCACGGTGAACAGCTGGTTGTCCACGGCCCGCTGCCGGAACAGCAGCTCCCAGTGGGCAGGGCCGGTGGTCATGTTGAACGCCGCCGGTACCAGCAGCATTTGCGCGCCCGCCAGCGTCATCAGCCGCGACAGCTCCTGAAACCGCAGGTCAAAGCAGATGCAAAGTCCCATTTTGCCCCAAGGCGTGTCGAACACCGTCACATCGTCCCCGGGGGTCAGGGTGTCCGACTCCCGGAACCGCTGGCCGCCGTCCACGTCAATGTCGAAAAGGTGCATCTTCCGGTGCCGGGCGGCGCACCGTCCGTCCGGCGCAAAGACATAGCTGGTGTTGTACACCCTGCCGCCGTCCAACTCCGGGATGGAGCCGCCCACCACCCACAGGTGGTTTTCCGCAGCGGCGCGGGACAGCATCTGATACGCCGCGCCGCCCGCCGCCTCGCCGTAGGCGCGGAAGCAGCCGTTGTCGTAGGGGCAGCAGAACATCTCCGGCAGCACCGCCATGTCCGCCCCCTTTACGGAGGCCAGCAGCGCCTCCGCGTGCCGGAGGTTTTCCGCCTTGTCCGCCGTGACTGCCATCTGTATCTGTGCAAGCCGCATACCGCCACGCTCCTTCTCAGTATTCCCGCAGCACCAGCTCGGTCACGCCCTCGCTGATGCTGACCATGCGCTTGACCTGGCTGCGATGCCCGTAGGTCAGCCACAGCATATCCCGAATGGCCGTGCCGCCGCGATAGCCGTGGATCAGCCGCAGCCGATAGGTGCCGAGACCAGCCCGGCGCAGGGCAGCGTCCACCGCGATCTGCGCCTGATAGGTATTCATGCCGTGGAGATCCAGCTCCACCACACCTCCTGTCATGATACCGCCTCCTTTCACTCCCTACCATCATACGGGAAATGAATTGTATTTTCAACCGTTTTGTGGTAAGATGCCCTTTGAGAATACAGATTGTGAGGGAGCTATGAAGGTTTTAGTGATATCCGATTCCCACGGCAAGGTGGATAACCTGATACGGGCGGTGGAGCTGACCCACCCCGACTATGTGCTGCATCTGGGCGACTGCCAGCGGGATCTGGAAAAGCTGCGGCAGGCGTTTCCCATGCTGCCCATGGAGGGCGTGCCGGGAAACTGCGACTACGGCAGCTGCGACCAGCCGGAGCGGCTCATCGAGCTGGGCGGCGTGCGTATCCTGATGCTCCACGGCCACACACGGGGCGTGAAGTCCGACGTGATGCGGGCGGTGTGGGCCGCCCGGGAGTGCGGCACGCAGGTGCTGCTGTTCGGTCACACCCATCGTCCCATGGTGGACAACGACGGCGCGCTGCTGGTGCTGAACCCCGGCGCTGCCGGCGACCCGCTGCGCCCCACCTGCGGCCTCCTCACCATTGAAAACGGCAAAGCGGACGTAGGGACGCTGGCCATCTGAAAGGAGCAACACAATGCTGACGATCGGCTGTCACCTATCCGCCTCCGACGGCTTTCTGGCCATGGGGCGGACGGCGCTGGATATCGGCGCCAACACATTCCAGTTTTTCACCCGCAACCCCCGGGGCAGCAAGGCCAAGGCCATCGACCCCGACGACGCGGCGGCGCTGCTGGCGCTGCTGGCGGAAAACGGCTTCGGGCCGCTGGTGGCCCACGCGCCCTACACCATCAACCCCTGCTCCAGGACGGAGCGTACCCGGGAGTTTGCCCGGATGACGCTGGCGGACGACCTGAAGCGTATGGAATACCTGCCGGGGAACTACTACAACTTCCATCCCGGCAGCCACACGGAGCAGGGGGTGGAGACGGGCATCCGCCAGATCGCGGAGACTCTCAACGCCATCCTCCGGCCGGAATACCGCACCACGGTGCTGCTGGAGACCATGTCCGGCAAGGGCTCGGAGGTGGGCGGCCGCTTCGAGGAGCTGCGGGAGATCATCGATCGCACAGAGCTGGGGGAAAAGGTGGGCGTCTGTCTGGACACCTGCCACGTCTCCGACGCGGGCTACGACATCGCCGGGGACATCGACGGCGTGCTGACGGAGTTTGACCGGGTCATCGGCCTTGCAAAATTGAAGGCAGTGCATATCAACGACAGCATGAACCCGCTGGGCGCCCGCAAGGACCGCCACGCCCGTATCGGCGAGGGGTATCTGGGGGAGGCGGCCTTTGGCCGTATCGTCAACCACCCGGCGCTGCGGGAGCTGCCCTTTATTCTGGAGACGCCCAACGATTTGGCGGGATACGCCCGGGAGATCGCGCGGCTGCGGGAGCTGAGGGTGGAATGATGCTGGGCATATCGGCAATTTTCCTTTTCCTGCTGGGCGCGGCGGGGCTGGTATTCCACTCCACCCTGCCCGCCACGGGTCATATCCGCCCCGGCTTTTTCGTGTTCTACACCAATTTGAGCAACCTGCTGCTGGCGGTGTACCAGCTGGCGCTGGGCGTCAGCAGCTTCTTCCCCGGCAGCGGCGTGTTCCGACTGCTCAGCGCCCCCGACGTGGCGCTGAGCATGACGCTGTGCATCTTCGTGACCCACCTGATCTACCAGTGGGTGCTGGTGCCGTCGGCCACCAAGGGCGGCAAGAGCCTGTCGGATATCGGCCTGAGCAGCTTCGGCAACCTGTGCGTCCACTATATCGTGCCGTGGCTGACGGTGGTGCAGTGGCTGCTGTGGCAGGACAAGAGCGGTCTGGCGGTGCGGCACGCCCTGTACTGGCTGGCGCTGCCGCTGGCGTATTTCGCCTTCGGTATGGCGCGGGGCGCCACGGGAAAGCCCATCGGCCACACAAAGCACTGCTACCCCTACCCCTTTATGGATCCGCAGGTCATGGGCAAGCGGTTCTGGCCGGTGGTGCTGCTGCTGGTCATCGCCTTTTTCGGACTGGGCTGCCTGTTCGTGGGCGTGGGCAGACTGTTGTGAGATGAAAAAAAGAGAGGCGTTCCGGGAGGAACGTCTCTCTTTTTTTGCGTTGCAGGGCGGCTCAATAGCCGATCTTGCGGTCCACATACCGCTTCAGCGGGCGGCCGGCGGCATAGTTCTCCAGATCCTCGCAGAACAGGGCTACGTTTTTGTCGCGGGTGTAGCCCAGACTCATCTGGCCGGAGATATGGGGTGTGATAAGCAGGTTCTTGGCGTCCCACACCGGGTCACCTGCGGGGATGGGCTCCTTTTCAAACACATCCAGCGCCGCGCCTGCCAGCTTTCCGGCGTTCAGCGCCTCCACCAGCGCGGACTGGTCGATGGCGGTGCCGCGGCCTACGTTGACCACATAGGCCGTCTCCGGCAGCAGGGCGATGCGGTCACGGGACAGAATCCCCACGGTGTCCGCCGTGGAGGGCAGCGCCATCACCAGAATATCGGTGTCCGGCAGCAGGCTGTCCAGCTCCTCGTGGGTGAACACCCCGTCAAAGGCGGGGTCGGCGGCCTTTTTGGTGCGGCGGACGCCCCGGATATCCTTGGCGCCCATGGCCTTGGCGCGGCGGGCAAACTCCGTGCCGATGTCGCCGGTACCCAGCACCGTGATGGTGCTGCCGATGATGGAGCGCATGGGCATCACCGGCCCCCAGCGGTGGGCATCGGCATGGTGCAGATAGGCGGGGGCATGGCGCAGCAGCATCAGTGTGACCATGATGAGATGCTCGGCGATGGTGACGCCGTAGGCACCGGAGGAGTTGCTCAGCATCACCTCCGGCGAGGGGTACAGGGCGTCGTCCAGATAGGCATCCACGCCGGCAAAGCTGCCGCAGAACCACTTCATGCCGGTGAAGGCCTTCAGGTCGCCGGGCTTGGGCATCCCGTGCACCACCTCGTAGGTGCCGGCCAACTCCGCCGGCACACGGCAGTCGGGGTAGTAGTCCACCGCAAAGCCGCAGCGTGCGGCGGTGCTGTCGATGAGCGCGTGGTGAGACGGCTCCAAATAATCTGCGAGAACAGCAATTTTCTTCATCTGTATACCTCCAGTATTTTTTCCGCGCAGCGCATCCCGTCAGCGGCGGCGGACAGGATACCGCCGGCATAGCCGGCGCCCTCGCCGCAGGGGTACACGCCGCGGATATTGGCCTCATAGCGTTCATCCCGTACCAGCCGCACCGGGGAGGATGAGCGGGTCTCCACACCGGTGAGCAGGGCATCGGGGTCGTCGTAGCCCCGGAGCTTCCGCCCCAGCTCCGGCAGCGCCAGCGCCAGCGTCTCACTGATAAAGGGCGGCAGACAGCGGTGCAGGTCGGTGTAGGTGACGGCGGGCAGATAGCTGGGCTGTACATTCCCCGGCCCCGTGGAGGGGCGGTGTGCCAGAAAATCCTCCACCCGCTGGCAGGGGGCGCGGTAGTCGCCGCCGCCCAAGGCGAAGGCGGCGTCCTCCAGCTGCCGCTGGAGCCGGATACCGGACAGAGGGTGCTTGTCCGGGAAGTCGGCGGGGGTGACGTTCACCAGCAGCGCGCCGTTGATGTTCTCCCGGTCGCGGGCGTACTCGCTCATGCCGTTGGTGACCACGCGCCGCGCTTCCGACGCGGCGGCTACCACCTGTCCGCCGGGACAGACACAGAAGGAAAAGGCGCTGCGTCCGTTGGGCAGGTGGCAGGACAGCTTATAGGTGGCGGGGGGCAGGGAGGGGTGACCCGCCAGCCTCCGGTAGCGGGCGGCGTCCACCGCCGACTGCCGGTGCTCGATGCGCACCCCCATGGCGAAGGGCTTCTGCTCCATGGCGAGACCCGCGTCGTACAGCATCTCAAAGGTATCGCGGGCGCTGTGACCCAGCGCCAGCACGACCTGCCGGGCGGGGAGGGTGTAAAGCTGCTCCCCCTGCCGGACGGTGACGGCGGTGAGGGCGTCCTCCTGCACCGTCAGCCCCTCCAGCCGTGCGCCGAAGCGGATATCTGCGCCCAGCGCCAGCAGCTGCCGCCGCAGGGCTTGCAGGGCGATGTGGAGCTTGTCGGTACCCACATGGGGCAGTGCGTCGGTGAGGATGCTCTCCGGCGCGCCGCAGGACACCAGCTCCTCCATGATGAAGCGGTGGCGCAGATCGCGGGTGCCGGTGTTCAGCTTGCCGTCGGAAAACGCCCCGGCGCCGCCCTCACCGAACTGGACGTTGCTCTCTGTATCCAGCTGACCGGTGGCCCAGAAACGCTGTACATCCCGCTGCCGCTGTTCCACGCACTGTCCCCGCTCCAGCAGGATGGGGCGTGCGCCGCATTTTGCCAGCACCAGCGCGGCAAACAGTCCGGCAGGCCCCGCGCCTACTACGATGGGGCGCACCTCCGGTGGGGAGACGGGGGCGGGGAGCGCGTACTGTTCCGGCGTGTAGGCGGTGACGCGCTTATCCCGGCAGCGGCGCAGCAGCGCGGCCTCCTGCGGGGCGGAGACCGTCACGGTGTACACGAAGGTCAGGCTCTCCCGTGCGTCGATGGCGCGGCGCAGCACCGTCAGGCCTGTCAGCGCCGACGGCGCTACCCGCAGCAGCCGGGCGCACTTGTGCAGCAGCACATCTTCCGATTCATCCGGCAGCAGCCGCAGCTGGTCGATCCGCAGCATGGCGTTCACCTCGTTTTCAAAAAGTTAAAATTTCCAGCGAAAACTTAAAGCTTGGATTAAGGAAACTGTTTATCCTAATAGACATAGAGAAGAAAACAGTTTCCGGCGGCGGTATCATACCACGATTTGCCCACCGCTACAAGCCAAAACACAGAACTTGCCGAAAAAGGAGGCATTCTTTATGTACTACAACGACGATTTCAGAAACAGCGACCAGTACCGCTACACCAACCGGGATCAGCTGCCCCACGACGACTACGCCCCCGATCCCAACCGGGTGCCGGTACAGCCGCCGGTGCAGCCGAAGAAGCAGGGCTTCTTCCACCGCGCCGCCGTAAAGGTGACGGCGCTGATCCTGGCCTGTGCCGTGACAGGCGGTCTGGCGGGCTGGGGCGGCGCGGCCATCGCCGGCAGCGGCAGCAACAGCGGCAAAACCACCATCCAGCAGAGCGACCGCCAGCCGGTAACGGTGCAGGTGAAGAAGGTGGACGGCCAGACGAAGATGGATCCGGCGACGGTGTACGCCTCCGTGGTGAACAGCGCCGTGTCCATCAACTGCTCCGCCACCAGCACCAACATCTTCGGCCAGCAGACCCAGACCGCCTCCTCCGGCAGCGGCTTCATCATCACCGAGGACGGCTATGTGGTCACCAACTACCACGTGGTCAGCGGCGCCAGCTCCGTGCAGGTGACGCTGTATAACGGCGACACCTATGATGCCACCGTCATCGGCGGCGACAGCGACTACGATGTGGCGGTGCTGAAGATCAACGCTGACGGCTTGCAGCCCGTGACGCTGGGCGAGAGCGCCGACGTCAACGTGGGCGACACCGTGCTGGCCATCGGCAACCCGCTGGGCGAGCTGACGTTCTCCATGAGTCAGGGCATCGTGTCCAGCTGTGACCGCGCCATCAACGTGGACGGCACCCCCTTCAACATGATCCAGGTGGACTGCTCCATCAACCCCGGCAACTCCGGCGGCCCGCTGGTCAACCTGTACGGCGAGGTGGTGGGCATCGTGTCCGCCAAGTACTCCAGCTACTCCAGCACCACTGTGGAGGGTCTGGGCTTCGCCATCCCCATCAGTGACGTGCGCAGCATCATCACCGACATTATGGAAAACGGCGCCGTGACGGATAAGGCCTACATGGCCATCACCGCCGGTACCATGAATGAGCAGATGGCGGCACAGTTCAATATCGACGTCACGGAGGGCGTGTTCGTCTACTCCGTGGTGGAGGGCGGCGCCGGTGAAAAGGCGGGTCTGCGTCTGGGCGACGTCATCACCAAGATGGGTGACAAGACCCTGACCTCCCGGCAGGATCTGTCCGCCGCCATGAAGGGCTACCGCGCCGGTGACACCGTGACCCTCACCGTCTACCGCGGCGGGCAGTATATCGAGGTGGAGCTGACCTTTGACGCCCAGCCCCAGACCACCGGCTCCGAGGAGGACAACACCCAGAGCAGCGGCAATAACGGCGGCAACGGCGGCAGCGGCCAGATGCCCGGAAACTGGGATAACTGGCAGGATTTCTACAACTACTTCTTCGGCAACCGCGGTTGACTCGGAAGCGAAAATAAGGGAGGCGGAGAGCGGCATGACCTGCCGCTCTCCGCTTTTTCCGGCGCTGCGGCAGGGTGCGGGGAAATTTCTCTTGTACTCCGGGGAAAAGTAGTATATAATATACGGTATTAAATTGCGCCTATATTTAATTTGTTACTATTTCCGAAGAAAGGAAGTCAGCTATGATAAAAGTTCCCACTGAGTACGGTGAGATCACCATCAGCGACGCGGTGTTCACCACGATCACCGGCGCGGCCGCCACCAACTGCTTCGGCGTCAAGGGTATGGCACAGCGCAGCGTGACGGACGGTCTTGTCCACCTGCTGCGTCCGGAGGCCATGAGCAAGGGCGTCAAGGTCACCTACAACGACGACGGTACCGTTTCCATCGAGCTGCATATCATCGTGGAAAACGGCGTCAATATCGCCACTGTCTGCCGTTCCATTATGAGCGAGGTCAAATATGTGGTCAATCTCAACACCGGCGTCACCGTTAAGACGGTGAACGTCTGCGTGGATTCTGTCACGGTGTGACATCGCTAAGAAGGAGAAATACGACATGACAGATAGGATCAGCGGCGGCGCCTTCAAGCAGATGGTCGCCTTCGGCGCCGCGTGCATTGCCCAGCAGAAACAGACCATCAACGATCTCAACGTGTTCCCGGTGCCGGACGGCGACACCGGCACCAATATGTGCCTGACCATCCAGACGGCGGTGAACGAGCTGCGCAAGTGCCAGCCCGCCACGGTGGACGAGGCCGCCAAGGTCACGGCCTCCGGCCTGCTGCGGGGCGCCCGCGGCAACTCCGGCGTCATTCTGTCCCTGCTGTTCCGGGGCATGAGCAAGGTGCTCAAGGGTACGGCGGAGGCGGACGGCGCACAGCTGGCTGCCGCCATGCAGGAGGGCGTCGCCACCGCCTATGGCGCGGTGATGAAGCCTGCGGAGGGTACGGTGCTCACCGTGTCCCGCCTGGCCGCCCAGCGTGCGCTGGAGGCGGCGGGGGAGCAGAACTCCGCCGAGTACGTGCTGGAGGAGGCCATCAAGACCGGCTACGCCACGCTGGCGGAGACCATCGAGATGAACCCGGTGCTGAAAAAGGCCGGTGTGGTGGACGCCGGCGGCAAGGGCTACCTCATCATTCTGGAGGGTATGCTCCGCGCCCTGCGGGGCGAGGAGATCCCGGAGGTGGAGGAGCAGACCGAGGAGAAGGCGGACTTTGCCGCCATCGGCGACGAGGACATCACCTTCGCCTTCGACACTGTGTTTACTGTCCGCAAGACCACGGATCGCCCGCTGGACGGCCTGCGCGCCTATCTGGGCAGCATCGGTGACAGTCTGGTCATCGGCGAGGATGACGAGTCCTTCAAGGTCCATGTCCACACCGACACGCCGGGCGACGCCCTGAACGAGGCCCAGAAGTACGGCACGCTGGAGCTGGCGAAGATCGAGAATATGCGCACCCAGGCGGCGGATCTGGCGGCAGGCCGGAAGGCCCAGTCCACCGACGATCTGGACGCCATCGAGAAGGAGCTGGAGAACGGCGCCTGCGCCGTGGCAGCGCCGGAGAAGCGGTACGGCTTTCTGGCGGTCTGCGCCGGTGATGGCCTTGCCGCCGTGTTCCGCGATCTGGGCGTGGATCGCATTGTGTCCGGCGGCCAGACCATGAACCCCTCCACCGAGGCCATCCTGCGGGAGATCGACCAGACTCCCAGCGAGGTGGTGTTTGTGCTGCCCAACAACAAGAACATCATCATGGCGGCCCAGCAGTGCGTGGGCCTGACGGAGAAGGAAGTCATCGTTGTCCCCACCGCCACCGTGCCGCAGGGCATCTCCGCCATGATGTGCGTGGACACGGAGGAGCCGGATCCGCAGAATATTTTGCAGGCCATGACCGATGCCGCGGCCAACGTCACCACGGCACAGATCACCTACGCGGCGCGGAACTCCGACTTCGACGGCTTTGCCATCAACGAGGGGGACTATCTGGCGTTGTGCGACGGCAAGCTGCTGGGTACCGACCGCAGCCTCGATGTGCTGCTGGAGCGCCTGGCCCAGCTGGCGGTGGAGAAGAGCGCCGAGTTCATCACCGTCTATGCCGGTGAGGGCGTGTCCGACGAGGACGCCGACCGCGCCGCCCAGCTGTTCCAGACGGCGTGTCCCGATGCGGAGGTCAGTGCGCTGCCCGGTGGACAGCCGGTGTACTACTACATCGTGGCCATCGAATAACGACAACAAATAGTATAATACGACAAAAAGAACACCCTGCGTATTCACACAGGGTGTTCTTTTCCGTATATGGGGCGGCTCAGGTGATGGACGCCAGCTCCTCGTTGACCTGCGCCTCGCAGCTCCGCATGGCGAGGATGGTCTTCTCCATCAGCTCCTCCAGCGTCCAGCCCAGACGCTCCGCGCCGGTCTGGATGACATCGCGGGAGCAGCCGGCGGCAAATTTCTTGTCCTTGTATTTCTTCTTCAGACTGCTGACCTCCATGTCCATCACGCTCTTGCTGGGGCGCATACGGGCGGCGGCGCCGATAAGCCCGGTCAGTTCGTCGGCGGCAAACAGCACCTTCTCCATCTGGTGGGTGGGCTCCACGTCACACACAAGGCCGTAGCCGTGGGAGCAGACGGCGTGGATGAACTCGTCGCTGCACCCGGCCTTTTCCAGCAGCTCCGGCGCCTTGAGGCAGTGCTGCTCCGGCCACCGCTCAAAGTCGATGTCGTGGAGCAGGCCCACCGTGGCCCAGAAATCCGCGTCCTCCCCATAGCCCAGCTCATTGGCGTACCAGCGCATGACGCCCTCCACCGTCAGGGCGTGGAGAATATGGAACGGCTCCTTGTTATACGTCTTCAGGGCGGCCAGCGCCGCTTCACGGGAAATGCACTCCTTCATCTTCGCAAACCTCCTTCGTGCATTTGAATTGCCCCCTATTTTAGCAGGTTATTCCCCGATGTCAAGCAGTTTTCCAGCAGGTGCAGCAGCATGGCGGCGTGGCCGTACTCCGCCCGGCTCAGGCGCTGAAAAAGCTCCCGCAGGCATACGTCCTCCGTGTCCTCCGCCGCCTGTGCGTAGGCCGCGCCGCCGCAGGTCTCCTCGTGGTACAGCTCCCGCAGCAGCTGGCACCAGGGCAGGGGCGGCTCCTGCCCCGCGGCGGCAGGGGGCTGGTAGCATTTGCCTGTCATCAGGTAGTGGGCGGCCAGCAGCGTCCGGCCGTGGGAGAACTCCTCCTCCGCCATACGCAGCAGCACCCGGCGGGCGGCGGGTGGCGCGCAGCGGGCATGGCACCGGTAAGCGCGTGCCATGGACACCTCCTCGTCGATCAAGCGCCGCAGCCGGGCAAGGCCGTCCTCCGGCGGGGCAGCCATGCAGCAGGCGGTCTCGTCCGGCTCGGACAGCGGATCAAAGGGCGACAGCTCCGGCAGCACACGCCGCCAGACGGCCTCCGACAGCTTTCGGTCATAGGGTAAACGCAGCTCCTGTTCCATGTTTGAACGCCTCCTTCTCACGGCATACTATGCGGGAGGGAGAGGCAAAGCGCCTGTCTGCGCCAGCTATACCGAAACATACAGGAAAAGATTGCTTTTCTTCTGAAAATCTGTTACACTGACACAGTTGTAAAGCGCTTACGCTTTTCCAGAGGACTGTTGCATATATCACATCACCTTGGCGGCGCCTCTGGTATACTTCAGATACTACCTCAGAGAGAGGAGAGCTATCATGCTGGAACTGCAAAATATCTGTTACCGCGTGTCCACTCCCGAAGGGGAGCAGGACATTCTGAAAAACGTGTCCGTCACCATTCCCGACCATAAGCTGGTGGTGTTCACCGGCCCCAACGGCGGCGGTAAGACCACGCTGGCCAAGATCATCATGGGCCTGGTGCGGCCCACCTCCGGCCGCGTCCTCTATAACGGCGAGGATGTGACGGAGCTGTCCATCACCGAGCGCGCCCGCCGGGGCATCAGCTACGGCTTCCAGCAGCCGCCCCGGTTCAAGGGCATCACCGTCCACGACCTGCTGCTGCTGGCGGCGGGGAAGGAGCAGCTCAGCAAGGACAAGTGCTGCGCCTACCTGACCAAGGTGGGTCTGTGCGCCAACGACTATCTGGACCGCGAGGTGGATGTGTCCCTGTCCGGCGGCGAGGTCAAGCGCATCGAGATCGCCACCATTCTGGCGCGGCAGAGCGACCTGATGATCTTCGACGAGCCGGAGGCGGGCATCGACCTGTGGAGCTTCGCGCGGCTCACCGAGACCTTTGAGCAGATCCATCAGGAGGGGCACGCCACCATGATCATCATCTCCCATCAGGAGCGCATCATCCGTCTGGCCGATGAGATCATGGTCATCGCCAACGGACAGATCGCCCACCGCGGCAGCACCGAGGAGGTATTCCCCCTCATTCTGGCGGATACGCTGGGCGGCTGCCCCGTGCTGGAGAGAAAGGAGGGCGTACAATGATCACCGATATTGACGCCAAGCTGCTGGAAAAGATCGCCGACCTGACAGGTCAGCCCGTGGGCGCTTTCAACATCCGCAAGGACAGCGGCTGCGAGGCCCGCCAGTCCACCGAGCATATTGAGATCACGCCCCGCGCCGACGGCAAGCAGGGCATCGACATCCGCATCAAGCCCGGCACGAAGGGGGAGAAGTGCTACATCCCTGTCATCATCAGCAAGACCGGCCTGAGCGAGCTGGTCTACAACGACTTCTATGTGGGCGACGACTGTGATGTGGAGATCGTGGCGGGCTGCGGCATCCACAACTCCGGCTGCGACGAGAGCCGTCACGACGGCGTGCATACCTTCCACATCGGCAAAAACGCCCGGGTGCGGTACAGCGAGAAGCACTACGGCGAGAACGACCCCGGTCAGACCGGCGGCAACGTGATGAACCCCAAGACGGTGGTGTATCTGGGGGAAAATGCCTCCATGCAGATGGACACCGTCCAGATCCGGGGCATCGACTCCACCAAGCGCGAGACGGACTTCTTCTGCGAGGCCGGCAGCGAGGTAGTGGTGACGGAGCGCCTGCTGACCCATGGCAGCCAGACGGCGGAGAGCGACATGAACATCCAGCTCAACGGCCACGACGCCAAGGGCCGGGTGATCTCCCGCTCCGTGGCGCAGGATCAGTCCCATCAGGTGTTCCGCCCTGTCATGGTGGGCAACGCCCAGTGCTTCGGCCATGTCCAGTGCGACAGCATCATCATGGGACAGGCCAAGATCGAGTCCGTGCCGGCCATCACCGCCAACTGCCCCGACGCCCAGCTCATCCACGAGGCGGCCATCGGCAAGATCGCCGGTGACCAGCTTTTGAAGCTGGAGACGCTGGGACTGACGGAGGAGGAGGCGGAGGATACCATCCTCAAGGGCTTCCTCGCCTGAAAAAGACATACAGCAAAAGACCGCCCACGGGCGGTCTTTTGCTGTATGGAGGATGTTATGGCCGGTTTTGCTTGAAGAAGCTGACCGCCACGGCGCCGGGGCCGGCGTGGGTGCCGATCACGCTGCCGATGGTGGTGTACCGCAGCGTTTCGGCGTGATCCGCCCAGAGCCAGCGGCTGTCCTCGATGTACTTTTGCAGCAGGGCGTCGGACAGCCCGGTGTATCCCAGCAGAACGGGGCGGGAAAAGTCCACGCCGCCCGCCTTCTGGATCTCCTGCGCCAGCAGGTTGTTGCCCATTTTGGAGCCGCGGGCCTTGCCCAGAAGCTGTATCTCCCCGTCCGTAACGGCCAGCACCGGCTTGATTTGCAGCATCGTTCCGGCAAAGGCCAGACTCTTGGAGATGCGGCCGCCGCGCTTCAGGTATTCCAGCGTGTCCACCAGCGCCACCGTGACGATGTGCTGCTTTTCCGCATCCAGCCGCGCCGCGATCTCCGGCGCGGACAGCCCCTCGTCCCGCAGCTGAAGCGCCAACTCTGTCAGGATGCCGCCGCCCACGGAGGCGGTGCCGCTGTCCACCACATATACGTTCTCATAGTCCGCCGCGGCGATGGACGCGCTCTGACAGGTGCCGGAGAGCTTGCCGGACAACGTGATGACCACGCAGCTCTCGCCCGCCTGCTTCGCCGCCTCGAATTCCTTGGCGAAGGCGTCCGGCGTGGCCTGACTGGTGGTGGGCAGGGTGTCCTCCTCTACCAGCTTTTCGTAAAAGGTCTTGTGGTCGATGGTCACGCCGTCGATATACTCCCGGTCGCCAAAATGTACCGTCAGAGGCACCACACGGACCTGCTCCTTGTATCCCGGCATCAGATCTGCCGTGGAATCTACGATGATCCTTGTTTTCACGGTTCCTTCCTTTCTGCCGCCAGCCGCTCCAGACCATCGCTGATGGCGGTCAGACTCTTGTACAGGCTGGCGCGCTCCTCCTCGGTCAGCTCCCGGCTGACCTCCGCCAGAACGGCCTCGATCCGCGCAGAGATCCGCGCACCGACCGCCCGGCCCTTGTCCGTCAGGCGCAGCGGTGTCTTGTACCGCTTGCCCGCCTCTCTGCCGGCGAGGTAGCCCTGCTCCTCCAGGTACAAAAGCGCCCGGGAGATGGTGGCCTTATCCTCCTCGCAGTGGTCGCAGAGCGCCGCCGCCGTCATGTCCGTTCCCCGATGCAGGTAGTACAGGCAGGAGATGTGGACGCTGCGCAGACCCAAGTCCGTCATCTCCTGATTTTTTATGCGCCGTATGTTCCGGCTGATCCGGTTCAGCAGCACCGTAAAGGTTTCAAACCGTTCCATGAAAGATACCTCCTCACCTGTTGAACAATCAACAAGCGCTATGATACCAGAGACTTGTTGAAATGTCAACAAGAATTTTGGCAAAGCGTGCCTTCCTGCGGCGTGATCCCTCCGAAAACCGCTGCCGGCCTATTGACAAGCGGCGGACGCGGCATTATAATACATCAAAAATGAACGATTCAAAAAAGAACGAAAAGGAGGCGATCCATGTGCCGCTGGGCATCGAGTTCTCGCGGAAGCTGGCGCTGGCGTACAACGCGGTGTGCAAGCCGCTGTGCCGGGAGCTGGGGCTGTCAAAAACAGCCTTTGATATCCTGATGTTTCTGGGCAACAACCCTACTTACAAAACAGCCAGAGACGTGGTGGAGCTGCGCTGTCTCAAGGCAAATCTGGTGTCCGTCAACGTGGACCGGCTGGTGCAGGAGGGATACCTCGTCCGGCGGCAGGCGGCGGGCGACCGCCGCAAGACGGAGCTGCTGTGTACGGACAAGGCGCAGCCTGTCATAGCGCGGGGACGACAGCTTCAGAGCGCCTTTTTCCAGCGGCTGTTTGCCGATATGGACGACGGGGCGCGGCACGCCTTTTTTGCGGCCATGGAGATCATGGATCAAAACCTGAATGCTATTTTGGAGGCGGAAGAATAACCCATGCAGACCTTAGTGACGATCCTTGTAACATTTTTCGCGGGTATGGGCGCGGGCCTCGGCACCGGCTTTGCCGGAATGAGCGCCGCCGCGGTCATCAGCCCCATGCTGATTACGTTTTTGGGCATCGAGCCCTATATGGCGGTGGGCATCGCCCTGTCCGCCGACGTGCTGGCCAGCGCCGTCTCGGCCTACACCTATCATAAGAACAAAAATCTGGATGTGAAGAACGGCCTTATCATGATGGCGAGCGTGCTGACCTTCACGGTGGTGGGCAGCTATGCCGCCAGCCTGCTGCCCTCGGCGACTATGGGCGGCTTCGCCGTGTTCATGACATTTCTGCTGGGCGTCAAATTCATCGTGCGCCCGGTCATGACCACCAAGGAGTCCATGGCGCAGGTCTCCGCCAAAAAGCGGGCGATCCAGTCGGTGGTCTGCGGCGTCATGATCGGCTTTATCTGCGGCTTTGTGGGCGCCGGCGGCGGCATGATGATGCTGCTGATCTTGACCAGCGTGCTGGGCTATGAGCTGAAGACCGCCGTAGGCACCAGCGTGTTCATCATGACCTTCACGGCGCTGACGGGTGCGGTGTCCCACTTCGCCATCGGCGGTATGCCGGAGCCCCTCACATGGGTGCTGTGCGTGATCTTCACGCTGATCTGGGCGCGTATCGCCGCCGTTTTTGCCAATAAGGCGCAGCCTAAGACCCTCAACCGCGCCACCGGCGTCGTGCTGGTGGTGCTGGGCGTGGTCATCATGGGCTTCCAGCTTCTGCACAAATAGACAATTTCGCGTGCTTGCGGCGGCTGGAGTTTTTTTCACAAACGGCTTGAGAAAAGGGACGTTATCTGCTATACTTTATATGTAGCGGTGCGTCCTTTTTCGTGGGCGCGGGAAATGAGGAGGCAGCCCGTCCCCGCGACCGATACGCCTCCGCTGCGCACTGTGCGCCAATTTGAAGAAGCAAAAGCGCGTAAAAAGGTGAGTAAAAGGTGAGTAAATCACCTACCAAAAAGTTTATACTTGAAGAAAGTTCCGAAAATATTGAGATTGAACCATTATTCTGCAACTTTCGTTCTCGAAAATAAAGGAGAAAATGAAGATATGAAACTTGGTATCGTGGGACTGCCCAACGTGGGTAAGAGCACTCTGTTCAACGCCATCACCAACGCCGGGGCGGAGAGCGCCAACTATCCGTTCTGCACCATCGAGCCCAACGTGGGCATGGTGGCCGTGCCGGATGCCCGGCTGGACAAGCTGGCGGAGATGTACCAGCCGGACAAGAAGACCCCGGCGGTCATCGAGTTCGTGGACATCGCGGGTCTGGTGAAGGGCGCCAGTCAGGGCGCGGGACTTGGCAACAAGTTTCTGGAGAATATCCGCCGCACCGATGCCATCGTCCACGTGGTGCGCTGCTTCGACGACGAGAACATCATGCATGTGGTGGCGGACGCCAGCCAGAATGTGCCGGTTGACCCGCTGGGCGACATCGGCACCATCGATCTGGAGCTGATCATGGCCGATCTGGAGATGGTGAACCGCCGGGTGGAGAAGGCGGCCAAGGCCGCTAAGGGCGACAAGAAGTTCCTCCGCGAGGCGGAGGTGTTCAAGGCGCTGGCCGCCCATCTGGACGCCGGCAAGTCCGCCCGCACCTTCGAGTGTGACAAGGAGGACCGCGCCATCATCGAGACAGCGGATCTGCTGAGCCTGAAGCCCGTCATCTACGCCGCCAACATGGACGAGGACGGCTTTGCCGACTGCGAGAGCAACGACTATTTCCGGGCTGTCCGGGAGCTGGCGGAGAAGGAGGGGGCGCAGGTGCTGCCCATCTGCGCCAAGCTGGAGCAGGATATCGCCGAGCTGGATGATCCGGAGGAGCGGGCCATGTTCCTGGCCGATCTGGGTATCGAGAAGTCCGGCCTCGACCGGCTGATCCAGTGCAGCTACGACCTGCTGGGGCTCATCTCCTTCCTGACCTACGGCAAGGACGAGTGCCGCGCATGGACGATCAAGAAGGGTACCAAGGCGCCGCAGGCCGCCGGCAAGATCCACTCTGACATCGAGCGGGGCTTCATTCGTGCCGAGACCATCAACTTCGACGAGATGATGGCCTGCGGCGGCAGCGTGACCGCCGCCAAGGAGAAGGGACTGCTGCGCTCCGAGGGCAAGGAGTATGTGGTCAAGGATGGCGACATGATCTACTTCCGCTTCAACGTGTAAGACAGTAAATAAAGGACGGCGTGGGGATTTTTCCCACGCCGTCCTCTTTTGCTGCACTTTTTCGGAGGATAACCCCCTTTTTTCGACAAATTTCGCGGTGCGTCTGTGGTATCATGCGGGCAGTGACGGGGGGGGACGGATATGGAGGGGGAGAGAAGCGCGCTGCCGCGGGGAGCAGAACAGGCGCGGCTTCGGCATCTGGCGCTGTCGCTGCTGCTGCGCCTGGCGGCGGTGGCGGCAGCGCTGGCGCTGCTGCTGGGCGTGGTGCTGCTGGTGACGCAGGCCCATGGGCAGGATATGTTTCCGGCGGTGAAGGACGGCGATCTGCTCATCGCCTACCGGCTCCAGCGCCGCTGGGCGCAGGACGACGTGGTGCTGTACCGGCAGGGAGATGTGCTGCGGGCAGGGCGGATCGCGGCGGTGGGCGGCGATGTGGTGATGCTGGACGAGAGCGGTGAGCTGCGGGTCAACGGCACGCTCCACGCCGGCGAGATCCTGTACCCCACCTATCCGGCGGGGGATCTGGTATATCCCTACACCGTGCCGGAGGGCTGCCTGTTTCTGCTGAACGACTGCCGGACGCAGGGGGAGGACAGCCGGCATTTCGGCGGCGTGCCGGAGAAGAACGTGGCCGGGAAGGTCATTACACTGCTGCGCCGCCGGGGGCTGTGAGGGAGGTGAGGACGCTGGCGTACAAGGTGCTGAAGTTTTTTGACGATCTGACCAGCGCGATAGTGGCGGTGCTGCTGATGCTGCTGGCGGTGTACGCGGGGTACGCCCTGTGGGACAACCAGCAGGTGTACGCGGCGGCGGAGGAGGTACGCGCCTCGCTGCTGGAGCTGAAGCCGCCGCTGGAAGGTCCGTCCTTCGCGGAGCTGCGGGCGATCAACCCGGATGTGTGCGCGTGGGTGACGCTGGACGATACCGGCGTGGACTACCCCGTGGTACAGGGGCGGGACAACCTGACATATGTGAATACCGACGTGTACGGGAAATTCTCGCTGGCAGGCACCATCTTTCTGGACAGCCGCTGTGCCTCGGACTTCTCGGACGCCTACGGCCTGCTGTACGGTCACCACATGGTCAGCGGCCAGATGTTCGGTGATCTGGAGAACTATCAGGACGCGGTGTTCCTGCGGGAGCATACGGCGGGCGCGCTGCTGCTGCCGGACAGAACCTGCCGTCTGGAGGTGCTGGGCTGTCTGCTGCTCCCGGCGTCGGAAAGGCGTATCTTTGCGCCGGAGGAGCAGCGGGACACGGCGGCACTGCTGGACTGGGCGGCGGACGCGGCGCTGTGCTGGCGGGAGGAGGCGCGCCGGCCGGAGCAGGTGCTGGCGCTGACCACCTGCTCGTCGGCGTTCACTGATGCGCGCACCGTGGTGCTGGCGGCCGTATGGCAAGAGGGATGAGGGAAAGCCTCATCCCTCTTGCCATTGCCGGCTTTTTGAGGTACTATACCGTTGCGGCGCTGCTGCCGCGCTACCCGATGAAAGGAATGAATCACCATGAGATATAAAGCGATCCTGTTTGATATGGATGGTACGCTGCTGGATACGCTGACGGATATGGCCGACGCGGTGAACCACATCCTCTCCGTCCACGGCTGGCCCCTGCGCACCACCGAGGAGGTGCGGGCGTTCGTGGGCAACGGCGCACGGCGGCTGATGGAGCGCGCCGTCCCGCCGGAGGTCACCGGCGGCGATTTCGAGGCGGTGCTGACGGAGTACCGGGACTGGTATCAGACCCACAACTGCGTGGCCACCGCGCCCTATCCCGGCATCCCGGCGCTGCTGGCGGCGCTGGCGAAGGCGGGCATTAAGACGGCGGTGGTGTCCAACAAGCCGGACGCCACCACCAAAACGCTGGCCGCCCGGTTCTTCCCGGGGCTGCCCGCCTTTGGGCAGCGGGACGATGTGCCGCCCAAGCCCGCGCCCGATCTGGTGTTCCGTGCGTTGGAAACGCTGGGCGTGGACGCCGCCGACGCCATCTATGTGGGCGACAGCGAGGTGGACGTGGCCACGGCGCGGAACGCGGGGCTGCCGCTGGCGGCGGTGAGCTGGGGTTTCCGGGGCCGCCGGGCGCTGGCGGAGGCCGGCGCGGCGGTCATCGTGAACACGGCGGCGGAGCTGCTGGAGGTTCTGCGATAAAACGCGATAAAACGCGGCAAGACCCGTTGACAAACCGCAAAAAGCGGTTTATACTATTCCCCATCAAAAAGGCATTGACGGAGAAGAAGCTGTTTTTCCAACGGCCAAAGAGAGGGACGCCCCGGCTGAAAGCGTCCTGCCCGCGGCGCAGCCTGTACCACTCCCGAGCCGCCTGCGATGAGCAGGACGGGGGCTTCCCGTTACAGAAGTCACGAGCGACGGCGTATGCCGTAAGCAGGGTGGAACCGTGGAGTAAAGTCATTTACCTCACCCCTGAAACACATCAGGGGTGGGGTTATTTTTATACCCGCCCCCAAAACAAGGAGGACTGTACCATGAGCGAGGAAAACATCTACACGTTTGAAAACGAGCAGTACCGCAAGACGTACTGGCATACCTGCTCCCACATTCTGGCGCAGGCGGTGAAGCGCCTGTGGCCGGAGGTAAAGCTGGCCATCGGCCCCAGCATCGACAACGGCTTTTACTACGATCTGGACGCACCCTTTGCCTTTACCCCCGACAACCTGACGGAGATCGAGGCGGAGATGCGGAAGATCTGCAAGGAGAAGCTGAAGCTGGAGCGCTTCGAGCTGCCCCGCGCCGAGGCCATCAAGTTCATGGAGGAGAAGGAGGAGCCCTACAAGGTGGAGCTGATCAACGACCTGCCGGAGGATGCGGTCATCAGCTTCTACAAGCAGGGTGAGTTTACCGACCTGTGCGCCGGCCCCCATGTGGACTCCACCGGCCGCATCAAGGGCAACGGCATCAAGCTGACCGCCTGCAACGCCGCCTACTGGCGCGGCGATTCCAGCCGCCAGCAGCTCCAGCGTATCTACGGCGTGGCGTTCCCCAACAAGGACGAGCTGGAGGCGTATCTCAAGGAGCGTGAGGACGCGCTGAAGCGCGACCACAACAAGCTGGGCCGCGAGCTGGAGTATTTCACCACCGTGGACTGCATCGGTCAGGGCCTGCCCATCCTGCTGCCCAAGGGCGCACGGGTCATCCAGCTGCTGCAGCGCTGGGTGGAGGACACCGAGCAGGAGAGAGGCTATCTGCTGACCAAGACGCCCCTGATGGCCAAGCGCGAGCTGTATAAGATCTCCGGCCACTGGGATCACTATCTGGACGGTATGTTCATCATGGGCGACCCCATGGACGAGACGAAGGAGTGCTTTGCCCTGCGTCCCATGACCTGCCCGTTCCAGTATCAGGTCTTCCTGAACCGGGGCCGCAGCTACCGCGACCTGCCCATGCGTCTGGGCGAGACGTCCACCCTGTTCCGCAACGAGGATTCCGGCGAGATGCACGGCCTGATCCGCGTCCGCCAGTTCACCATCTCTGAGGGTCATCTGGTGCTGCGTCCCGACCAGCTGGAGGAGGAGTTCAAGCAGTGCCTCGATCTGGCCAAGTATTGCCTGGGTACTGTGGGTCTGCTGGATAAGTGTACGTTCCGCTTCTCCCAGTGGGATCCCGCCAACCCCAACAACAAGTACGAGGGTACGGCGGAGCAGTGGGATCACGCACAGTCCGTCATGGAGCGCATCTTGAAGGATCTGGACGTGGACTACACCATCGGCATTGACGAGGCCGCGTTCTATGGCCCCAAGCTGGATATCCAGTACAAGAACGTCTACGGCAAGGAGGATACCCTTGTTACCATCCAGATCGATATGCTGCTGGCCGAGCGCTTCGGTATGTACTATATCGACGAGAACGGCAACAAGGCGCTGCCCTATATCATCCACCGCACGTCTCTGGGCTGCTATGAGCGGACGCTGGCCTACCTTATCGAGGAGTACGCCGGCGCGCTGCCCACGTGGATGATGCCGGAGCAGGTGCGCTTCCTGCCCATTACCGACCGCGCCGCCGACTACTGCGCCCAGCAGGCCGCGGAGCTGCGTAAGCAGGGCTTCCGTGTGGAGGTGGACAGCCGCAACGAGAAGGTGGGCAAGAAGATCCGCGAGGCTACGCTGGAGAAGATCCCCTATATGCTGGTGGTGGGCGACCGCGACATGGAGGCGGGTACCGTCTCCGTCCGCACCCGTACCGGCGAGGATCTGGGCGCTATGTCTCTGGCGGAGTTCAGCGGTCTGCTGCGCGACGTGGTGGACAGCAAGGCTCGTAAGTAAGCATATATCCGCGAAAAAGGAGCATCCGGAGGGATGCTCCTTTTCCCGCTGTTTCCCGGCGGTCAATTTGTTGTGAAAAAGCTTTGTGCAAATCCACAACGACACGCGAGTGGAAAATCATTTTGCGCTGGTGAAATGCAAAAAATATACGGAAAAGGTTTTTCTTGCATTTTGTGGGGAATTTTTTCATTTTGCGCCGGAAAAGTTGCGTAAAAAATTTTTGCTGCAAAATGAAACGGGAAAATGTGGTGCTTAAAATGACAGAAATCTGTCAAGCGAAAAATTGAAATCGCGCAAAACGACAGAGAAGATGGATGAAAAGCGTCTATTTATAAGAAAATAATTGCGGTCAAAATGACGGATGCATGTACACTTTTTTTTAGCAAGACACAAAATTCGTGTGAAAATTTGACGGGAAATTGGAATGTTTTTATAATATTGTGCGGAACAAAAAAGTGAATATCCCCTGCAACAGGGGGAGGAAAGAGGAAAACACACATGGAAAAGTATCTGGTCCTTGCCACATTTGTTGGCTCCGTCATCGCGCTTTTGTTTGCGCTTTTCACGGGCAAGCGGGTACTGCGCTTTGAGGAGGGCACCCCTCTGATGAGCAAGATCTCCCGTTCGATCCGCGAGGGCGCCAACGCCTACCTGCGGCGGCAGTACACCGTCGTCGGTATTTTCTTCGCCTGCATGATCGTGGTGCTGTGCATTATGGCAGCCTGCCATCTGCTGACGTGGTTCGTACCCTTCGCATTCCTGACCGGCGGCTTCTTCTCCGGTCTCAGCGGCTTCGTGGGAATGCGCATCGCCACCAAGTCCAACTGCCGCACCGCCAACGCCTGCCGCGACGGCCTGAACAGAGGTCTGCGGGTGGCGTTCTCCGCCGGCTCTGTCATGGGCTTCACCGTGGTGGGTCTGGGTCTGTTCGACATCTCCGTCTGGTTTGCACTGCTGCGTTTCGTATTCAATCTGGAGGCGGCTGACATCACCAGCGCCATGCTGACCTTCGGCATGGGCGCCAGCTCCATGGCGCTGTTTGCCCGTGTGGGCGGCGGTATCTTCACCAAGGCCGCCGACGTGGGTGCCGACCTGGTGGGTAAGGTGGAGGCCGGTATCCCCGAGGATGACCCCCGCAACCCCGCCGTTATCGCCGATAACGTGGGCGACAACGTGGGCGACGTGGCGGGCATGGGCGCAGACCTGTACGAGTCCTACGTCGGATCCATCATCTCCGCCTCCGCGCTGGGCGTGGCGGCCTTCTCCGATCAGGCGTTCAAGGCTATGGCCATCCCCATGGTCATGGCGGCTGTGGGCATTCTCTGCTCCATCATCGGCTCCTTCTTCGTCAAGACCGAGGAGAACGCCGACCAGCGCACGCTGCTGAAGGCGCTGTCCCGGGGCACCAACCTGTCCGCCATCCTCATCGCCATCATCTCCTTCTTCCTTGTCTGGGCTCTGCTGGGTCTGGAGCACTGGGGCCTGTATGTGGCCATTCTGTCCGGTCTGGTGGCCGGCGTGCTCATCGGCAAGGCTACCGAGTATTACACCTCCGACACCTTTAAGCCCACGCAGGAACTGAGCGGCAAGAGCCAGACCGGCGCTGCCACCATCATCATCGGCGGTCTGGGCTTGGGTATGCTGTCCACCGCCATGCCCATCATCATCGTGGCGGTCTGCATTCTGCTGGCCTTTTTCCTGTCCGGCGGCGCTGCCAGCGCCGGTATGGGTCTGTACGGTATCGCGCTGGCTGCCGTGGGTATGCTGAGCACGCTGGGCATCACGCTGGCCACCGACGCCTACGGCCCCGTGGCCGATAACGCCGGCGGCATCGCCGAGATGGCCGGTCTGGAGCCGGAGGTCCGCAAGCGCACAGATGCGCTGGACTCTCTGGGCAACACCACTGCCGCCACCGGCAAGGGCTTCGCCATCGGCTCCGCCGCCCTGACCGCACTGGCTCTCATGGCCTCCTACATCGAGAAGGTCAAGGAGGTGGGCGCTGCCGAGGTCACGTTCAACGACTTCTCCCTGATGAACCCGCTGGTGCTGGTGGGCTTGTTCATCGGCGCCTGCCTACCCTTCGTGTTCGCCGCCCTGACCATGAACTCCGTGGGCCGCGCCGCGCAGAGCGTGGTGCTGGAGGTGCGCCGCCAGTTCAAGGAGATCACGGGTCTGATGGACGGCAAGGCCGATCCCGACTACGCGCGCTGCGTGGATCTTTGCACCAAGGCCAGTCTGAAGGAAATGGTCCTGCCCACCGTCATCGCGGTGGTGACCCCCATCGTTGTGGGTATGGTGCTGGGCTATAAGGGCGTTGTGGGTCTGCTGGCCGGCGCCACCGTCACCGGCTTCCTGATGGCCATCTACATGGCCAACGCCGGCGGCGCATGGGATAACGCCAAGAAGTACATCGAGGCAGGCAACTTCGGCGGCAAGGGCAGTGAGTGCCACAAGGCCGGCGTTGTGGGCGACACCGTGGGCGATCCCTTCAAGGATACCTCCGGCCCCGCCATCAACATCCTCATCAAGCTGCTGAGCATGGTATCCATCGTGTTCGCCGGCCTGATCGTCAACTACTCCATTCTGTAAGTAAGTCCCCCAAGCGATAGAGAACAGCAAAAGTCCCGACCAACGGTCGGGACTTCTGCTGTATGGAGCGGCGGCAGTCAGCAGAGCGCCTCCGCCTTGATCTCAAAAAGGGCGTCGTTGACCTCCGGCAGCGTCAGGCCGTGGCTCAGTCCGTAGATCAGGATGGCGTCCCGCTGCTCCCGCGGGTACAGCGGCGCATGGTGCGCCTGTACCAGCAGGCTCTGGGCTTCCTCCAGACTGGTGTGCAGACCGATACACAGGCACAAAAGCCGGTCGCGGGAGGGGGTTCGCCGTCCCGAAAAGACCTGGTGCAGATAGACCTCGCTGATGCCGGAGGCCTTGGCCAGCGCCGACTTGGTGGTGTCCCGCGCCTCAAACAGTGCTTGCAGCGCATGGGGCAGGCTTCCTGCGCGGAAGCTGGCGGTGTTTTCCGAGAGAATGCGATCCAGATCGTTGGTATCCATCAGCTCGTGCAGAAGCTGGTTTGTGTTTTTCTCCATCATGGCGCAGCCGTCCTTCTTATGTTATTATTTCCTATTTTACCCAATATCGACGAAAAAACAATATGCAGGCTGCATAGTCCAGCATTTTTTCCGCCCCGCAGAGAGGCAAAATCCTTTACAGATATGCGGCGAACCGCTATACTTTCTAAATAGAAAAGGGGGGACGGTCGTGTACGATACGCTGATCCGGGCGGTAGAGACATATTTCGATGAGATCAAGGTGCTCAAGCGCGGGGCGCGGGGCACGGTGACGCTGGTGCGGCATCGGGACACGGGCAAGCGCTATATCTTCCGCTGCTTCGACGGCAGCGACGAGGTGTACCGCCGCCTCCTGACGGTGGACTGCCCCTACCTGCCCCGCATCGAGGAGGCGGCGGAGTCCCGCGGCCGCGTGGCGGTGCTGGAGGAGTACGTGCAGGGCGACACGCTGCTGTACCTGCTGGAGGGCGGCGTGCTGGACTGGAGCGAGGCGCGGAAGGTAACGGCGGACATCTGCGGGGCGCTGTGGGTGCTGCACAGCATGGGCGCGGTACACCGGGACGTGAAGGAGAGCAATGTCATTCTCCGGGGCAGCGACGCGGTGCTTATCGACTTTGACGCCTCCCGCATCGTCAAGCCGGAGCATCCCGCCGACACGGTGATCCTGGGTACCACCGGATATGCGGCGCCGGAGCAGTTTGGTATGTCCCAGACGGACGGCAGGGCGGATATCTATTCGCTGGGCGTGCTGCTGAACGTGATGCTGACGGGGCAGCACCCCTCCCGCCGGTTGGCGGAGGGTCGTGCGGGGCGGATCGTCCGCCGCTGTACCATGATGAATCCTGACCAGCGGTTCCACGATGTGCTGGAGCTGCGGGACGCTCTGTGAGGTCACTGTGAAAAAAGAGAAGTATTGTATCAAATGCGGCGCCGTGCTGCCGGAGGAGGCCTCCTTCTGCCCCTGCTGCACGGCCAGCCAGATGGAGCGCCGGTCCGTAGTGGCGCCGCCGCCCAACGGCGGCAGGAAGCGCCGTCGGGTATGGCTCTGTGCGGCGTTGGCGCTGCTGCTGCTGGCGGGAGCGGGCATCTGGGCGCTGGCCGGTGGCAGAGCCGTCGGATATGACCCGCCCGTGCCGGATCCCCAGCAGCCGGACAGTCTGGAGGGTACACTGAAGCAGGACACGGGACAGGTGTGGTACGACGGGGCGGACGGTACGCTCTACCATGTATTTGCCTGCTTCAGTCCGCAGCCTGACGGCGGCGGTGTGCCCGCCAGCCACCGGAAGGAGCTGCTGCTCCGGGGTGAGGAGGGCAGCAGCCCGCTGTGCCTGTTTGTGGTGAAGGCGGATGACAGGGAGGAGGACGTGCGCGCGGCGTTTTCGGCGCTGGTGGAGCGTCATACCATTCAGGTTGTGGAGCAGGAGGGCGACGCCTGCGTGGTGGACGCAGCCACAGACAACTACGCCGACGCCGGGGCGCTGTACGCCCACGAGCACCATGTCACCAGCAAATGCACCTATAACGACATTATCTGGACGCTGTATATGAAAAACGGCGACGAGATCACCCTGCGGCAGGTGGTGGAGTGCGGTGAGCAGCCCGTCCAGTCGTATAGCTGGGAGGACACGGCGCTGGACACGACGGAGGCCTTGCAGACGCTGCTGGACAGGCTGACCGGGGAGGTCAGCTTTGAGACGGCTGTGACCATCTATCTGCCGGCGGTGACGTATGACCAGCCGCTGACCATCCGGCGTCCTGTGAAGCTTGTGGCCCATGACGACGGTACCACCTTTGCCTCGCCGGTGACGGTGGAGCGGCTGCCGGAGAATACGGTGGTGGATATGCACGTGGTGCTGCAGGGCTGCCGGCTCCGGGGCAGCGGCGGCACCGGTATAAAGGCGCAGGCACCCACCTATCTCGATCGCTGCGAGATCTCCGGCTGGGATGTGGGTGCGCTGGCGGCGGACGGCGGCTGGATCTGGGTGCAGCGCTCCGATTTCAGCCGTAACGGCGTGGCGCTGTGCATCGACACCAATGGCAGCAGCTCCTGGAGCAGCAATATCTACGGCGGTCGCTTTATCCGCAACGGCACCGCCATCCGGCTGGCGGAGATGCCGGGCGACTGGATGACTTTGCGGGTCCATGAGAGCGCTTTCTACGACAACGATACGCTGCTGGACAACCTCTGCGGTGCGGAGGTGGCGTTTGATGAGAACTGCCTGGAGCAGACTTGAATGCGGATGTAAATAAGAAGCACCGTGTGGCCTTGATGCGCTGCACGGTGCTTTTTTCATATGGGAGGGCGGGGCGCATAGCGGGGGTGACACTGCTTGGATTTAGACGGGAAACAAGGAGCCCTATCTGTTTGTGAGTTACTCGCACAAAGACTCCAACAGAGTGTACCCCGTTTTGGATGCCCTGTACGACAAGAAATACAGGATCTGGTATGATGAATCCTGCGAAAACGGAAATGATTTCCGCGACGAATTGCGTGTGCGGATCGAGGCTGCGGATGCGATCCTGGTGTTCGTATCCCAAAATTCCATGGCCTCGCCCTTCTGCGGCATGGAGATCATTGTTGCACGAGAAAACGGAAAGCGGCTGTACCCCATTTATCTTGATAACGTGGAGCTTCCGCCGGCATTCCAGCTTCTTTTTGCGAATACGCACCACAGTACCGCAGATAATCTGGATAAGCTGGTCCGGGCGATGGTACGCGACCTGCCTGCCACAGCAATGGATCGCCTGACCAAGAACAATGATGTCGTCGAGCGGTGCGAGGACAACGGCACGGACATTGAGATCGACGAGGGGATCCGCATCATTGCTGACGGTGCGTTCAAGGATCGCATCCGCCTGCACCACATCAAATTGCCGTCGACCCTTGAAGAGATCGGGGAGGAAAGCTTCAGAGGATGCCGCAATTTGGAGGAAATGGATGTACCGGAAAAAACAGTCAAAATTCACACCAGCGCCTTTAGAGACTGCGTCAGCATGAAATCCTTGGTGGTACGGAATAACTGCATCAAGATCGGTGAGCGTGCATTTGAAAACTGTTCTGCACTGGAAGAGGTGGAGCTTCCCGATGGGATCACGGAGATCTATGGCGGTGTATTCAACAGCTGCCGCAGCTTGAAGAGTATCAGACTGCCCGCGAACCTGACCATTTTGGGAGAAAGTGCGTTTGCCGATTGTGTGGGGCTCACCTCCATAACTCTGCCGGAGACGGTAACGAAGATCGACGACTTGGTGTTCAACGGCTGTACCAGCATTACCGAGATCAATATGCAGGAGGGCGTCAGAAAAATTGGCAAGGCCGCCTTTAAGAATTGTACGTCGCTGATAAAGGTGCAGCTTCCCTCAACAGTATCCAATATCGGTGACGCCCCCTTCAGAGGCTGCTCCGCCATCAGATCTATTCAGGTGGACAGCAAGAACAAATACTACAAATCTGCCCCCATCAAGCGTGATGGCAGCAACCATGTGCTGTTCAATAAAAACAAGTCCATCCTGATCGCCTATCCCGCCAGCAGCAGAGAGGTACAGTATGACATCCCGGACAGCGTTGTGAGCGTTTGCGACTGGGCGTTTTGTGAGAGCAAGAAGCTCAACCGCATCACCATTCCCGACAGTGTCCGCGAGATCGGTGAAGGCGCGTTCAGCAACTGCTCACTGCTGGATGAGCTGGAGATTCCGGACAGCGTGGAGCGGATCGACGATTGCGCCTTCCGGGGCTGCACAAGTTTGGAAAAAATCATCATTCCTGACTCGGTCGTGGAATTGGGTTGGGGACTGTTTGACGGATGCGAAAAGACGGTGGTCGTGTACTGCAATGAAGGTTCCGCGATCTATGACTATTGCATCCGCAACAAGATCCGGCAGGATCGTATTCAAGCAAAGGACAACATTTAATGAATCTGTTATCTCAAGAAAAAGTGAAAAGCTTCGCGGCATTTTCGAAAAAGAATGTCGTTATGCTTGTCGCCCTTTTTGCGGCAGTGGTGACGAGCTTCATCGTCCCTGTGGACAGCACATACCTGGGGTATTTTGACCTGAAAACATTGACCTGCCTGTTTTGCGTGCTGGCGGTGGTGTGTGCGCTGAAAAATATCAACTTCTTTTATATGCTGGCCAGAAAAGTCGTGCAGCAGTTCAAAAACGCCAGGATGTGTGTATTGATACTGGTATATATCACGTTCATTGGCTCTATGCTGATCGCAAACGATATGGCGCTGCTGACGTTTCTGCCGCTGGGGTATTTTGTGCTGTCCTCCACGCAAAAAGAAAAATACATGGCGTTCACCTTTATCATGCAGAATATCGCCGCGAATTTGGGCGGCATGCTGACGCCGTTCGGAAACCCGCAGAATCTGTTTTTGTACACGAAGTTCAACATTCCCAACGGTGAATTTGTCGCGATCATGCTGCCGCCCTTCGCGATTTCTGTCGCGCTGATCACCTTATGCTGCATTGTGTTTGTGAAACCGGAGGAAATGGAACTGGAGAATAAGCGTCTGGAGGTCACACCGTGGCGTACAGTTGTCTACCTTCTGCTGTTCACGCTGGCAATCGTCATTGTTTTCCGCGGAATACCGTACTGGGTCGGTCTGATCGTGATCCCTACCGCCCTGTTGTTCCTGGATCCAAAAGCACTAAAAATGGTGGATTACCCGCTGCTGCTTACGTTTGTATTTTTCTTCATCTTCGCCGGAAATATGGGACGGATCGAAGTGGTACGAAACTTCTTCTCGTCACTTCTTGCACGCAATACGCTGCTGTTCAGTACATTGAGCTGCCAGTGCATCAGTAACGTACCCTCGGCGATCCTGCTCTCGCAGTTTACGGACAACTATCCGGATCTGCTGGTTGGCGTAAATATCGGCGGCGTGGGAACACTGATTGCGTCGTTGGCAAGCCTTATCACATTCCGCGAGTATGTGCGCCACAACCCGGACAAGACAAAAAGCTATATTTGGCAGTTCTCTGCATTCAATTTCGGGTTCCTCATCATATTGCTGCTGTTCATGTCCTTTATCTAATGTGCGGCGCAGACGGCCGTGTCAGCCGCGAAGATTTCCTTGCATTTCATCCTGAAAAGGGCGTATGCTATTGGCAAATACACGCCGCGCCGTCTATCTGGGCGGTCAACAGCTGTAACCCTTCGAAACGATACAAAAGGCCCTCCGGCGCAGCCGGAGGGCCTTTTCGTCATGCTGTTTTACTTGCCGCCGTTTTCCGCTACCCAGCCACGGACGTACTCCACAAAGCGGCGGGTGGAGGCGGACAGCGCCTTCTCGTCCTTTACCGCGATGCCGATGTTCCGGTAAAACGTCATGGGCGGGCGGCAGGCCGTCACCGGGTAGGGGCTGTGGCGCACCATCAGCTCCGGCAGCAGGCTGATGCCCAGCCCCTTGGATACCATGGCCAGAATGGTGCGGTCCTCTCGTGCGGTGTACTTCACGTTGGGCCGCATGCCCATCTCGTCAAAGGCCGCCCGGATCTCGTAGTCCTCGCCCTCCTCCAGCTGGATGAACGGCTCCTCCGCCAGTGCCTCTGCCGGGAAGGGGTTCGTCCGGGCGTAGGGGTGGTCGCAGGGGACGATGACCTGCAGCTCGTCCCGGTGCAGCGCGTAGGTCTGCAGGCGCTTCACCGAGGGCAATCGCAGAAAGCCGCAGTCCACCGTACCCTTCAGGATCCACTCCTCCACCTGCTCGTAGAAGTCGCTGGTGACCACGTCAAACTCGATGCTGGGGTACTGTCCGCCAAAGCTCTTGAGAATGGACGGCAGCCACTGGGCCGACACGCTGGAGAAGGTGGCGACCTTGACAAGACCGGCATCCATGCCCCGCAGGCTGGCTGCCGACTGCATCAGCGCGTGGTGGGCGGCGCACAGCTTTTCGATCTCCGGCAGCAGCGCCCGGCCATCCGCTGTCAGCACTACGCCGCCCCGATTGCGGCTCAGCAGCGTGACGCCCAGTTCCTCCTCCAGCGACTGCACCGCGTGGCTGACACCGGACTGGGTGAAGTTCAGCGCCTGCGCCGCCTTGGAGAAGTTGCCGCAGGCCGCCGTCTTCAGGAACATCTGATATTTGGTTATGCTCATGCGCTCACCTCGTTTCTGAGTTTATTCTATCATACATTTACTCATAGTTGCAAGTACAATAATGCGTTTTACAAATAATAAATCCTGTGCTATGATTCTATTGTCGACAGGAAAATTTGAAATATATGGAGGTAACGAATTATGGCACTGGTAACGAAAACGATCCGCTGCGCTGTCTGCGGCAGCAGCGATGTAGCATACGATGGGAAGACCTATCACTGCGCCGCCTGTGGTACGGACAGCGACGCACCCATGTCCGCCGCCGATCTGGCTGTGGTGAACCGCATTGCCGCGCTGGGCGGTGACAACGAGGAGCTGACCCGTCTGCGCCGGCAGTACCGGAATCTGGACATCACCAGCTGGGATAGCGAAAACCGCCTGCAGATGAAGTAAGGCGCACACCAAACCGCACAATTTGTCTTTTCCGTTTTAAAGCTTCACAATTTGTCTTTTCCATGGGGTTTACCCCTCATTCCGTGTCCGGCTCCGGCCGGGCACGGTTTTTTTGTATCGAGCTCCCCGCGTCCGGTCTGGAGAACGCGGGGGAGAACGGCGCGGGAGCGACATTTTGGTGGAGACGGCGGAACGATGGGCATACACTCGTCTTTTGCTGGACTTGCGCCGCAAAATCATGTATAATGAGAGTGAAAATTTATAAAAGAGAAAGGACGAACGACCATGACATACACCTCTGCACAGGCCAATAAGCTGCTGAAAAAGCTGCACGGTGAGCACGCCGCCCTGCTGGACAAGGAGAGCCGCAGTAAGGATTTCTGCGCCGCCATGGGCGAGGATGTGGAGTCCGTGCGCCCGGCCTACGACTATGCCGACACCCAGAATCGGCTGGCGGAGCTGGAGCAGCGTATCCGCAAGGTAAAGCACGCCATCAATGTGTTCAACGCTACCCACGTTATCCCTGACTTCCACATGACCATCGACGAGATGCTGGTCTATATCCCCCAGCTCACCCAGCGGAAGAACAAGCTGGCGGAAATGAAGGCGCGGCTGCCCAAGGAGCGGGTGGAGGAGCAGTACGGGCGGCAGTCCAACATCATCGACTACACCTATGCCAACTACGATCTGGCCGCGGTGGAGGCGGACTACGAAGAGACTGCTGATGCGTTGTCTCGGGCGCAGCTGGCGCTGGATGCCGTGAACCAGCGGGATACCTTCGAGTTGGCGGAGTAAAAACCGTTCCGTTCCACGGTCTGCGCCGTTTTTATGAAAAGCAATGGTCTCCCACTGTGTTCAATGTTGCGAGGGAGGCGGGTTATTCTTTTTGTTATTGGTTATGCAGCCCTTGTTCAAAGTTGTGGGCATCAGGAAACTACGGCGCCGGCAGCGGGAGAAAACTTTTCCCGGAGGTCGAAGTACGGTTATAGATCTCCACATTCACGAGAAAAGCGCGTGCGATGCTCGCACGCGCTTTTGTGATGGTGTGGCGTCTGTACAAAAGAAAGCACCCCGTACCGCGTGACGATCAACGTCAAGGAACGGAGTGATGGCGAATATGTGTATAGCTCCAGCGCCGAACGGCAAAACGAAAGGCCGAGCACCCGGCGGACTTTACATGCCGACGTTACCCCGTCCGCTGAAAGCGGAAAGAGCAATGCTCAACCTTCTGATACCATTATACCCACTTCGGACGAAAAAAGCAACACAAAAATTGCCGAGCAGCAGCGCGGGAGTTCTGACCGTGAGATCCTTGCAGGGTATAATTCCGCTTCTTTTCCTGAGCGGAAAGGGCATGTTGTAGTTCCCAGGTAGTTCTTGGTATGGTATAATCATACCGTTATTCACCGCCGTATCGCAGCGGTTGTAGTTCCCTGGTAGTTCTTGGTATGGTATAATCTTTTGAAGTTTCTTTGAAGCACCGCAGACGTTGTAGTTCCCTGGTAGTTCTTGGTATGGTATAATTAGAGATAGAAAATCACCACACCGGAGAGGAGTTGTAGTTCCCTGGTAGTTCTTGGTATGGTATAATCGCAATGCTGCCGCTATTCATCCCAATGCCGTTGTAGTTCCCTGGTAGTTCTTGGTATGGTATAATAAAAGGGAATATCACAGTACAAACCAGCAAGGTTGTAGTTCCCTGGTAGTTCTTGGTATGGTATAATCAGACTTAATGCAAGACGTGAAGCCTGCAAGTTGTAGTTCCCTGGTAGTTCTTGGTATGGTATAATGGTGACGGACAGAGCGTGGATATGTTCGGTGTTGTAGTTCCCTGGTAGTTCTTGGTATGGTATAATTCTTGACCTATGGGTGGACTGGCGAAAAATGTTGTAGTTCCCTGGTAGTTCTTGGTATGGTATAATTCGTTTTTGTTTCTTCTGCTGTGCGCAATGGTTGTAGTTCCCTGGTAGTTCTTGGTATGGTATAATCCCATCGGCTATGTCGTCTGCTGCTCTGGCGTTGTAGTTCCCTGGTAGTTCTTGGTATGGTATAATGAGCGGCGCGTCGGCCTGCAGCGGTATTACGTTGTAGTTCCCTGGTAGTTCTTGGTATGGTATAATTTCTGGTCTCGATTATGTACCCCGCGACATGTTGTAGTTCCCTGGTAGTTCTTGGTATGGTATAATCGTCAGCTCTATTATAGCTCCGTTCCTTGGGTTGTAGTTCCCTGGTAGTTCTTGGTATGGTATAATGAGGTGTGACCGTATGCTTCGCATCACAAAGTTGTAGTTCCCTGGTAGTTCTTGGTATGGTATAATGCCGTCCATTTTCATTTCGGCTTTATATGCGTTGTAGTTCCCTGGTAGTTCTTGGTATGGTATAATAGGCTACCGGAAAAGTCGCTCAAGGCAATGCCTTGGGCGACTTTTCTTTCAAAAAATCGAAAGCTGCTCGCATTGAAATTTGTCATCCGCCTCCGTTAATTTTCCTAAAAGTATATCAATCGCCTCGTACTGCTTCTCCGTGATGACCATCAGGCGGATCGCGCCGTTCGCCGGCAAATTCTGCTTTACGCGCTGGCGGTGCTTTTCCACCGCATCCATGCCGTTGCAGACCCGGGCATAGACGGAGTATTGCAGCATATGGTATCCGTCCGCCAACAAGAAATTACGGAAGCGGGTGGCCTCCCTGCGCTGCGCCTTTGTTTTGACAGGCAGGTCAAAAAACACCATGATCCTCATAAACTTATTCATAGCGGTGCTGCTCTGTTTCCAGCAGCGTTGGCAGCAAAAGACCTGCTTCGGGCCGTTCCGCAGAGCGGCTTAAGCTCTGCACCAGCCGCTCAATGGCATAGGATACGCTGTGATGCTGCTTGCCGGAGAGAATATCCAGATTCAGGCAGTTGAATAAGAGCCTTTTTTGCGGGGAAGACAATTCCTCGTCCTCGGTTATGCTGCGCGCTGCCAAAAGGTCAACTACCGGGCGGAACGGCTCGATCAGATCATCCGCCAGATTAAAGGCGTTCAGCGTGCTGCGGTGGTGCAGTCCAAGTGAGGGGAGAAAACCATATACCGCCAGATGCCGCGCGATACACCCCCGCAAGACCGCGTAGCCGTAGTTCAGCCCCGCGTTGATGCCGTTGTCCTCCCCGCGGGTAAAGCCTTCCCCAAACAGCACGGGGAAATAGAACTGCGCCGCGGCTGCCTCCACATTTTCGCTGTCGCCGGAACGAACCCTCTCCGCCATGGCGCGGAGGATCTCCGCCTGTGAGGCGTGGCCGGTCAAATGCAGGCAGATGGCCTGATTTAAGATCTTGGCTTTGACGATGCTCTGCCACAGGCGCTTTTTCGCCGGCTCTGTCATGGCGATCTGCATCCGCACAACGGGCAACCCCCGGCTGTGCTGCTGATACGGCGCCAGGACCGCGCAGGGCAGATGCTTTTCATCGCAGACAAAAACGGCACAGCCGCACTGCCCCAAGCGGGACAGCGCGGCTGTTGTGATGGTGGTCTGGCGGCTTTCCAGCAAAAGCGCAGAAATATCCTCAATGGCCACGGAGTGGTCACTGTCGGTCCGGATGATCAACTGTTCCCTCCGCAGGGAGATGACAGCAGGGCTTTCAACGATAATGTTCCGAAAAGCCATGACAAAACCTCACTTTCTGTTGAAGGCCATGCGGGGCTCCCGTTCTACCTTGTGGTACTCGCCCAGCACATCCACGGTGAATTTCTCCAGCTTTTCAAGGGTCTTGATGCCCATGCTTTTTATCTCGTAAGCGGCATCGTGCGTACGGCAGGCAATTGCGGCTGTATTGATATTTGCACTGATATAGTACAGCAGCTCCTGCTTGGTTTCGTATGTGTCGGGGAGCGTACTCTCCTTCTGCGCCTTTGTCAGCTTCAGCTTGTTTTTGTGGGTCACGCGCATCAGGTCGTTGGGATACAGGGAGAAAATGAAGTTTTCATCCGACATGGCCTTCCAATCCTCGTAGGGCTTGAAGGCTACACACGCCTTGCTCGGCAGCTCCTTTTTCAGCGTGTCGGCGATGTAGATGGGTACGAAGTAATACCCCTCGCCCTCCACATAAAACACATCGATGCGTACCATGCTGTCGTTGTCCGCCACGCCGGTACCCTTCAGAACAGGGACGTGCAGTGTCGTAGGCTCACATAGCTTGACCTTGTTGACGATGGGGCCGGGCGTTCCGTCGCTTTTCGGCTTATGGAAGGGCTGTGTGAAGGCCTTTGCGCCATCCCCGCCGTATTTCATGAGCTGCGCCTTCAGCGCCTCGTAGAGCAGACGGTCGCTTTGCGGCATATAGTAGTTGGCGATCTCACCATTTTTGTCCAGCTTCAAGCTTGTCAGCGGCCGTTTTGTGACCACAACACCGTCTTGCAGGGCTTTGGGACTTTTGATGGTTTCCTTGTGCGCCGCGCCCGTGACCTTGCGCCGGGGCATACGAGACACAAAGAGCTTGCGGACGGGAATATCGTTGTTCAGGTAGACGGGGAAGCGCTGGGAAATAACGGCGCGGCGGGGATCGTCGCCCAAGCGGGCCTCCAGCTCCCGGCGAAATTCCGGCCATGGGTAGGGGAAGCTCTTGAGTACCTCGCCGGTATGCACGGAAACGGCCAGGCTTCCACCCTCCGTCTGTACATATTCGCACTCCCGCAGCGCGGCATAGCGGCTCACCTGTTGGATCATGCCGTCTGTTGTACAGGCAATGACCAGTGCGTCCACTGCGTGGTGCAGATCGCCGTTTTCCCGGATCTTACTGATGCCCCAGCGCTTGCGCATATAGGAGGTCACGGCGCCGTTAACGGCGGTGATGTGTTTCTTACGCCCGGCGGCAAAGTCGGCAAAGGCCAGATGGTCGCCGATGTAGTTCAGGAGGAATCGCGCCATGGTCTTGGTATCCTGCAGGTTGCGCTCCTTGAATTGCTTTTCATCCTCGGATGTGAGCTTTTCCTTCAGCAGGCGCTGTTTTTTAGGCGTGCTGCGAATGGTGTTCTCCACCCAGACGATGAAGTCCTCCCGCCGCTTACCCTGTAGATACTGCAAGGGCAGACGGTTGCCCTTATTGCGGTTTTCCTCAGCCAGCACCAGAATCTTATTCTTATAGCCGTCATCGAAGGAAATGCTGTACGGAATGATGTGGTCTACCTCCGCATAGTCCGGCTCAAAGAGATGCTCGATGGAAATGTGCTTCTGCGAGTAGGCACATTCGCCGTGCTGCTCCTCCCAGAGCTTGAGCTTCACCAGATCCTGCCCTGTGGGATGCTCCTTGCCGTACTCCGCGCGGATGCGCTCCATGAGGCGCTCGTTGCGGGCACGGTTATCATCCATGCTCTTTTTCGCCTGATTGCGCTCTGTGAAATCCTGCGCCACTTCCCGCGCCAGCTCCAGGTTGATAAAGGTAGGACTGCACCCGCGCTCGCGGATGATGGCGTTGAGCACCTTGACGGTCTGCGCCACTGCCCGCCGTACGACGGGGCTGGTGATATCCGCAAGGTCGTCCGGCGTCGGATGGAGAAGCTGGGTGCGCTCCCGGCCGCTGTGGGCCTTGAAGTCGTATCCGGCGGCGGCGCAGGCCTCGTCGTACTTCATCCCCTTTTCCAGAAAGGGGATCAGCTTGTCGCAGGCTTTTACAGAAATGTGGCCGAATTTGCTGAAGGATAGTGTCTCGGCGATGTCAAGCTCCGCATCCGACAGTCCGGCAGGCAGCAGCGCGGCGCGTATTTTGGCGGAGGTCTTGTAGGTGGAAAGGACACGTCCCAACTCGTTCTTTTGCGCGCGGGTAAGGGTGTCGAAGTGGTTTTTTGACAGCTTGTTAAAGGCCGTGCGCATTTGGTGGTACGCCTTGAGATAGGAGAACTTCGTCTTTTTTTCCGCTTCCTCCGCATCGTCCGTATTCTTATAATACACTGCGTTGAAGGTGGTGTCCGCAGGAATGGCCAACTCCCGGCGGATGTGGGAAAAGTTCAGCTCTTTGGTCTTGTGAGCCAGCGCAATGAGAGCCTCCCGCTGGGCGGGGGTGAGCGGGCTGCCCTCGCCGCCGCGGAGCAGGCGGAGGTGGTTGATGTTTTGCAGCAGCGTAAAGTACTCGAAGGAGTAGGTTGCCTTTGCCGCGCGCTGTTCACCGTCCTCCAGCGTACATTTGCCGATCATTCTCTCAATCTGGCTTCCGGCATAGGGACTGCCCTCGCCGGGGCCTTCGTCGAAGGAGCGCTGGCTCAGGAGAATGTCGAGATACCGGGATTCCAGCTCCTCCGACGCAAAGGGCTGCCCCAGCTGGCGCTGGGTGCGGAAGATGGCGCGGACTTCCTCCGCCACCATGTCCCGTCCTACCGTTGCGATGTACTGGCCGCCCTTATTCCGCTTGCTCGCGGCGTACAGCGGGTCTTGCAGCAGCATTTCTCCCACGGTGCGGTAGCCTTTTTCGACCATGAGAGCCCGGTTTTTGCTGACGGCGGCCAGAAGCTCGCCATCCTCCTTCGCGGTTTCGGCTTTGCGGTTGGAGCGAAAGCCGCGCCGCTGTGCAATGTGCAGGAGAATGCGGGCAAATTCAGTATGCAAAACCGGCGCGTCCAGCGCCTTGACGCGCAATGTATAGATGTCCTCCAGTTTCCCTGCAAAGAGGGTATCCAGCTCTGCTTGGGAGATCACATTTTCTGTTAAAAGGAGGCGGCGAATACGCTCCAGCCGATGCTGGTGACGGCGCAGCCGACGGCGTGCACTTCTGGCCTCTCGCCGCGGTGCTGCCAAGGAAGCTCCTGTCTTGGGCTGCTCGGCGGCATCGAAAACGCGGGAACCCATGTTGATAATGCCATACGGCTTGTCCTCACTGTCCAAAGCCACGACTGCCCAACCTACGGATGTAATGCCGATATCAAAGCCGATCGCATAGGGGATCATAACGCGCCCTCCTTTTTTCTGGATAGAGATAACGCCCCGCAAAAGCGGGGCGTCAGTGCTCTGCGGTGTACTACCTTATCATAGTAACCTGCATAGTCCTTGGTATGGTATAAGAACTATTATCATTATAACGCGAATTTTTGGAAAAACAAGTACGTTTTGACGTTTTTTAAGACAATTCCTCCGCCGGAAACTGCCGACCGGTGTGGTCGATGGTGTAGGGCGGGGGGAGGATGAGCTGGGAGATGGGGAGGACGGTGTAGCCGTCGTTGATGAGGTAGGTGAGGATAGCGGGCAGCGCCTCCGGCGTGTGGAGGGCGGCGTTGTGGAACAGCACGATGCTGCCCGGCTGCACCTTGGAGGTCACCCGCCGGCAGATGGTGTCCGCGTCGTAATCCTTCCAGTCGAGGGAATCCACATCCCACTGGATGGGCTCCATGCCCATGGAGCGGATGGCGGAGATGACGTGGTCGTCGTACTCCCCGTAGGGGCAGCGGATCAGCGTGGGCGTCACGCCGCTGGCGGCGGCGATGCGCTCGTTGCTGGCGGTGACATCCGCGATGATCTGATCGGCAGAGAGGCTGTTGAAATGGTCATGGTGGTTGGAGTGGCTCATGACCTCGTGGCCTGCGTCATGCAGCGCCTTCACCGATTCCGGGTACTTCTCCGCCCAGTCGCCCACCACAAAGAAGGTGGTCTTGACGTGGAATTTCTCCAGAATGTCGATGAGCGTCTGGGTGTCCTCGTTGCCCCACGCGGCGTCGAAGCTGATGGAACACACCCGCTGGCTCCGCTCCACGGAATAGATAGGGAGCTGCCGCGTGGAGGCGGCGGTGCTGACGGAGGCCGGATAGCTCACCACATAGAAGATCGCCGCCGCCAGCACCAGCGCCGCGCCTCCCACCATGTACCAACGCCGCAGCAGGAATACCTTTACCTTTTTCATATCGCATCCGCGCCCCTTTCAGTTTTTTAGTGCCATTGTATGCCGCCAAACGCCCATCCAGCACCGGCATTTCTGTTGCCAAGCGGCGGGAATGGCGGTATAATCGTGGTACGCGGCACGCGGCGAAAGGAGTACGGCTTATGCACAACGAGACAGCTGCCCGCAAGTGGGCGTTCCGTCCTCTGACGGAGGGCGACATCGAGGCCTATCTGGATATCTACCTGAACGCCTATCCGGCGTACAAGGCGCTGGACGCCGAGTGCCGGCAGCACTACCGGGAGAAGCACCTTCTGGAGCTGCGGGAGGACAGGCAGACCCGCACGGTGGGGCTTTTCGAGAACGATACGCTCATCGGTACCATGAAGCTCATCCTGTTCTCTATGAATTTCTTCGGACAGATGCAGCCTGCCTGCGGCCTGATGGCGCTGGAAGTGCATCCGCTCCACAAGAAAAAGGGTGCGGCGCTGGCCATGGTGCGGTATTTTGAGGACTATGCCCGGGAAAACGGCGCGCTGCTGACGCTGCTGCTGCCGTTCCGCATCGACTTCTACCGCCGGATGGGCTACGGCTTCGCCGGGAAGCTCTACGAATACCGCCTGCCGACGGCGGCGCTGCCGAGGCCGGATGAGGAGGCGCGGCGGCATCTGCGGCTTTTGCAGCCGGAGGATTTCGACGCCGTGCTGGAATGCCAGCGACGCTTCGCGGCGAAAAACCACGGCATGGTGGAGAAGTTCGACGAGGAGGTGCGGGCCGCCAGAGACGATATACAGGTGCGGCGCATGGGCTGGTACGACGACGGCGGCACCCTGCGTGGCTACGCGGCGTACCGCTTTGAGAGCGCCAGCGACGTCAACTACACCCAGAACCGTCTCAGCGTAGAGGAGCTGGTCTATGAGAGCGGCGGCGTGCTGCGGGCGCTGCTGGGCGGCCTGCGGATGCAGGAGGATCTGGCGCAGACCGTGTGCCTGCGCACCGGCGAGGAGGACTTCCACCACCTGCTGGACGACCCGCAGGACGTGTCAAAGAACTACATCGACTACGGCTTTTTGCAGACCAACGTGTCCGCCGTGGGTACGATGTTCAAGCTGGTGGACGGTCGGCGCTTTGTGGAAAAAACCGCCTATCGTCCGTTCCCGGCGGGGACGTTGACGGCGGCGTTCCGCTACCGGGACGAGCTGGCGGGCGAACAGCGCTGCCTGCACCTTTCCTTCGCGGCGGGACGGTGGACAGTAGCCGTACCGGACGCGGCGGCGGATGTGACCGTCGACTGCCGGCAGGGGGATCTGGTGTCGCTTCTGATGGGCTCCTGTGGTCTGGAAGGGCTGCTGCGGCTGGGCGCCGCCTCTGCCGATGACGGGGAGAAGGCCATGGAGCTGGCGCGGCTGCTGCACTGGGGGCAAAAGCCGTGGCTCAACGCCGACTATTGAGCGGATTGTAAGTGCCCTGCCGCACGAGGCGGCGGGGCGCCTGCTGCCGGGAAATATTTTTGCACAAACTGAGCGCACATTTTTGTTGACATCCTGTTTTTGCCAACATATAATGATATGTAGCGGCGAAAGCCGTCGGCCAATTAAATACAAGATCCAAAGATGCTGTGCAGCCGCTTGCCGCAACGACTCCGATGGGGGGTCAGGCGGCGGCTTCAAAGGAACGGGGTGCAAGGCCCCACGCGAACGGCACTGTAAGCGCAAGAACGTACCGAGGCGGCGTGAGCCGCTGGGACGAAAGTCCGTCATTGCAGACATCATGTCTGTGAGAAGACAGGTCACGAACGAGGAGAGAGTTCTCCGCGGCGCGAGTCAGAAGACTTACATAGCAGAGGATCGCCAACAGCGGGCGCTCTCTCCGTGGTGTATGGATAGGCAGGAGTGTGCGCCGACGTTTCCCCTATGGGAAAACGCCGGTGCTTTTTCTGTCGCAGATCCCGCTGGTCATTCTCCGTGGAACGGAGGGGGACCGGCATTTTTTCTGCATATGGATAAGTCAAGTCGAGACGGTTTTTCCAGCCGTCTGCTTTCCATAAGGGCGGGAGGGGCGAAAGCCTCTCCCGCCTCCTCTCTTTTTATGGAATTATGGAAAGGACATACCTCCGCCGTATTGGCCAAGGGAGCCTTACTCCTTTTTCCGCGTATGCGTTAGAGATAGAGAAAATCCTGATAAGGAGGAGATCACATGAACCATAAAAGAAGCATGACCAACCGTGTATTGGCCATGCTGCTGAGTCTGGTGCTGTGCCTGTCTCTGGTACCGCAGACAGTGTTCGCCACGTCGGATGTGTCCGGCGGCGCGGCAGCCTGCGTGACCGTGAAGGACGGCGCCAAGACCGCGTATGAGGTGGCCGCAGGCGGCCTGCTGACCGTCCGGCTGGACGAGCTGTTTCAGGACAGCGGCAGCCATGGGCTGACCTATACGCTGGATGGCGGCGACTACGGTACGCAGACCAAGGTGACCACCGACAAGGACGGCAGCGCCATCCTGTCCTTCACCAACCCGACTGCGGGTACGTACACGCCCACCATCACCGCCACCTGCGCGGAGAAGGCTGCGGCGTCCGTGCAGCTCACCATTACGGTGAACGAGGCGGCCGACGGCGATGCAGCCCAGTACGGCTACGATGAGACGGACGCCGCCTCTGTAAAGGTCTATGTCACCGTTTCCCACGACGGCATCCCACTGGTGGGCAACGAAGGCACGGTGCTGTCCCATCTGGAGCTGGACGTGCCCTACTTCGATCTGGACAAGCAGGATATGTCCGAATTCTACCGCTACCATACGGAGAACGGACAGGGCGGCTATGTGGACGATCAGGTGGTAAAGCGCCCCACCGCTCTGCACCTGTATCTCTACCTGCTGGGTGTGTACTATCTGGGCCTTACGCCGGAGCAGGTCATCAACGGTGACGAGATCATCAAGGGTCACGACGGCGGCGTGGGCGTCACCGACATGAACGGCGGTCAGCCGTATGACGACAGCAGTCTGGCGCTGAACATCACCGGCAGCGCCACGTCCATGTATATGCAGCAGTTCTGGGGTCACGACGAGAACCTCATGTACTACCGCAACCATGTGTACCCGCTGATGAGCGCCGGCTGGGGCGCCACGGCGGACTATATGCTGCTGTCTGACGGGGACACCATCGACGTGGCCATGTTCAGTAACTGGAGCTTCTGGCAGAGCGGCGCCTTTGCCGCCTTCGATCGGGACAGCTACGCCGTCAGACCCGGCGGCAGCCTGACCGTCCAGACCCAGAAGTACGACACGCGCTCTGTGGCGGACGGCGGCACGGAGAGCTTTGAGCCCATCACCGGCCTGACCGTGAAGGTCTATGATGCCGACTGGCGGGAGGTGGGTGAGGTCGCGGCGCACAGCAGCGACCGCAGCAGCTACACCTATACGTTTGAGAAGGAGGGTACCTACTACCTGCTGGCGACGGATCCCAACGCCGGTACGGAGGATGCCTGCTACGCACCGGCCACCGCAAGAGTGACGGTGGGCGGCGGTGCGAAGCCCTTCGACCCCAACGAGTACTATAAGGATTTCGACTTCGCCAGCGTCTCCCTGGACGCGGAGGGGACGGACTACCTCTACCACATCGCAGAAAGCACCATGGAGGTGGCGCACTACAGCAACCCCGGCGAGAAGAAGGTCTACACCGTCACCGTTCCCAAGGGTACAGAGACTGTGTATGTCACCTATCCGGCGGACTTCGAGACCAACATCGCGGCGTACTGCGCGCTCTTCAATGCCGATGGTGAGGTGGACTGGAGCTACTACGCCGGCTCCGACTACGAGTACACCGTAACGGAGAACGGGGACGGCAGCCATACGCTGGCGCTGCCCGCCGCGTTCCTGCTGGAGAAGGGCCTGTACATCGCGGCGGAGGACAACGACAATAACTACGAGTACTTTAACTGCTTCAACTTCGTGGTGGGTGACAACACCAAGCCCGGCGGCGCCGGTGAGGTGGCGGTTACCGGCGTGACGCTGAGTCATTCGGAGCTGACGGTGGACCGCAACGCCACGGCGCAGCTGACGGCTGCGGTGGAGCCTGCGAACGCCGCCAACCAGAAGGTGACGTGGCGAAGCGGCGCACCCGCCGTGGCGACGGTGGACCGCAAAGGTCTGGTCACCGGCGTTGCCGAGGGAACGGCGCTCATCACCGTGACCACGGATGACGGCGCGTACATGGCCAAGTGTACCGTGACGGTGACGGATGTCAACAAGCCCGCACAGGCGGAGGACGGTTACTACGAGATCGCCACCGCCGGACAGCTCAAGTGGTTCGCCGACGAGGTGAACAGCGGCAAGCCTGAGCTGAACGCCCGTCTCACCGCCGACATCGACCTGAGCGGCGTGTGCAGTGCGGCAACGCCCTGGACGCCCATCGGCGATCGCGCCAACAATCAGGACTACCGCGGCACCTTCGACGGACAGAACCATAAGATCACCGGGCTGTATCTGGAGAACAAGGGCAGCCTTGCCAACGTCAGCAGCTACTACACCGCGCTGTTCGGCCTGTGCGACGGCGCGGCCATCAAGAACGTCAGCGTGTACGGCGAGGCCAAGGCCGTCACCCGCTATGTGGCGGGTATCGTGGGCCGCGCCTGTGGCATTTCCACCAAACGCACCTGCACCATCGAGAACTGCCACAACTATGTGACGCTGACCGGCGAGCCCACCAACGATCAGATCTACGGCCATGCCGGCGTGGCGGCGAGCGCGCAGGACACGGTGATCCGCGGCTGCTCCAACAACGCCGACATCACCGGCTATCAGGGCTATACCGGCGGCATCGTGGCGGACGCCTCGTATGGAACGACGACCATCGAGAGCTGTTGGAATACCGGTGCGATCCTGCTGCGCGGCTGGCACCATCAATTCCGCGGCGTCGGCGGCATTGTCGGCAACGCCAGCGCGGAGGTCAACATCACCGACTGCTACAACACCGGCGCGATCAGCTTCTATTACAAGACGCAGAAGATCCAGCAGGCCGCCGGCGGCATCGTGGGTCTTGCGGGGGAAAGCAGCCACGCCAGCACGATCACGCTGACCAACTGCTACGCCACCGGCACTGTCAGCGGTCAGTATGACGATCAGGCCAGCATGGGTGCGCTGGTCGGCGAGGTCACGAACAACGAGAAAACCACCCTGACGGCGAACAACTGCTACTATCTGGACAGCGCGGTGCAGACCAGCGCTGCATCCACCGCGACCGTCACCGTCAAGGGGACTGCCTTCACCGCGGCGGAGGGCCTCAGCGCCGAGGCGCTGGGCAGCGCCTATGTCGATAGCTGCCCCGCCCCCGTCCTGAAGGGGCAGACGGCGGCGGAGCACAAGGACGGCAACAACGACGGCGTCTGCGACACCTGCGGCAAGAGCGACGCCCCTGTGCCTACCCGCAAGGAGGGGTATCCCGCAGCCTCTGAGGCCACAGTCCAGACGGGCATGGCGTATCTGCTCAGCGATTTGCAGGCGGGCAAGATCTTCGCGCCCGTGGACGGCCAGACGCTGAACTACAAGAATTACTACTACCAGCGCTCCACCGACGGCGGTCAGACATGGGGCGCCATGCAGAGCTTCTCTGAGGCAATATTCGGCGCTACCACCATCCAGCTTACCGAGCTGGCGGCGGGCGACTACACCTATCGCTTCTGCGCCTCCCACGACGGGAAGCACTTCTCCAAGGACACCTGGACGCTGACCCTCCATGTGGAGGACGCGCCCCTCATGAACTTCACATTCTATGTGAGCAAGGACTACACCGGCGGCTATCCCGTCATCAAGCTGTACAGCGTAACGACGGACGCGCAGGGCAGCGAGGTGCTGGGCGAGGAGCTGAAGGACTGCTTCCTGTACAGCAGCTTCACCGACACTCTGCCGGAGGGACAGGAGGCCTATGAGCCTGCCAACGGCCAACTGGTCGACGGCTACCAGACGTTTTACGCCAGCCTTACCGCCGGACGCTACGCCTACCGCGCCTTTGCCAAGAACGCGGAGACCGGCGTCTACGATGTGGAGCTGGGCGGTATGACGCTGGAGCTGCCCACCGACAGCAACGTGGACGGCGGCGCCGGCGGCGGCACCAACGTCTACCTCCAGTGCAACTCCTTCTATACCAACAGCCGCAAGACGGACAACACCTATTTCACGGCGGAGGAGTACCATGTGCAGGTGGACTGCCCCATCATGAAGACCTCCTGTGTCATGGGTACGCCTTATGTCCGGGGCAACTACACCTATTATCCCACGGTGCTGTACGCGGCCGGCAACGCCTGCCTGTACAATACCTATGCCTATCCCGACATTGATGGCTACATCTTCACGCAGTCCATCAACCAGACCTTCCGCGCCGGCTCCAGCGCCGGTACCAAGGGCCTGACCATCAATACCGGCGTGAAGCTTACCGTCACCGTACCCGCCGACGCTGCCTTCGGCCTGTACTTCCAGTGGAACAACTTCAACACCACGGAGGTGGAGCCCATGGGCGTGACGGAGAGTGACGACGGCTGGCGCATCAGCGGCGATACCAAGTCCGCCGACTACTTCATCTCCAAGAGCAGCGGCAACTACACCTGGCGGCTCAGCCAGCCCGGTCATGTGACCCGCGCCGGTTGGGTCAGCGGCTTGACCGCGGATCGGGAGCTGAACCTTACCGCCAGCACCGCGACGGATCGCCTGTCCCACGACTTCAGCCAGCTGGGAACAGCCACCGCCACCCGCGACGAGGCCGATCTGCAGGTGAATCTGGATCCCAGCGGCTTTGAGGTGCTGGACGGCACCACCCGTGTCCGGGCCTACCGCCACTGGCAGATCATCAACTCCGACGCCGGCAACATCATGGTGGAGCCCGACTTCCACTGGAGCGTGATGGGAGACGGCGACGCCCGGATCCAGACAGTCAACGGCGGCAATACCACCGCCAACTGGGCGGATGTGACCCCCGGCACGAAGGATTCCATCATCACCGTCTACTATGACAGCGTGGATGTCACCACGGCGAACCCCAATGACGGCACGCAGAATGTGGGCAGCCACGGCGGCCTGTATCCCGCCACCCAGCCCCAGCGCGTGGGCGTGATCGTGGTGGGCGGCACCGGCGTGACCCACGGCACCGCCGACGCGGACGTGGACTTCAACATGGCGCCCGGCGTCACCACCACCCGTTCCATGGAGTGGGACTACAACTACGACACATGGTACTACGAGGCCGGTGAGACCGATCCCGCCCTGCGCTTTGCCGTCGTGAAGAACACCGGCAGCGTCATGGTGGAGTACGCCTTCGTCGCCACCAACGCCGCCATGGTGACCAGTGTTTCCGCCTTCCAGACCGCCTCCGTCGGTGAGGATGGGCGTTACATCGTGCCGCTGGGGGCCTTCAACACCGCCGGCAACGGCATGGGCGGCACCGTCATCCTCCGGATGACCGACGAGAGCGGCGTCAGCTACCGTCTGGTGCGGGTGGCCAAGGTCACCATCACCGCGGAGAACGCCAGCCACAAGGGTGAGGACATTATGCCCGGCGATCAGGTGAAGCTGACGTTCAGCGGTATGTTCCGCGGCGTCAACAAGATCTCCGGTATCTTCAACCCCACCCTGTTCAAGCCCACCTATCACAACGGTGAGAGCAAGTTCGACGGAACGCTGGGCCAGTACCAGCGGATGGACAACTCCTCCGTCACCGTGACCGTTCCGGAGGATCTGCCCTTTGCCGAGGGCGCGGACACGGCGGCGTGCGTATTCACCAACGGCTACACCTACGGCAGTATGTATTCCGCCGCCAACCCCTTCGCATTCCTGTATGGCATGACGGATACCGGCGTGGGTACCAACTTCAACGCTGTCACCGTCAACTACTACATGAACCACTACGCCGACGCTGCGGTCACAGTCTACCGCAAGGTGTTCTTTAACGTGGCGCTGCGTATCTCCGATGATGCAGGCAGCGTGCTGGACGGCGTGGCCGTCACCATCACCGACAGCAGCGGCAAGGACATGGAGCCCGGTGCGGACGGACGATTCCAGCTGGGCTACGGCACCTATCTGTACACCCTGCGTAAGGATGGCTACGCGGTGGAGCGCGGCAGCTTCTCGCTGGGCAGCGCCGATGCGGACAAGGTACAGGACGGCGTTCTGACCGTCATGGCCTCCATGCAGACCGTCGGCGCCGATCCCTGGGACGGCACGACCAAAACCGAGCCCCAGAAGGATGACAACGGCGTCTACCTCATCGGCACCGCTGCGGAGCTGGCATGGTTCGCCGCCACCGACGGCAAAAGCAGCGCCAAGCTCACCGCCGATATCGAGCTGGCGGGCTATGATTGGACACCGCTGAAGAAGTTCTACGGTACCTTCGATGGACAGGGTCACGTTATCCGCAACCTGTACATCAACAGCACCAACAATACTCTGGGCCTGATCAGTTATCTGCAGGGCGGCGCCTCCGTTACGGGGCTGGGCATCACCGGCAGCGTGACCTGCACCAACAATACTAGAATTGCGCAGGCGGGCGGCATCGCAGGCTATATGTATGACAAGGCATCCATTACCCAGTGCTGGAGCGCCGTGAACGTCACCAGCAACAAGCACGCAGGCGGCATCGCGGGCTACACCGCCACCGGCGCGGTCATCACCGACTGCTACGCCACCGGCATGATCCGCAGCAGCGCCGCCAATGAGTGCTATCTGGGCGGCATCTGCGGCTCCGGCTTCAGCAACACGGCGGGCGCCACGCTGACCAACTGCTACAGCGTCGGCAAGATCGTCGGTACCGGCGGCAACGCCTCCTATGTGGGCGGTCTGTCCCCGGACAAGACGGCGGCGCACTATGTCAACAGCTTCTATCTGACGGGTACCGTCTCCGGCGAGAGCCCCAAGTACGGCATCACCGGTCTGGGTACCGCCAAGACCGCCGACGAGCTGAAGGCGCTGGCTTCCGAGCTGGGCAGCAGCTTCGCGGCGGATACCAAGGGTCTCAACGACGGCTATCCCATCCTGAAGTGGCAGGCCGGTGCAGAGCCGGTGCTGACGGGTCTGAAGATCACCGCGCAGCCTGCAAAGACCGCATATCTTGCGGGCGAGGACTTTGATCCCACCGGCATGACGGTGGTGGCGGTGTATGACGACAACACCGAGGTGGAGATCCGGGACTACACCATGGAGAACGATAAGGCGCTCAAGGCGGAGACCACCGCCGTCACCGTGAAGTACGGCGACTTCTCCGTCGAGCAGACCATCACTGTGGCACAGAAGTATAACAAGGGCGATGTGAACAACGACGGCATGGTGGACGATGTGGACGCTGCGCTGGCCTACGCCATTGCCAACGGCAAGCTCACCGCCGACCTCAGCCAGCAGGACGCCGCCGATATCAACGGTGACGGTCAGGTGACGGCAAAGGACGCGGAGATCATCTATGCCTTCTATTTGGGGGAGCTGACCTCCCTCACCGCTAACAACTAAGGAGGGGAAAGACATATGAAAAAGCTTGTATCTTTCCTGCTGGCGCTGGTGCTGACGCTGAGTCTCACCACCGAGGCGCTGGCCGCCGTTGTCAGCCCCAAGGCGGACGCGACCGAGATCACGGCGGATCAGACCGTCAAGCTGACGGTCACGGCGTCCGAGGACGAGAAGCTGGCCGGCATTGTATGCCTGAACTATCGGGTATATTTTGACCCTGCATTTTTTGAACTGGATGCAGATGCATCCGTCGCCAAATTTGAGGGCGCGAAGCTGACGGCGCTCAAGACCGACGACCGGGGCAGCTACTACGCCGTGTCCCTGCTGGATACCACCAGCGCCGGCCTTACGGTCAGCGGCGATCTGTACACCCTGGCCTTCAAGGTCAAGGACGGGGCAAGCGTGGGGGATATCTCCAAGCTCACCCTCGTCAAGGCGTATGTGTATACCATTGAGGACGGCGCCATGAAGCCCATGGACAACGGCGCTGTGGACAATGGGGAGGTCACGGTGAAGATCGTGGCGTCCGCTGCACCCGCCAATGTGACGCTTGGCAACGCCAAGGCGGTCAGCGGCGGCATTCAGGTGACGTGGCAGGCAGCCAGCGGCGCGGAGAAATACA